>JAEIGA010014079.1_pt1 | contig 12164 bp, 8 predicted proteins | sample 9270691 | NCBI WGS metagenome assembly JAEIGA01 (sample SAMN17057246, study PRJNA624740) | gut metagenome | biome: biome; isolation source: fecal sample | host: Bos grunniens | place: China: Xizang | collected 2019
TCGCTTGCCCTGGGCTGGGAGGTGTTGCCCTTTCAGGGCGCCAACAAATAAACACACATTATACCCAGGGTGTCGCTCCCTGTGGTCGCTTGCCCTGGGCTGGGAGGTGTTGCCCTTTCAGGGCGCCAACAAATAAACACACATTATACCCAGGGTGTCGCTCCCTGTGGTCGCTTGCCCTAGGCTGGGAGGTGTTGCCCTTTCAGGGCGCCAACAAATAAACACACATTACACCCAGGGTGTCGCTCCCTGTGGTCGCTTGCCCTGGGCTGAGAGGTGCTGCCCTTTCAGGGCGCTATTCTCGCAACGCTTTGCTCCTCTCGTCTTCTCCCTCTTTTAAGGAATGGGTGGTTCGCTCTTTTTACTCTACCCCCTCCCCGCCTAGCGGCGGTACTCTTTCTCCCTCTTTTAAGGGGGAAGGGGTTATATAGAGGGGAGAGTGCGAGATGTATGGCTTGTCTATTTGTCTACTCTACTTCTCCACTTTCACATCTCAAATAAACCTTTGGATCGTTTCGACGATGCGGCGGTTGAACCACCGTGTGCGTGGCTGATAACCTATTCGACGGAGGGATTGGCGCAGTTGCGGGTCGCCGTCGATCCAGCGGTGCAGTGTGGCTACGGATAGTTTGGGATCGGGCGAAGGAAATAAATGACAGGCCAGTTCGCGGCGAGATACGAAATACGCCATTCTGCCTTGGCCAGCTGTGGTCTTGCGTTTGATATAGTTCATAGTTTTGAGGGGAGGTTAGGGATTAGGGTTTAGAGATAATGGGGAGGGGGATTTAGAGAATACAGGTGCCAGGGTGGAGAAGTAAGAATATTTTAATCTCTATGAAATCTGTCGACAGTGCAAAGGTACGACTACGAGTTTCCGAAAAGGTCGGAGGAAATAAAAAAAAGTTTTTGTTGTTTTGTTGTTTAGTTCTACCACCTGCAGTATTTCATTAGTCAAATTCTATCTGCATTCTACCTACTATATTATCGCGGGTAGCTTCACACAGAAGTTTTTTTGTCTCACGCAGATTCCGCAGATTTCGCAGAGGGCACTTGCTTCGCTCGTGCTGCCATTCGGGTGAGTACTGCATCCTGCATTCTCCCCCTGCTAGTGGGGACAATGCAGAATGTCTTGCTAAATTAAAATTCCATGCGGGTTGTTTGGCTTGTCTACTTGTTTACTTTTTTACTCGTTGACTTGTCTACTCGTCCACTCGTCTACTCACCTTTTCCACAATCCACATCACTACCGTGGTGAATTATCATTATAATGGTTTCTAAATTCTTTATTAAAGATATTTAAGATACCAATGCTAATGATGATGTGGTGTGGAAAGTGTGGAAAAAAAAGTGGGTTGAAATTTGGTTATTTCGTTATCCACATTTCACCCCGAGTTTTCCCCACCAGTATACACAGGTATTTTGCCTTGTCTGTTGATGTATAAGTATATTTATTTTCAGTATTTAGGCCATGATGCCATTGCGGGATATAGTGTATTTATCCACATGCTGTGGAAAAGATTTTGGGGCAGAAAATTTCTTGTGGAAAAGGGTCAAAAAACAGGGGAAAAGTGGTGTGGAAATAGGGGATTTTTTTGTGGATTTGTGTGGATAAATATGTTCTCGTCGAGGAGGTTCATGGGGGTATGTTGTGAACAGTCGTTTCCACAGGTTTTACACAAGTTATCCACGGGGTTTTGCACAAGGATTTTGATAATAAAAAAAAGCTGTATTGGAATTTCAAAAACATTAAACCTTTTTTATTTTCCAATACGGCTTTTTAGCTCTGTTTTTTATCTCACGCAGATTTCGCAGATTCCGCAGAGGGCACTTGCTTCGCTCGTGCTGCCTTCGGGACATTCCGCATTCTCCCCTCTAGCAGGGGGAGTACCCGAAGGGGGAGGGGGTAGAGCATGTTTCCAGAAACGATCTCAATATTTTTTTATCTCACGCAGATTTCGCAGATTCCGCAGAGGGCACTTGCTTTGCTCGTGCTGCCATTCGGGACATTCCGCAGTGTCCACCTGAGATAACCCCCTCCCCGCCTAGCGGCGGTACTCCCCCTAACTCAGAGGGAGAAAGACGAGCACCGCAGGTGCGGAGGGGGTATGTGAGTATCCACGTATCGCGGGAAGCTTCACGCAGAAGTTTTTTTTCTCACGCAGATTTCGCAGATTTCGCAGAAGGCACTTGCTTCGCTCGTGCTGCATCCGGGTAGAGGAAACTTATATTGAGAAGTTTTTGAATTCATTTTTCTCTATTTTTTACTTTACTTTTTCTCTACCCTTTTACTCTACCCCTTCCGAGCCTGCGGCTCTCGTCCCCCTGTCTCAGGGGGACAATGCGGTTTGTGTTGCTAATTAATATTCCTTGCGGATGGTGTTTGACTTGTTTATTTGTCTACTCGTCTACTTGTTCACTTGTCCACTCGTCTACTTGTTCACTTGTCCACTTGTTTACTTGTCCACTCGTCCACTCGTCTACTTGTCTACTCGCCCACTTGTCTACTCCCCTCCGAATCTCCTGCATTACTTCTGCCAGGCGGGTGGGGTATAGCACGCGCAGTTCGGGACCGTAGGAAAGGAGTTCGGCCACCAGGTCGCGGGTGATGGCTACCTGGAAAGTCAGCAGGTGGATGGTATCCGACTGGTGGGGCGCTTGGTGCACGGCGTAGAGAGAGGGAGAAAACCTTTCAGCCAGGATAGCATTGATCGAGAGGAGTTTTGTAGGGTCGATGGGATGGATGCCCGGTGGCAGGTCGGCAGTGGTGATGGTGCGCTGCGACTCGTGCAAGGGTCGGCCCTCCAGATATTGTGCCAGGGTGGGTGCTACCTGCAGGATGATACGCTCGGTATGCAGATGTTTGCCAGCAAAGGCACCAAAACTGTCGCGGAAATAAGCATCGCCGTTGAAGTCCGTGGGTATGGTATAGTGTTGGTGCTGCAGGCTGAGCGACAGGATGCGGTCCAGGGCAAAGATGCGCACCGAGCGATGGTGATGGCTGTACCCCACGGTATAGATAAAGTTGCGAATGGTGCGCACGCAATAGGGTTCGAAGGTCGTCAGATAGGGCGCAGTGTGTGTGGATTTGTATTCAAACTGCAGGCGCTGGCGCAGGTCGATAGCTTCCATGATTTGTCGGCAGTATATCAGCACAAGGTCTGCGGTGGATGTGGTATCCGTCTGACTTTCGCACAGCATCTGTGTCAGGATTTGATCCACGCCGTCAGGATTGGTGATATGATATTTGCCATCCGATTGCAACTTGATATTCAGTCCCATTTGTTGGGCTACATATTTGCAGTTGTCATAGAATGTGCTTTGCGCCATGGGTCGTCCATTTTCATCCTGTGTGCTCCATGCATTCAGTATTTGCTGTTTGGTTTGTGGCCCCTTGGTATGTAGCAGTCGTGCCAGCCAAAGTGATTTTTTCATAGCAGTTCTGTAGTGATATTAAGTGAATATTACATTTTTTCCGTACCGCAGAATAGCCCAGTGTCCACCATAGTATGGTCCTGTCGGGGATGATTCAGCCCAGCGAAATTACTCATTTTTTGGTATTCCGCTGGTGATGATATAGTAAAATTTGAAAAAAGGGGGGAAGGGAAAGGGTCTTTAGGGTCTTTAAGGTCTCTAAGGTCTTTAGGGTCTTTAGGGTCTTTAAGGTCTCTAAGGTCTTTAAGGTCTTTAAGGTCTTTAAGGTCTCTAAGGTCTTTAAGGACCCTAAGGACTCTAAGGACTCTAAGGACCTTAAACTCCTTTAAATTCCCTTTTCAAAAAAAAATTTTTCAAAAATGTGGTGGGGTGATGATATTTTTGTCTACATTTGCATAATGCACATTTTGTGTGTCAATCGGTAAATCCAGATACTATATACAGGTAAATCACAGATACTATATACACTATTATGATAACAGGAGAGATCAAAAACAAGATTGATGCTATATGGGATACATTTTGGACCGGCGGCATCACCAATTCTATTTCCGTACTCGAACAGATGACCTACCTCTTCTTCATGAAGATGCTTGATGATGCACAGCGCCAAAAGGAGGCACTGGCGGCATCGTGGGGCATGGAATTGGAAGAAGCGATATTCCCCAAGGGCAATTGGCTCAATCCCGACACGGGCAAGGAGGTGCCCTACGAACACCTGCGCTGGCATGTGTTCAAGAATTTCGAGGCTTCGGCCATGTTCAGGAATGTACGCGACAACGTTTTCCCCTTTATCAAGACACTCAATGCGGGCAAGGAGAGCGCCTATAGCCGATTCATGGGCAATGCCGCCTTTATCATCAATTCCGACCGCATGCTGGCGCGTATCATCGACGGCATCGACAGCGGACTGGATATGAACGACCGCGATGCTATGGGCGACGTCTACGAATATGTCCTGGGCAAGATGGCGGCAAGTGGCAACAATGGCCAGTTTCGCACGCCACGCCACATCATCCGCATGATGGTCGAACTGATGCAGCCCACCGTCAAGGACTACATCTGCGACCCCGCCATGGGTAGTGCAGGATTTATCGTAGAGAGTGCCAAATACATCAACGAGCACTACTCGTCCGAACTGTTGCAAGACCACACACAGCAGCACTATCGCACCACAATGTTCAGCGGCTTCGACACCGACCAGACCATGCTGCGCATCGGAGCGATGAACCTGATGCTGCACGGCGTGGACAGCCCCAACATCTCCTATCAGGACTCCCTCTCGACCGACAATCCCGACACCGACCGCTACACCCTGTGCCTGGCCAACCCACCCTTTGCAGGTAGCCTGGACAAGGATGCTGTGAGCAAGTCGCTCCTCTCCATCGCCGACACCAAGAAGACCGAACTGCTGTTCGTCTCGCTCTTCGTGCGCATGTTGCAGCTCGGCGGTCGCTGTGCCAGCATCGTGCCCGACGGCGTACTGTTTGGCAACTCCAAGGCGCACAAATCTATCCGCAAGGAGTTGGTGGACAATCAGCAGTTGCAAGCCGTCATCTCCATGCCCAGCGGCGTATTCCAGCCCTATTCGGGTGTGAGCACCGCCATCCTGATCTTCACCAAGACCAATGCCGGCGGCACCGACCAGGTATGGTTTTATGACATGAAAGCCGACGGTTATTCGCTCGACCAAAAGCGCAGCGAAGTGGCAGACAACGATATCCCCGACATCATCGCCCGTTTCCACCATCTCGACGCCGAGGCCGAAAGAAGCCGAAAGGACAAATCCTTCCTTGTGCCCGTCGACGAAATCCGCCAGAAGGATTACGACCTCTCGATAAACAAGTACAAGGAAGTGGAGCGCGAAGTCGTCGTGTACGAAGCCCCCGAAGTTATCATGGAGCGCATCACCACCCTACAGTCACAAATCGCAGCAGCTCTCGACGAGTTCCGCACAAAGTTTATGTAAGTATGAGAGAAGGCTGGGAAATAAAGAAGTTGGGGGAGGTGTGCGAGATATATCAACCCAAAACAATATCATCAGAGCAACTTGTTATGGATGGTAATTATCCCGTGTATGGAGCCAATGGGATAATCGGTAGATACAATCAGTACAATCACGAGGAAAGTGAAGTACTTGTTACATGTCGCGGAGCTACTTGTGGTACCATAAATATATCTGTCCCTTATTCTTGGATTAATGGTAACGCAATGGTTGTTCGTCCAACTGACATAAGTAAGATTAGCAAACAATATCTTCGACATGTATTAAATTCTGTAGATTGGAAAAACGTAATAACAGGGGCAGCTCAACCACAAATTACACGTCAATCCCTATCTCCTGTCCCCATCCCCATCCCCCCTCTCCCCCTTCAAGAAAAGATAGTATCCGAGTTGGATTTATTGAGTGGCGTTATCGAGAAGAAGCGGCAGCAGTTGAAAGAACTCGACAACCTGGCACACTCCATATTCTATGATATGTTCGGAGACCCTATAACTAATGAAATGGGGTGGGAGGTGAAGAAGTTGGGGGAGGTGTGTGAGATTACAAGTAGTAAAAGAATCTTTGCACATGAGTATACAGAAAATGGAATACCATTTTATAGGGGTAAGGAGATAAGCGAGAAAAGCAAAGGAAATCCTATAACTGTTGAATTGTATATATCTCCTGAAAGATACAAAGATATTAAAGAAAATTTTGGTGTTCCTTCAATAGGTGATATGTTAGTTACAGCTGTTGGGACAATTGGTAATATTTGGGTTGTTGACATAGAAACCCCATTCTATTTTAAGGACGGAAATGTGGTTTGGTTAAGAATAAAAGATTGCACAGATTCTGTATATTTTAGATATATTCTTACAATTCTTATCAACGAATATAAAACAAAAATGGCTAATGGTTGTGCTTATTCTGCTTTAACTATAGCAAATCTAAAAGAAATGCCAATAAATGTAATACCTCTCCCCCTCCAGCAATCCTTTGCTGCCAAGGTAGAGGCGATAGAGCAGCAGAAGGCGCTGATCAAGCAATCCCTTGCAGAGACGGAAACCCTCTTCAATAGCAGGATGGAGCATTATTTTGGGGAAGAATAGGGAATAGGGTCTCTAAGGAGTTTAAGGTCTCTAAAGTCTCTAAGGTCTCTAAGGAGTTTAAGGTCTCTAAAGTCCCTAAGGACCTTAAAGACCCTAAGGCCCCTAAAGCCCTTAATGATTAAAAAGAATTTTAGTTTAGGTAAAATATCATTTGGATGTATTATGCATGAGTCGTTGATTCCATATCGGGGCAATTATAAGAAGTTGTTGAGTTATCAGAAAAGTGATGTGATATTTCAACTGACTTTCTATTTTTGCCAGCACTACCTGCAGCGGGGTGACCGCACTATTGACCAAATGGTGCAGGCTGCCCGTTCTGGGAAGCAAAATATTGTGGAAGGCTGTATGGCTTCTGCTACCTCTGCAAAAACAGAAATCAAACTGCTGAATGTGGCAAAGGCCAGTTTGCAGGAATTGCTCGAGGACTTTGAGGACTATCTGAAGACGCGCTGCCACCGCCAATGGGAAGAGGGTTCGGCTGAACTTGAAGCGATGCGCCGTGTGGGCAAGCAGCACAACGATGGCGAATACTTCATGCAATTGGCACAAACACGCCCGCCCGAAACTATAGCCAATATGGCCATAGTGCTGATCAAACAGGCTGACTACCTGTTGCACCGACAAATACAGCGTGCGTCGGACAATTTCGTGCAGGAAGGTGGATTCAGCGAGAGAATGACACGAATCAGAAAGGAGTATAGGGGGAGGGGGAAAGAATAAGGTCTCTAAGGTCTTTAAGGTCTCTAAGGTCTCTAAGGACTCTAAGGTCTCTAGGGTCTCTAAAGTCCTTAATGACCCTAAAGACCTTAAGGACCCTAAAGACCTTAAAGACCCTACTCCAAAAAATAAAAATTTCAAGACAATGAAAAACTTTGATTACCTGAAGGACAATCCGCACTTGGCTGCATTGCACCGTTATTGCAATACGGCGGAGATATATCAAATATGTGATCCCGAAAAATCGACGATCAATGCTCGGCGTGCTTTGGAGTGGCTGGTGCGGACCTTGTATGAACTCAAGAACATCGAGGTGGCAGAGCGTACTGCGCTCTACACACTGGTGGACGGTGAACCTTTCAGGCAATTCATGGGCGACGATCGCTTGATGATGGCCGTGCACTACATACGCAAGGTAGGCAATAGCAGTGCCCACCTGAGCGAGGTAACAAAGAGACAGTCCTTCTTCGCATTGCTCAACCTGCACAATGTGGTCGGCGCAACACTTGTGAAACTGCGCGTGTATGACGCTTTCCCCGAATTTGACAAAACCCTGATTCCCGCTACTCCCGAAATACATATTGAGCCAGACAAGCACCCACAGCCTACACCCGCCTTTGTGGAAAGCGTGGATATGACACAGGTGGCAGACGCACCCGCCGAAGGGCACGCACTGGACCTGTCGGAAGCCGAGACACGCAAATATTTCATCGACATCATGCTGGAAGAGGCAGGGTGGCAAGTACTCGACAAAGAAGGCGTCGCTATGCCACTGAAAGCCGGCATCGAAATAGAAGTGATCGGTATGCCCAACAACGAAGGCAAAGGCTATGCCGACTATGTGCTCTATGGCAGCAACGGCAAACCCCTGGCAGTGGTCGAAGCCAAGCGCACCACGGCAAGTCCAGAAAAGGGCAAGCATCAGGCAGAACTGTATGCCGACTGTCTGGAAAAGCAGTATGGTGTGCGCCCCGTGATATATTACACCAATGGTTACCGCACACAGATGATCGACGGACTGGGTTATCCCCCACGCACCGTATATGGTTATCACACCGCCGAGGAACTGGAACTGCTGATACAGCGCCGCGGCAGAGCAGCCATTACCGACCTGCACATCAAGGACGAAATCACCAACCGCGACTACCAAAAAATGGCTATCCGCAGTGTGTGCGAACGCTTCAACAATATGCACCGCCGCACCCTGCTGGTGATGGCCACAGGTACAGGCAAGACACGCGTGTCGATATCGCTGGTAGAGGTGCTCGCCCGCAACGGATGGGTGAAGAATGTGCTATTCCTGGCAGACCGCACAGCACTGGTGAAACAAGCCGCCAAGAACTACAGCAAACTGTTGCCCTCGTTCACCACCTGCATCCTGTCCGAGGACAAAGCGCCCGATATGTCAGCCCGTATCATGTTTAGCACCTATCAGACCATGATCAACTATATCGACACCGACAGCAAGGCCTTCTCTGTCGGTCGCTTCGACCTGGTGATCATCGACGAAGCACACCGCTCCGTATTCGGCAAGTATATGGCGATATTCGAGTACTTCGACTGCCTGTTGGTAGGGCTGACGGCGACACCACGCGACGAGGTGGAACGCAATACTTTCGAACTGTTCAGGATAGACGAGCAGGACACCTTTGCCTACGAACTGAAAGAAGCCGTGGACGACCACTACCTGGTGCCCTATCGCGGTCTGAAGCGCGGCACGAGCATCCTGACCGAAGGTATCAAATACGACAACCTGAGCAGCGAAGAGAAAGCCCAACTGGAGGAAGTGTGGCAATACGAAAAAGCCAAAAAGATGGGCAGCATCCACTACTATGACATCGCCGCAGAAACAGGTGCGGAATACGAAGGGAAAGAGAAAAAATATGTGCGCGATATAGAAAACAAGGAGATATTCAAATACATCTTCAACATCGACACGATCGACAAGGTGCTGCAGGACCTGATGGAAAACGGACAGCGCGTGCAGAATGGCGAACGCATCGGCAAGACGATCATCTTCGGTTACAACCACCAACACGCCGAAATGATCGTGGAACGCTTCCGCCTGTTGTATCCAGAATATGGTAGCGATTACTGTGTGCTGGTGGACAACTATGTGACGTATGCGCAGGACCTGATCAACAAGTTTGAGGTGCGCGACGGATTGCCCCAGATCGCCGTATCCGTGGATATGCTCGACACCGGTATCGATGTGCCCGACATCCTGAACCTGGTATTCTTCAAACCCATTCATTCGAAGATCAAATTCTGGCAAATGGTAGGGCGCGGTACGCGTCTGTCGCCCGATGTATTTGGCGTGGGCAAGGACAAAGAGTACTTCATCATATTCGACTGGTGCAACAATTTCGAATTTTTCAACCAAAAAGAAAACGGCATAGTGGCTACACCACAACTGTCGCTGACAGAACGCCTGTTTGCCGTGCGCACCGATATCGCCGTAGCACTGCAGCATGCCGACTATCAGGCAGATGCCTTTGCCAAGGGCCTGTGCGACCAACTGAAAACCGAACTGCAAGCACTGGTGGCCGAACTGAAGGATACACACATCTCGGTGCGCCAACACTGGGAAGCGGTGGACAAATTCCGCCAGGCACAGAGTTGGGTATATCTGTCGTCGGTCGACGCTGTGCTGCTGAAAGAAGAGGTGGCACCACTCATCGTCAAGTCGATGTATGACGAAAAGGCAAAACTGTTTGACCTGTTGATGTACAGCATCGAACTGTCGCTGCTGGTGCCCGAGGTCAATGCGACACGCAGCCAAAGGAAGGTGATAGACATCTCGCTGCTGTTGCAGGAGCGCGCCTCGATCCCACAGGTGGCAGCCAAGATGCCAGTGATCAAAATGCTGTCGGAAAAAACATTCTGGGAAGCACCGACGCTGGACAGACTGGAGCATGTGCGCGAGGAATTGCGCGATATCATCAAATTCCTGGTGGGCGCAGAAAACAGAAAATTTACCATCGATATCGAAGATACCGTGGTGGATATGGGCGAGGCAGAGACTTTGCTGCCACGCACCTATAAGCAAAAGATAGTGGACTATCTGGCAGAACACCGCAATCACCCCGCGATACAAAAGATCGTGAATATCGAACAACTGACGCGCGAGGATATCGTGGCGCTGGAACGCATCATGTGGCAGGAACTTGGCACAAAGGAAGAATATCAAAAGTATGTGGCCAGCGGCAAGATGCTGTGCGGCGACAGCGTGGCAGCCTTTGTGCGCTCGCAAGTGGGAGTGGACAGGACAAAAGCACTCGAGGCTTTCTCGGCATTCCTGGGCAACACCGTGCTGAATAGCGCACAGGAGGAATACCTGAAAACCATCATCACCTATGTGTGCAACAATGGCGATATCACACCAGCGACGCTGCTGACCAAAGCACCATTCGACGCCTACAAATGGCAATCGGTATTCGGACAAAACCTGATTTGCGTGAAGCAATTTGTGGAAAAACTGCATAATAGTATTGTGGCGTGAGAAAAAAAGGATAGGGAGTTTAAGGTCTTTAGGGTCTTTAGGGTCTTTAGGGTCTTTAGAGTCCTTAAAGTCCTTAGAGACCTTAAAGACCTTAATGACCTTAATGACCTTAATGACCTTATACTCTTTAAAGATTTTTACATTAAAATTTGTAAAGTCTGCTTTTCAAATTGCGTAAAAATTGTAACTTTGCAGGACAGACTATACAGAATATACCTTAAAAATACATACCGCTATGTTGGAAACCTTCTTCCGGACACACGCTTATCTCGTGGAAAACTTCAATGCTCCCGTGCGTCGTGCACTGGTCGACAATATCGATTGGAGCCACAGAATGATCGCTATTCGCGGGCCCAGAGGTGTGGGTCGTACATCATTCCTGTTGCAGTTTGCCAAGGAATTTTTTGACCCTCGCACCAGAAAGTGTTTGTACATCAATACCAACAATTTCTACTTTCAGGCGCGTGGTATCGTCGACTTTGCCGGCGAATTTGTGGCGGCAGGCGGTATAGTGCTGTTGATCGACCAAGCATTCAAATTGCACAACTGGCGCGAACAATTGTGTGAATGTTATCACAAATATCCCCTGTTGCGCATCGTCTACACCACGACTCCTGTCGAGGAAGCCGACGCCGACGATACCGAATTGGCACGTCTGAGCCGCCGCTATGTATTGCACGGCTTCTCGTTCCGCGAATTTATCAACCTGCAGACTGGCAACGAATTTCACACCTTCACCTACTCGGATATCATCCGCGATCATGAGTATATCCAAAAGTCTATCTTGCCCCGCGTGCAACCGATGAAGTATTTTGATGCTTATCAGCACTACGGCTACTACCCCTTCTATTTGGAAAATACAAACTTCACCGAGGGGCTGCTCAAGGCGATGAACTCGATGATGGAAGTGGATATCCTGTTCAACAAGCAGGTGGAACTGAAATACCTGTCGCGCATCAAGAAACTGCTCTATCTGTTGGCTATGAGCGAGGACTCTATCCCCAACGTGAGCGAACTGGCCGACGCTATCAGCACGTCGCGCGCTACGGTGATGAACTATCTGAAATACCTGGAAGAGGCACGCCTGGTGAACATGGTTTACCGCGAAGGCGAAAGTTTCCCCAAAAAGCCAGCGGCTGTGATGCTGCACGACCCCAACCTGATGTATGCTATCAATGCTCCCGGGTTGAATCAACAAAATATCATGGAGACCTATTTGGTCAATACCCTGTGGCGCCACCACACGGTGAACCGCCTGCGTCGCGAAGGCACCTTCCGCATCGACGGCCGCACGGATTTGTGTGTGTGCGAAAAGAACCGCCGTATGAAGTTGCCACCCGACACACTCAAAGTGGTCTATGATGTAGAAAAGGGCGAACAGGGCATCATCCCTATTTGGATGTTTGGCTTCCTGTATTAA
>JAEIGA010014080.1_pt1 | contig 12163 bp, 19 predicted proteins | sample 9270691 | NCBI WGS metagenome assembly JAEIGA01 (sample SAMN17057246, study PRJNA624740) | gut metagenome | biome: biome; isolation source: fecal sample | host: Bos grunniens | place: China: Xizang | collected 2019
CCGAAAGGCAGCCCTTTTTTTTTGCGCCTTTTACGCAATAAAAAAAAGAATGGTTTCCCATTCTTTAACTTTATGCTGCCCTTCTCGCCCACTTGCATATTTGCAGTAGTCCCACAAATGATACATCTGACACACATCCGCATCTGCCTATGTATTCGTAGTTGTATAAATTGAATAACATGTAAGCATTTTCTAGAGTACCTTGTACATAATTCTTATAACTATCTCTTGGAGTTCTTACTAATACACCCGCGCCTTCCATTTGTTTAATAAGCGGCATAAACTTTCTGTAGTAGCTTTCTTTGTATCCCATCTTGGCAACTTCTCTGTGTAAATCTTGGAAGAAGAATTCCTTCATTTCAAAAGCCTTATCCAATATTGCCTTTTTGTAAACATCTACTGTTGATAGACTAATATCAACGTGGCTCTTCATAACTTCATTTAATCCGCCGTTCATATGGATATCGATACCACCGCCATGTCTAACCACTATTTTTTCTATAAGTAATTTCAATTGTTTAACTGTTAGAGTATCACCGGCAATAATATCATCGAATACCAATAGTGCTTTGCTCAATCCATCTTTGGCCTCTTTGGAAGAACTTGAAGCAGACTCTTGCTCATCTATTTGCGTTTTGATATTTTGCAGATAAATAGATTTATCATTAATGGCTTTTTGGTATGTTGACTCGATAATATCTTTCATCGCAGGGTTGCCAATAATGTCTTTAACCTTTTGTTCCATTAACCCCATTAATTCTTGTGTACTTTTCTCATATTCTTTCTTTAGGGTTTCTAATGATTGTATAGAGCTTGCACTATAAACCTTTTTCAATTCTTCTGATATAATATTGTCTAAGTTGTTAATAGCATCTGCCAGGCCATTTCTACACTGTCTTAGATATACTTTAACGAATTCTATTAACTCTGATTCGTATACTCTGTTTTGACTGCAGTAATCTGCACCATAAGAATTGTATGTTGAGCATAGATAATACCTTTTGTCGCTTACGCCACTTCTTGCGGTCATAAGCTTTCCACATTCATTACAATACATCATTCCGGTAAATATGTTATTATTCTTTCTTATTCCTTTATGTTGGTGTTTGGTTGCTCTTTCTGTTTTTAATTTACGTGCCAAGTTAAATGTGTCTATATCAATTAGTGGTTCGTGGTGATTTTCAAATTTGATATGTTCATCTTCATCTCTTAAAACGGATGGCCCATTAATGCCGACAGTTTTGCATTTTCTTTGTACAAGAGTGCCAACATAAAATTCATTATCAATTATTCTGCCAACAACCGTGCCAGACCATAGTTTAGCAACGCCCTTTTTGGATGCTTCAAGCCCAGCCTCTTCTCTTACACGAGCATCTGCCTGTGATGGCGTTGGTACTTTCATATCATTAAGTATTCTTGCAATAGCCATCGTGCCGTGCCCATTTACATATAGTTCGAATATCTTTTTAACATACCCACTTGTTAGTTCATCTATTTTGAAAGCATTTTTCTTTGTGTAATCCCTCTTGTATCCATAAGGAACGTTAACAATCCATTTCCCTTCTTTTTGTTTTGAGTGTATAACTGATTTAATTTTCTTGCTTATATCCTTAACATATCTTTCGTTAAACCACATTGTAATGCCAAGCATTGAATCTTCGTCGCTAAGATTGCTATAATTGTCATTAATACTTATAACTTCCTTACCTTCCTTTGCAAGATCCTCAAGTAGTATTTGTGTTCTCGGAGCATTTCTACCAAATCTGGATAAATCTTTAACTATAATTCCGTCAATCGTGCCGTCTTCTAAATCCGCCTTCATTCTATCAAAGTCTGGTCTACTCATTTTATAGCCCTTGTATCCGTCATCAATATAAAACTCTGCAAGTTCTAAATTATTTTCGTCTGCAAATTGAGATATTATTTTCCTTTGGTTTCCTACTGAGACCGACTCATTATTGCCGTCTTCCTCACTTAATCTTATATATCCACCGTATATTTTTTGTAATTTCTTTTTATTCATATCTACTTGTGCCTCCTATGTATTTTTGATGTGTTATGTATGTATTATAACACACACAAGAAGAACCTGTAAATAAAAATAAAATCAGCCAGTTACGGCTGATATTGGTATTTAATCAGATCTTTTAAAATTTTTGTGATGTCTCTGGAGCCATTGACAAAAGTAACCACTCTATGTTCACCACACTCACAAGACATTACTTCTTCGTCTTTTTCTCTGTGTATGTATATTGTAGTCTTTTCCATATCACTACTCTCCTTTATCTGTCGCAAAATATCCAAAGTACATATCGCCTATTTGGGCATACCTACTATACCCCTCCCAGACATCCGAGAAGCAATACTCCGATCTAAAAAACAAGCAGTGCTTAGGCAAAATTGAGCCATTTTTAAGTATGTGATCGACTGCCACATAGTTAGTTTCGGTTGGCGTAGTTTTGTGGATAAGTCCCGCAGGAGAGAATTGGTAAGGTGAATATATCACACTTGCAATAGTATTTCCCCATCTGCCGTCCAGCCATCTGTTGATTACTACTGAGGCAACAGCCCTTTGGCATTCAAGGCTCTCAGTGTTAGCCTCAAGATAAACTAATCTTGCTAACATTTCACGTTCTACGGAACTGATGTTATATATAAAGGAAGGTTCTTTTTCGACCTCGACAATTTTTTCTTTTACCACTTCGACTTCTTTAACAACCTCGACCGTTTCTATTTTAGGCGGTTGTATGTCTATATATAAAACTAATAAAATAATCATCCCTATTAAACTTGCTATAACCTTTAAATATGTTTGTTTATCGTATTCCATTAATATCGCTCCTTTTAAAAAAATAAAAAGAGGTGATAAATAATACCACCTCTATGAAATTTTAATTACTTTTATTAGAACTTAGGCCTTCCGTTGTTGCGTACGCGGAAGCGAGATCAAATGCATCATCTAACCCAACCGTTCTGAGATTGCTGGTTGCGCTACAAAGAGTAACATATGCATCAGACACGCCCTTAGATGTGTATGTATAATTCGTCGCATAATCACTCGAAATACCGATACTTGCAGCCTCCTTAACGGCGTCCATATTGGCACCAAGGAACATAAACTTCCATCCGTGACCATTGGTCTGGTGCTTGATCATTTTTTCAATCTGGCTCTTGGTGTACTTACGGCTAGAGTTCTCTTCTCCATCTGTTGTAATTACGAACAGTACCTCTTCGGGCTTCTCTGCGCCGAGTTCATCATGTCTATCCTGTACACGGTTGATAATTTCGCCAATAGCATCAAGCATTGCTGTTCCACCACCCGCAACATAGTCCGAGTTTGTCATAGACTTAACCTCACGAAGATCTATTCCATCATGAAGAATTCTCCAAGATGTATCAAATAGAACTGTGGTTAATGTGGCCTTACCATCAATCTCCTTTTGACTTTCAACAAATCCATTGAAACCACCAATGGTATCTCCCGCTAAATGACTCATCGAGCCAGACTTGTCAATTACAAAAACAATTTCTGTATTTTTCATTTTTATTTTCTCCTTGTTATTTTAATTACTTACCAGAGCTACCAAGTGCTCCAAACCCACGCTCTGATTTAATACTCTGAAGCTCATCGTATGAAATTTCTTCTACCTCTGTCTTAGGCACAGGAACTACAAGTGCCTGAGCAATTGCCTTTTCGTAAGGGTAAAGAACGAACTCGCTCGCATCACGCCACATCATTTCTTCGTAACACTTTTTTGCAAATTCATTACCAAACTTCTGAAGAGTAGTCATCATTTCTGTATACTTTAGTACGATTTCTTCTCTTGGGAGCTTAGTAATACATACCGTCTTTTTGCCAGTATTAGTTAAGCCAACAAACCACTCATTTCTGTACCCACTATCAATTACACCTGCTCTTAAAGCAATACCCTTAGAGCCAGTAGAGCCACGCTCTCTAAGTACAAATCCATAATCGGAATCGCAAGCACTTGCAATGCCGGTAGGGATAAGTTTAGTTTCATGAGGCTCAATTACTATATAATCCTCATCAAAACAAGCATAGATATCAAAACCCATATCCTCGTCACGCTTGGAGGGAATTTTCGCGTCAGGTCTTACCTTTGCAAATTTTACATTAGTTGTCATATCATTACCTCATTAAAGAAGAATTTGCGCAATAACCCAATCGTTCAATTCTTTGTTGCCACTATCAAATATGAAATATCCATAGTCATCTACATACTTGCTTCTCAGCTCCTCGAAGTTTTCATATGCGTCGATCACTTCCTTGTGGCGAGCGTCCTTTTCAGCCATAAGCTTTTCCTGTCTAGACTCCTCTTCTTCCTTCTTTGCTAGAATCAACTGTTCCTTTAAATCTTGAAATGTCTTTTCTGCCTTAAGACATTGCTTTTCAAGTTCTTCAATTGTAAACTTCTTTTCCATATTCATCTTCCTTTCAATCATTTTGTGTTGTTAGTCTTCTACTTTGATAATGCGATATTTTCCGCAGTTACACTCTGTTTCTTCGCCTCTTGCGAGAGCGTCTCTAAACTCTTTACAGCAGCACTTTGTATTTTCGTTCCACTCAAGAGCGCAAGGACAATAACCTTTTGTTTCTTGGAGTTGGCGATTAACTTCTGCGATAAGTTCGCGATCATCACCGAGTACAATTTTATATTTAGCCATTATGATACCCTCACTGCATATTGATTTGAAGAAGCCAGTTTAATCCCTAAAACTGAATCATAGTGTGGCTCTTCGTTTGGTCGAAATCTTCCATATTTAATAATGATATTTGGATACTTAGCAATTTCTCCAAAGTAACTGTAACTCTGTTTGCCCCAAAAGTAATGAACTGTATATTGCATGCCCTTCACCTCTTCTTCCGTGTAGCCTGTATAAATAACAATATCGTCATTTGTATTATTACGGAAGTAGTGGATTAGGGTAACCAAATCTTGAACACTGTCGAGAGGCTCAAGTCCTGCCATAATAATTGCTTTTGTGATTGGATTTTTCAAATATCTATCAACAATGTTCTCATATTCTATTTTAATATTTGGTGCAGTTGCAAGCGCAGTATTTTGACACATTTCTTTGCGGCCGCACTCCCTCTCGCACTTAAATGTGCAAGAGGGGAATCCGATTACCATAGATGGTTTTTTATAGCTTGTAAAATCTTCGTCACGAATTTCTTTTACAATCATCTTAATCACCTATTACTGAAGTCTCACCGTACATGACTGCGGTATCATACCACTGTCTAGCAGAGAACTCCTTAAATCTTTCCTTACTATAAGACTTGGATGGTGTAAGGAATCCTACCACACGCTGATACGTATCACATGCATGCTCGCCACATTCAGGACAAATGTCCGCATCTACAAATCCATGGTGGTTCTTACATACATTAATCTTTGTGTTGTAACAGAAGTAAATAACACCCTGACTAGCAATGTAATTTAGCATATCCCACGCCATGTCTGAGTTCGGGAAATTGTTATCGATATTGATATGTGCAATTGCACCGCCAGAGCACTTATTATCAAGAATGGCGCTCGTTCTAATCTTCTCATTGATCGTACACTTCTCAGTAAGAGGAATCCACTGGTTGCTATAAATGAAATTGTCGTGTACATCAAAAAGAATATTGTCCTTGGCACACAACTTAACAGCAGCCTGCTCTGCAGGAACACTCTCAATATTAAACGAGTACTCATCTGTAAAATTATCCTTGGTTTCGTTTAACACATCAAAAATCTTTCCTGCGAAATCCATTCCCTTTTCTGTGTAGAACTTATTGCCAAACTCATCGGTTTCAATATATCCAAACTTCTCCATAGTTTCGTAAAGACCAAGAATACCAACGGTGCAGTACTGCTTATCCATCTCAATACCGCCATCACAGTAGTTAGGAAGCAGTCCCTTTTCGATATTTCTCTGAATGACGTATCTAACTCTATCAAGAACCTTGCAACAAAGCGTAGTTCTCTTCTTAAGCAAGTTTAGATACTTCTTTTCAGATACATCTTCGCCAAGTTCGTAGAAAATATGAACAAGGTTGATTGTATTAACCTTAACAGAACCAATACTCAGTGCGGTGCCTCCAATAGAGTTAATGAAACCTTTAAGTTTGGATGTATCAGAAAGAAGTCTGCAACAGTTACTCAAAGTGGTTACATCTCCACTTACAAAGAAGTTAGAATCGTTCCACTTGCAGTTGTGGTCCGAACACCATCTTGCAAACTCCTCGTCTACAAACTTGCCGTCCTTGTAAAGAAGTGAATAAGTGAGTACCGGGAATGTAAACATATTTTCCTGTCTAATCTTAGATACCACTTCCATAAATATTTTCTGGTGTTCAATAAACTCATCCACATAATCGATAGCAAATGTGCCATCCGGAAACTCAAGCCCACCAAATAATGCCTCGTAATATTCTCTGTCAAAGATTGAAACATTCACAAATGCAGATTGGTCAATTCTCATGAACGGCTGATTTAGTCTGTAAATCAGCTTCTGGAAGGACTGTCTGATATAATAATCTGGATTATTGATAATAAATCCGTTTTCGCAATCCTTTTTCCAGAAATAATATGTCCACACAAGAATGTTTGGAATACCAACTGCTCCAGAAGATCTGTTGCTCATAAAACTAATGAATTCAATGACATCATCGATAAATGTTGTCAGATGCTTTGGGGGCTGAGAGTTGTAGTTCTTTAAGAAAAACAAGCCTTCTGTTGCAAGTCTACTAAGGTCATATGCGTAACAATAAGGAACATAAGTAGTGGATGGGAAATCATGTAGGTAGAAACCTCCTGTATATTCTGTTTCCAACCACTCCTTTGCGGTTTTTAATCCATACTTCTTTTTAATCTCATAAAAGATTTTGTTTGCTGCAATGACTTTATCAATGGACTTGCCCTTTTCGGTTCTGAATGACGCGATGTCCTTACTGGACGCGTTAGCGTTTGCATCAATAGTAACATCTGCAACATTTCTGTCTACAAATGCGTCGATAAAATCAGAGAAGTTCATCTGCGAGTTGTGAATTCCGTTTAGAATTTCAAAATCTTCTCCGTACTTTTCTTTTAGAGCGTCGAGCGCTCTTTCAAAATCTTTATTAAACTTAAGTTCGATATCCATATTTTACTGCTCCTTAATCCAATCTACTGCCTGTTTGAAGTCAAAAACAGTTCCATCTGCAAGTTCAAGCTTAGGAGCTTCCTTAAAACCCTTTTCCTTCATTTGCTCGATGTCGTTATTTTCCTCAAAATCAATATTCTTTTGCTTTAGTTTGATTTCAAGCACCTTGCATCGAGGGCAATGTGTTGACCATAAAATTACTTTTCCCATTCCTTATTCTTCCTTTCTATGTCATTAATAATATAAACAATATCTCTCCAATTGTTAGCTCTATAAATATCGTACGCATAATCTCTTGATGTGTCTCTATTGTATGGATAATCCAAGCAGATTCTTTCACAAATGTTGCCAGTTAAATTGTCCAAACAATCGCCAATCATAACATCGCACTTCAACAGGCTTGTATCCATAATTCTGATGATGTTGTCCGTTGGAATAAAGTTAAAATATTGTTTAATCCATTGACATTTCCATTCAAAAATAACAGGATCTGTTGCGGCTGCCAAATATACCTGATGACCATTTTTGATTAATTGCCTTAAATATTTTTGTGATCCCTCAATCGGATGTAAATTGTTACAAAACTCCTTTAACTTAAGCAGACAGATAAATTTATCTGCAATATCAGCCGACATACATTCATCAAAATTATATGATGTGATATCATCTATTTTTAGATTAGTGCCCATATGTTCATTGCAAATATCAATTGCCGCCTGAATTGAATTATTAAGAACGCCATCAATATTGCATATAATAATCATTTTGTAGTGTCCTCCTCGTGATTTTTCCATAGTCCTTCAACTTGAGTGATCCATTTTAGCACAGAATAAGATTTAGGGAAGTCCAAATTGTTAATTGAATAGTCCCACTTTTCTTCTGCTACGAACTTTCTAAACTCCTGTTTCTCAGATAAATTCCGCATTCGATATTTGTGCTTATCGTCACCGCGAGCCATTGCTCTCTTTTCCCTTTCTTCTTCAGGGCAAGAAATGTATACTACCACAAATCTAATGTTTGGTAGATTCATAGCCAACAATCTGCCTAGTGCATCTGGGTTTATGGTGTACAAGTCCGCACTATACAACTGCTCTATTGTAGAGTAGTAATAATTGCCGGCAAGCTCTGTGTCTATTGCAATTTCACCATGTTCTTTTGCTTTAAGGTATTGCTCCACATCAACAAATAAATGGTCATTATCTGATTCGTAGCGCTTTTTGCGCGTGGTGTACGACTGTAATTCGACAAGGCCAGCTCTTTCGCACAGCTTATTAATAAGAGAACTCTTTCCACTACCTGTTCTTCCAACAAGTAACATGACAATGTGTTCATTATTATTCATCGCTTTATCAACCCTCCAACATAAATACAACTATCGGTGCCATATCTCCGGCATATGGTATTGCTCTTAGTGTGTTGTATTCAATCCAGTCAATTGCTTCCTCCTCGGAAATCCCATCGTCTTCCATCAGCTCTACAACCATTTTGTTATAATCATATACAGCCTTACCATCGGTCGTAATGGCGATTATAGAATTATCAAATGCGGGCCGATCAAACACGATGGAGTCTTCATCGAGTTCCATTCTTATATCGTTATTAATGCCCATTTGATTCACCACCCTGATATACATTTGCATTATTTATCATTTCTCTCATCTGCTCCTTTGTTGGAGCAGCGCCACAGCATCTCTTGCCTTCTGGACACCACAACAGATGTTTGCACTGAGGAACAAGTTCTTTGGCAAAATCTTCTGAATACTTTTTGACCTCCATCTTCATTTTTCGCGCCAACTCTTGAATGAATTCTTGCGCTCTTGTACACAACCTCTTATGACAAAAGTGAATTAGCGCTTCTGGAGTAAAACCTATAACAAAAGATGTTGTGGTCGCTCTCGGAAGAACAAAGTTTGCAGCTTCTGTTGCCACAGACGGAGCAACATCGTTGTCGACAAGCATCTGTTTGATGTCCTCGCGAGTTTTATTGATGGTATTCATTAGCCATTCGTAGCGTTCATTTGCCTCTTGGCAGTTACGGATTGCCTTTGGGGTTGCCCACTCAAATCCGTTTTTATCAATGTAACGGAACGAAGCCATATTTTTTACGATTTGATCTGGGCTTACGTCTTTAATAAGTTCTGAGTAATCAGCGAAAGTGTAATTGTCCTGAAACTCATATGGCACCACTGTACCAAGTTCGTGACGAAGAGCCTGTTCTGCCGTTCCTCTGTCAAGACCGGTGATGCGAAACTTGATATACTCGCATCGAGATCCGCTCATATGTCCATCTTTTTCACATGACTTACCAACGCGCTCGGCAAATTTTTCGGGAGTGTCGTAACAAGTACAGGCAAACACACCATGGTTTTTATAAAGGTCTGTAAGTACTTCTGGATTTATAATTTCAACATTCATTTCACACCTCGATCTTCGTAATGCCAAAATGCTCTAAAACACATTCAATACTGCAAAAAACCTTGCCGTCGTCAGTTACATAATATTCTTCGCCTTCATCTGTTACTTCTGTGCCACAGTTTTCGCAATATCCAAAACCACGAATATCATCCATTGTTGTAATCTCCTTCCTGATAGAATTTTTTCTTCTCATACAGGATTCCGTCGACTGGAATGTCATCAATTACATCTTGTGGCAGCAACCTCTGACCTCTTGGCGTTTCTTTGTATGCCTCGGCCATAACAGAATCAAACTGTGATTTAGTTAGAACGCAAATTTTTTTATCATCATACACAGGAGCGCAACCCATCATTTCGTGGTCAAAGAAATTAAAGTTGTATCTTCTCTTGCGAATTCTTTCAACTAACGCCTTCTTTCTTTCACCGGTAAGTGGCGTTGTTGGATATTGCTGCGTGTATGAGTCGGTCCATCCAATTACGGTCATACTTCATTGACCTCCGTATCATCTTCCAAATCATTTTGTTGTGTCAACTGAGTTGCAAGCATCTTCTTGATGTCTGCGATACAACGTTCGTAATCTCGCAGACTAGTCTTTCCAGGCTTTCCTAGATGCTTTTGGATCTTTCCCATTACCGCAGCCGCGATAAACTGTGCGCCGTTCTTCATGCCGTCTGTGCGAGTACTTTCGAACCACTGTTCAATAACTTTTTTAAGACTTCCTTCGTCAGCATTTTTGATTTCATCAACAACTTCTGACATCTTTGTGTTTTCTTCCATAATATAGTCCTTTCTGTTTTTTCTCGTACAAATCATTTTGTACTGTAATTATTATACTACAATATTTGTAGTTGTCAACACCTAAAATAGTTAGTTTACAATTTATTTACAATTCTGCATCCATAATCTTCTTGAGTTCTTCGAGAACATTATCGTGGCTGCCTCTAGAAAGAACCCATTCACCGTCAATATACAAGTCGTATACATGATCCTCGCGCAACTTAATCATAAACTTTTTAATTGTCTTGTTTGCCATATTAAATAATCTCCTTTAAATATTTGCTGTTTGTTGTCTTTAAATACTCCTCAATAAGCCTACTCTCGGCTTTTGTTTTGCTGAAAGCAATAATGTTGATTGTGTGTTCCATACTTCTGTTGTAACCATCTGATGCGATGTATTTAATTTTATTTGTAGCAAGATAATTGCACAGTCGTTCAACATCCTCTTTATCTGACGACGTCAACACCATGGACCACTTTGCGTCTTTTTTGAATTTTCCATTGATTAAAAATGCAACGTAATTTCCAATACCGGACGATACAGAAACAATGATTATTGCCAGCATTGTATTGTCGCTTATTACTTGGTCGATAACCAAATAGAATATTAATTGCGATACTACAATCAAAATGGATGAAAGAATTTTCTGCTCCTTGTAAGTGGCAAGGCTTTTGGCGGTTAAGATTACGTTGTCGAAAATTTTGATGATTGCAAGAATTATGTATGTCATGCGTCCTCACCTAATAGTTCCATCAGTCCATTTTCGTCAACAACATTGACCCCAAGACTCTGTGCTTTAGCAAATTTAGATCCTGCCTTTTCTCCGCAGAACAACACGTCAATATTTTTGCTCACTCCACTTACAAACTTTGCACCCTTTGCTTCAAGCTTATTTTTTAGAATATCTCTGCTCTGCGAGAAACTTCCTGTAATGCAGAACTTCAAGCCGTTCAACGGATTGTCCACAACCATCTTGTTCTCACGCTTTACAAAACGCATTTCTGCGGCAAGTTCGTTAACCATTTCAAAATTTTCGCGCAGATACTTATTAATATTATCCGCCATCACTTGTCCGAAGTCCTCAAGCGTGGTCCAATCAAAGTGCCAATAGAAGTATGCATCAATAAAGTCTTGATAGTTTCCATTGAATGCGTCAGCAATAGTTTTAGACGCCGAGCGACCTATATTCGGAATTGATAAAGCGCAGATGAAGTTCTCCAGCTTGACATTTCTTGAATGATCGATGGCATCTAGTATTTTCGCCACAGACTTTTCTCCGAACCCATCAAGCTGCTCCCACTCACGTCCATGCTTATATAGATAATAAATATCCTTGAAGTTTTTAACCCAACCCTTGTCAATTAATACTTCCAAAATTGATTCCGAGATTCCATCAATATTCATCGCAGGCTTCGAAACAAAGAACTTCAATCTACCTAATAATTTGCCTAAGCAATTAGGATTTTTGCACATAAGAACTTCAGATGCATTCTCGGTTACCACTTCGGCTTCTCCTCCGCAAACTGGGCACTGCTTAGGGATTTTTATGGGCGAATTGCCATCTTGGAGGCATTCTTCTACTTGAGGAATAATTTCATTTCGTTTGCTGATTTTTACCGTACAGTTATTTGTCAAACCAAGTTTCTTAATAATAGAAATATTGTGGAGCGATGCACGCGAGACGTCACATCCATCAATCTGCACGGTTTCAAACACTGCCGTAGGAGTTAATGTTCCAGTCTTACCCATAGTCCATTCGACGTCCGCAAGTTTGGTCTCGTAAAGCTCGTCATAAAACTTATACGCAATCCCGCCTCTGA
>JAEIGA010014081.1_pt1 | contig 12163 bp, 14 predicted proteins | sample 9270691 | NCBI WGS metagenome assembly JAEIGA01 (sample SAMN17057246, study PRJNA624740) | gut metagenome | biome: biome; isolation source: fecal sample | host: Bos grunniens | place: China: Xizang | collected 2019
AGTGTCGCTTATGGCATGTTAGCCATGAGGAATATAAAAGAGTTGATAATTGAAGACTATATAACAGGCGAATATCACGAGCAAACAGGAAATGACGACGAATTATACAGTAAATTTATTACAAACAAAAATAATATTTATCCATATCAGTGGTCATGTTGGGTTACATCATGGGCACAACTTAATTTACATAGACTTGGTGCATGTTGTAACCGTTGGTTATATTCTGATACTGACAGCGCGTTCAGTGATTCTTGGGACACTGAGAAATTAGACGCATATAATTTGACTGCTGAAAATGAATTACGTGCAAATGGTTATGAACCAATTGAAGTTAATGGCAAAATGTTTTATCTTGGTCGTGCAACACTTGATAAAACATGCAGTGAATTTAAAGCACTGCATAGTAAATGTTATGCGTACACTGATAAAGAGGGGTTGCATATAACAGTTGCCGGAGTTCCCAAAAAAACAGGTGCAAAGTGTCTAAAAGATTTAGACGACTTTTCAGAACACAAAATATTTTATGGTGAAGACACTGGCAAGTTGACACATGTTTATTATAATGTGCCTGAGATATACGAAAAGGACAATATAATATATGGTGATTCTATTGACCTGATTCCTTGCGACTATGAAATATCACCCGCAAGAATTGACTATATTGACTCAGATTTGACAGAAATAAAGTCTTACATTGATAATATATTTACAACAACGGTATATTCTCAGTGTAGGAATTATGACTAATAAACGTAGATATTATGACTTTTTTGAGGACGAAAAGAAGTACCCCGACGCGGTTGTTTACGTGGTAGTTTCACAACGCGGCGTTGGTAAAACTTACGGTTTTTTACGTGGTGCAATGGAACGCGGCAAAAAGTGTATCTATATGAAAAGAACCATTGACGACGTAAACACAGTCTGTATGGGTGACGAATTGGCAGATATTAACCCATATAAGCCGATTAACCGTGACTATGGTTGTAATGTTACCCCGGTTAAACTTCGCAAGGGACTTGGATATTTCAAGGACATACAAGGCGAACAAGAAACATTAGTCGCTTATTTGGCGGCGTTAAATGCTTTAAAGACAATCCGCGGGGTTGATTTTTCTGACGCTGACTATTGTTGTTTAGACGAATTTTGCCCGACTATTGGTGACAATAACGTCAAAAGAAAAGCGGGGGCGAGTGAGGGTGACCAACTACTTGATTGTTATATGACATTTGAACGTGACCGCACAGATAGAGGGTTACCACCAATTAAACTTGTATTGTTCAGTAATTCGGATAATGTTATTTCGCCCATTGCCGAGACGCTCGAACTGGTCGATATTATCAGTAATTTAGCCGCAAGTGGACAGGCATATTATTATGACCCTGACAGGCTTATTATGGTTCACCTGATAACTGACAAAGAGTACCCTGTAACAGAGGCACAAAGACATGGAATATACGCAACAATGAAAAATACAGACTGGGCACGCAAGGCATTTGGCGGCGCGTTTGTAAATAATGACTTTTCTTTGATTGATAAAAAGACTATTAATCATTCAACATGTATCATGTCATGCACCTATAAGGATAAAACAATATACGTTTATGAAAATATGGACAACTCGCGGTTATATTTCACTCATATACCACACCAAACGAGACTTGTATATAATTTCAACAAAGAGTCAGACCGCATTAGATATATGCGTTATGATAACATATTGATACGCAACGCGATAATGAATAATCAGGCGGTATTTGAGACTTATTCAATGTATGATTTATTTTTGAATTTTGTAAAAAAATTCGCTTTGTGATATATTATATGTATTGGATTAGTGACATTTGTCCTCCTGTGTTCTTAGGCAACAAACAACCCCGCGTTTGACTCGCGGGGTTGTTTGTTGCTATTATTAAACAAAAGGGGGTGAAAACATGTTAAAAGATATATGCTCACGTGATATGTTTAGTTTAATGATGTCAGACGATTACAAAGACAGATTTAAGGCTGAATACTTTCAGACAAAGTTAAGATATGAAAAACTTCATAGAACAATCGTTAAATATGAGGCGGGTACATTAGAATTTGAATTAAAATGTTCAATAACTATGTTACGTGACCAAGCGCATTTTATGGGCGAATATTTGCATATTTTGGAAATTAGGGCGGAAATTGAGGGGATTAATTTATGCCAACCGTAAAACAAATGTTAGATATGTGCCGCTCATATATCGGAACACAAGGCGGTAAGAATTATTATAACATCTTTGCAAAAGAACTTGACTCTGTAGAATACTATAAGCCGCAGAAAAAACAGAACGTTTATTACTGTTCAATATTCCTGGACGACATGGCTTATAAGTTGATAAAAGATGTTAATAAAACGCATGACTGGTTATATCAACCGCACACTTATGACCTGTCAGCCAGTGCAACATATCAAATGAATTATTTTAAAAAGGCTAAACGATTCTTTACTATGCCGCAACCGGGCGACTGGGCATTTTTGCGTAAAACATCTACAGAGGCGAAACATGTATGTATAGTTGAATCTGTTGGGGTCAATACTATTACAACTATTGATGCCAACCACGGCAATAAAGTATGTCGTGTTGTTCGCAATAAAAGTGAATATTTAGGTTATGGAAGACCGATATACAAAGAAGATAAGGGGGGCACAGTTATGGTAGAAATGCCGGTAATTAAAAAGGGGTCACACTGTAATGAGGTGGGCACATTTCAGACACTGTTAAAGGCTAAGGGGTTTAAAGGTGCTGACGGTAAAGTCTTAGCAATTGATAATCACTGGGGCAACAATACCGATTACGCGTGTGCAAATTTTCAATCTAAAAATGGGCTTACGCCCGACAAGATTTGTGGCAAGGGCACATGGAACAAGATTTTGAAAGGGTGACAACATGAACGCTGTTTTTTATACATTTGCTAAAAAAATAAACTCTACTCTGCTGCCGAGTGGCGGCGGTACGACTTTTAGCATCAATCTAAAAGACCTGACGAGTATTATACGCCCGGTGATAAGACTCAATACATCTAACCCGACAGCATATAATTATTGCTATGTTGCCGCGTTTGGTCGTTATTATTTTGTGTCTGACTGGGTGAGTGAAACAAATAATATTTGGAGTGCAACATTGATCATTGATGTACTCGCCTCATGGCGTACTACTATCCTTAATAGTAGTCAATTTGTACTGCGCAGTGCGTCAGAGACTGACTCAGATATTGTTGATATGATGTACCCGACAACAACTAAAGTCACGTTTGCAAAAACAACATTTAGTACAAGACCTATAGGCAATGAATTGCGCTATATAATCGCAGTATCTAATGCAAATTCTAATCAAAAGGTGGGTGGTTGTACTTATTACAATTTGACTTATGGTCAATTCGCCAATGTCATGTCATTGTTACTCGGTTCTTCTTCTTATTTGGGTGATTTTTCGCTTGATTCCATCTCAGACAGCCTCGTTAAATCCTTAGTTAATCCGTTACAATATTTTGGGGAAACATTTATACTGCCTTACAATATTGGTGACGCCACACTCGATTTATTGACATGCGGTTGGTGGGTAGTAGACACTAATTATGGTTATCCTGTTTTGACAAATTCCAAAGTTTTACATAGACATGAATTGTGGCGCAGTGACTTAGTTGTACCCGCACACCCGCAGAGTGTAGCAAATGGTTCATTTATGAATTGCCAACCATACACAGAGCATTATTTATATGCGGGTGTTTTTGGTATGATACAATTAGACTCGACAGAATTACACAACTGTAACCGAGTTGAGTTAGTGTTATATGGGGATTTTAAAGGCAACTTAGAGTTAGAGATTTACGGTCATACAATGACCGGGGGAAGTCTTACATCTAAACTTCTTGACAGACGTACAACTAATTGTGCAATACCGATTAATATTACACAGAGTAATAATAAACCAGAGGGCGCATTAAATTTGGGTTTGTCTACATTAGGTGCATTAGGTCATGCGGCAACTGCTAACCCTAAAGGATTATGCGCAGACATTGCCAACGGCTTAGAGTCTGCTCAAGACTTTTTTATCCCTAAGTCTGAGGGTAAACCCGCCGTTGGTTCTTTTGCAACTGCTCTTGAGGACTGGGAAGTTACTACAGTATTTAAAAATATAACCGACATTGCGCCCAATCTATGCGGCAAGCCATTATGTCAAGACAAGATATTAAGTACGCTTAATGGTTATACAAAATGTAATAATGCGTATATTGCAATTGAGGGTACTAAAGAAGAGTCTGACATGATTGTAAATTATCTCAATGGGGGGTTCTTTATAGATACATGACATGGTATGCAAAAACAAGTGGGGCTTATGCCCCTGACAGCGCATACGCTGTTGCAAATGCGACTGAGGCGGCGTCTATATTGGTCAATGAGTTTGGCTGGTCACAGGCGGCATGTTGTGGTTTGTTTGGTAACATAGATTATGAGGGTCAATGGAATCCGTGGCGGTGGCAAGGTGACACAGTTTTGTCACAATCACAGGCGCGTAATGCAAGCGGTGATTATGCAATTGCACATGGATATGGTCTTATTGGTTGGACCCCCGCAAAAAAATATCAGTTTAATAACGCCCAGTCTGACGGCGGTGTAACATATTTTCCGAACTATGGACAAGAATCTTACCCCGGTTATGCGCCTAATTGGTCAGATTTGTCGGGTGTTGCAACAGACGGCGCGGCGCAGATTAGACTAATAGCGACCGCAATGTCTAATAACTCGCCTAATATATGGGTACGCCGCAGCAGTGAACCATATAATTATACATGTGCTGAGTTTATACAAATGACAGACCCCGCATTAGCGGCTAAAACGTGGCTTTGGCGGGCTGAAAGACCCGCGTCGATATTTGACGACCGACGCCCGAGAACAGAGGCGAACCGCACGCGGGCGGCGGTCGCTTGGGGTGACCGTCTTGACTGGTCATTTCCAACCGCGTCAAATAAGATTATAATATATAAAAAGGTTAGTGACCATTCAAGGGGGTTTTTATAATGACTGCAAATGAGATTGTAACTATTATCAGTTCTTTAGGTTTCCCGATTTTCTGTTGTCTTGCTCTTGGTTATTATGTTAAGACACAAACAGACTCATACAGAAATGATGTTAAAGAGTTGCAGAACCAGCACAAAGAAGAGATAACAAAAGTAACTGAGGCATTAAACAATAATACTGTTGCATTGCAAAAGTTAGTTGACAAGATTGACAACATGAACAATAATTGAACTGGGTTCTCTATTAATGTCCTTTCAGTTTGATTTAGGATAAAACAGTGTCAAGCATGATTACTTGACACTGTTTTATTTTATGCGGTAGTATATAACCGTCGGGGACACTTGCCCTTTCAATCTGTTACAAGCCCGGTCGACTTGTGGGCACTGAAGTATAAACAGACTTCAATTTGTCCCCGACATGACTAAACTTTAAAGGGGGTAAAACATGAATCTCTTGACCAATGTAAAACTTTTCGCAAAAGGCTATTCATTTGAGGACATTAAGGCTTTGAGTGAAGTAGAGGGCATGACCGACGATTTAGTACTTCAATGTGCAGATAAGGATCTAAAAGTAGACGACATAAAAATGTTAGCGACTTTAGGTTCTGCGGGTGCATCACCTGAGGGCGCAGAGAACGCGCCAACGCCGACAGCGAGCGGCGAGAATGATAATACTAATATAACGCCCGAACTTGATTACAAGGCACTTTATGAGGCTGAGAAACTTAAAGTTGAAAATCTCCAAAAGATTAATGTTAATGCACCCGCGGGAACAGTCCCGGAAATAAAAACAGATTTTGACAAATTGTCAGAATTAATGATTAACAATGTGAGGGGGTAAGATTATGCCATTACTTATGACACCAGTAGATGTTGCTGCTTTCGCTAATGCGTGGGTTGAACAGGCAACAGGAAGTAACCCGAACTTGACCACGGCAGATACAACAAGCCTTACAAGTATCGGTGAAACACTTATGAGAACAGGCGTTGAAAATACGCTCGGTTCGCTTTATATCCTTATGGGTAACCTTTGGGTAAACACTAAAAAGTACGTCGGAAAGGCGCGTATCGTGCGAGCATTGAACACAGGTGTATATACACATAGGCTTGCCATGATTAGTTACTACTCTAAAAAGGCGATACCCAGTGGTTATTGGAATACGGATGTATTCCCTAAAAACTTTGCACCAGGTGCAACGAACGGACAGGAACTTGACCCGGTAACCGGTAACCCTGTTTCGAGTAAGAGCATGTGGGAGCAGAATCCGGCGCTGTGTCTCGAGACATTTCACCAGGGCGCTAAGGTGCTAGACTTTGAAGCGCCAACAATGTACCTTGATAAACTCGAGATGGCTTTTCGTGGGGTCGGAGAATTCCAATCCTTTGTAAACGGTGCGTTGGAAGAGTTCAATAATGACATGCAGACCTACCAGGAATCGTTTGACCGCGAAATACTCGTGTCCGCAATCGCGTGCGACATTGACATGGAAACTGACAGACCTGAGTCCGTAGTTCACGCTGTCACAGAGTTCAATCAGAAGTTCAGAACAAGTTACACTGCTGACGAACTTCTTACTACTTATAGTCGTGATTTTTATTCATGGCTTGCAAGTAAGATTAAGAACACTATCGACCGTATGGAAGAAAGAAGTGTTTTGTTCCACTGGTCGCCCACAAAGACCATTGACGGCGTTGACTATGACATACTTCGATTCTGTGACCGCAAGTCTCTTAAATGGGCTGTTTATTCGCCCACATTTAATGACCTTGAGACGTATGTACTTCCCGAAGTATTCCATGACGATTTGTTGAAGATTGACACGGGTAAGTTTGAAAAGTTCACTTACTGGCAGAACATTAACGTACCTGATTCAATTGACATTACGCCCGCAATCAATGATACAGACTCAACGTCACCCACATATATGCAGCAGATTAGCGGCGACAGAGTACAGGCTAAACCACTGATGTATATATTTGACGACAGGCGTATTTTGACCGATATACAGTTCAAACGCGCCCTCAGTAGCCCAGTTGAAGCCAGACGCGGGTTCTACAATGTCTTCCATCACTGGTCATTTAATCACGTTTCGGATACGACAATGCCTAGTGTTGTAGTACTCTTGGATTAAGGGATTTACACGGCGCGGCGGTTCTTGCCGCCGCGCTTTTTTTAAATTGTTCCACGTGGAACATTGAGGGGGTTAAATATGTATCAACCATATACATATCTTGATATAAATAATGCTCAAATGCGCGGACAACCGAACATGATTTATCTTAATTCGGCAATCTATGATTACTACTGGCGTATGTTGTTTAATAGACTTACGTCTATCTTTGAGTTTACTGTTCCAAAGTCGTGGCGTGGACGAAATAAGAACTTTTTTCTCGCATTGCTTTTTGCACGCGGGTTTGTCGGTGTTATCAACGGCGGTGAAAAATTTGGGGAAATATATCAACCATGTGAATTCAATTCCACACGCAACATTTGTTATCAACCAACCGGCTTTATTGTAACTAACCCTTATAGTGAAGAGATTAGCAAAGAATATACGTGTGGTGTTGACGGCGAGTTGTTACAGTTGACACCCGACTACATGGGTGTTACTGACATTGTTGACCACTTCGCGGCGCGTTTGGCTTTTCTTGCAACCGGGGTTAATTCTTCATTGATTGCGACACGTAATTTCCGACTGTTGGGCGCAACCAACCGCGCGGGGGCGAGCGCACTAAAAGTAGTTATGGACAAATGCGTAAGTGGTGACCCTTTTGTCATTCTTGATAAAAAGATTTTGTTTCCTGATTCTAAGACACAAAATGATTGTCTTATTGATTTGCCCGCGCCCAGTGCGAAAGAAAATTATATAACAAATATGTTATTAGCAGACGAAAAAACAATATTAAAAGAATTTGACGAGTGTGTCGGAATTGTCAACATTGAGGACAAGAGCGAACGTCTTGTCACATCTGAGGCAGAGGCACAAATACAAAACAGTACGGCAAGTTGTTTTGTTTGGCTTGACTGTCTCACAGACTCAATAGAGAATATAAAAGAGGTATTTCCCGGCATTGAGTTAGATGTTCGTATGCGCTTTAAGACTGACAGCACAGGCGAAGAAAACAAAGAGGGGGTAAAAGATAATGTTTCCAACAGTGATAACATTAATGGGGATTGAGTCTTACTGGAATGAACATGACTCTTCTTTGTTTGAGAACGTGGCAATACCAGAGGGCGTTGACCATGAAACAATGGTCGCTTTCATAATCTCAAGAGCGGGTGACTTTTCCGTGTTGGACTTTGACCCTGTTTACATGAAGAGAAAAACGTCTTTGTGGTTTGAGTCTAATTTAGAAGAATTCACACGTTGGTATAATGCTCTTAATGCTGAGTATGACCCGGTTTATGATTATTACCGCAAAGAAGACGAATTTCACGCGGACACTGACGCGGGTGTACTTAACAAGTCACTCACAAATAGCCGCATAAATTCAAACACGACAAACGGTTCGGGCACAAGCGGCACAGAGAACAAGACAAGCGCGTATAATAGTGCGTCTTATTCACCTGAAACAAAGAGCGACACAACGAGTACTGACACAAGCACAACAAGCGGCTCTGAGACTATAACAGGGTCAAGCAGTGACTATAACACTAAGAGCCGCAATGGTGAGTACCACAAAGAAGTCAAAGGGCGTAATGGTAACATACAACAGGCAATTCGGGACGAATTAAAGTTACGTGAAGACTTTAATATTTATGACATGATTGCTACACTATATATACGGGATTTTTGTATCCCTGTTTATGGATAATTAAAGGGGGTTAAAACTATGAGTAACATTAAGAAAGGAGCACGCGCTTATTATGCTGACACAGATTACAAGCGCGACGGAACTATCGAGGCATACGGCAAGATTGATTCTATGCCCGCTATTCCTACACCTGAGGAATCAGACGCGGGGAAGATTATCAAGGTTAATAATGAGGGTGAGTATTCACTTTCCGACGACGCGGGCACAGTCTTGCCCACGCCGACAAGTTCAGACATTGGCAAGTTCGTGACTGTTGATTCTAGTGAGTCATACGCACTTGACAATATTAACGCATTGCCGGTCGTTAGTAGTTCAGATAATGGCAAAGTTTTGACGGTTGTTAATGGTGAATGGTCGCCTGAACTGTTGATAAAGGACATTGACAATATCATTGCTATGAAGATCACTATTTCTAATGGTGGTGATAACAGCGCATGTCTTCCGCCGTTGACATTTAATGACCCGACGACGGGCGAAGTTGCAAATCTGGTAGTCAATACTGACTATACTATGGAATGCTCAGCAAGTCTTGTAACCGGCTCATTGTCGCTGACAGGCGCACCCGATATTGCTAATGCTAACTTGCCGGCTGTATTTGATATTGACTTCATTAATGCTGTTAATATCAGGAAATACAGCAACATTATCATGACTAATGTTGTAGCTTTCGCTTATTCGCTGGCTAAGAATATCAAGATAGAAGTGTCAAGTGACGGTGAGTCTTACATTACAGTCTATGATGAGTCAACTCTTGATTGGACTGTATCGCCTAAAGAGTTCAATATCTATGGTGACCCGGTTTCGACATTGCCTGTTCCGACAGTCGCCGACGCTGGTAAGGTTCTCACAGTCGACAATAACGGTGCGTGGGAACTGGATAACGTGCCCACTAATTCAAGTGTTGTATATAATATAACCTATTCACAAGGTAATGCCGTTTTAAGTGATGGTAAAACAAAACAAAATGTGTGGAACGATTACCAAAACGGAAAAGAAATATTAATCAAAGATAGTGAGAAAATATATAGATGTTGCGGTATTTACACGTGGAACAATGCACAACAATTAGAATTTATATGCATACATAATGTAGGCGCATCGTCGGGTGTATTTGATGGTGATTTACTGTGTTATTTAATATCTATGAACAACGTCAATTCAGGCATATGTAACTATGCTATTAAAACGATTACAACATCATAAGGGGGTTTAATATGGCTGATAATAAATTTTGGTATAACATGCTGCCTCATTCTGAGTTTAGTATTCGCAACATAGACTGGCTTATCAGTAAATATGGCGAATATGACTACCGTATTGGTGAGATTGAAAAGTCTGACGCTGAACAGAACGAGACAATAGCAGACCATGAGGAACGCTTGACGACCGCTGAGGGTGACATTGACTCACTCGAAACGCGCATGACTACGGCTGAGGGTGACATTGACTCACTCGAAACGCGCATGACTACGGCTGAGGGTGACATTGACTCACTCGAAACACGCATGACAACCGCTGAGGGTGACATTGACTCACTCGAAACGCGCATGACTACGGCTGAGGGTGACATTGACTCACTCGAAACGCGCATGACTACGGCTGAGGGTGACATTGACGCTGTTGAGGTTTCTGTGTCGTATATGTCTTCTTCCGTTCAGAGAAACACAAACGACATAACGGCTCTTGACAGTCGTGTAACTTCTCTTGAGGATCATAGTGTCATTGCTAATCAGGGGGGCGCAACAAGTGCCATTTTGTCGACCCTGGCGGTCGATGGTGTAAACTATGAAGTCCCCCAGTCCGGCGGCGGCGGTGGCGGTTCTACTGTCATACCCAACGCAAGCGGCACACCCACCGCCGACCTTACGTCATTGGGTGTTGATGGTTATGTGTACGCAATACCCACGGGCGTTGATACATCTGACCTGATAGCGGAAGAATATGACCCGACTGATTATTATGACACAGGTGACCTTGTAATACATGACGGTACATTGGAAAGGGCACTTGAAGACGGTATAACTGGCGCATGGGATAGTAACAAATGGGTTGAGACTACTGTTGCAGAGGAATGCCAAAACGCGAGCAGTACCGCAACAGCCGTGTATAATATGTATGCGGATTTGGGTACTGCTTACGAAAGAACAGTAACAGCAGAACTTGACACACGCTCAAGTGGCAAAGACACATTGCCGGGTGTTAATATCAATCTAACACCGGGTTCATGGATAGTCACATTTAATGTAACGTTTGATACTCACGAACTAGGCTCAAAACAGCGTCTTATTAACATCTATGTTGACGACTCGAACGACAACAACCTTGCACAGTTCGGTAAATATATGTGGGGGTCTGAGGCTATAACCGGGGTACTGTATGAAAACAGTTGTTCACTTTCTGTTGTGGTAGACGTGCCATATGGAACAACAAAAACTATATATGGTAAGGTTGCCACACGTGTCAATACCGGTAGTGGTTCGTATGACGTCTCTGCAAAACTTGGTGCGGTACGTATTAAACCATATTCAGCATGAAAATAACCCCCGCCGTGGCGGGGGTCTTTTTTTATTGTGTAACTCACTTAATGAGTTCTTGCACTGCACCTATAATCTTACTGGTCATACCGTCGTCGAACTTCACACTCGCGTGATTCTTCCATGCTGCGCCGCCGTCTTTCGTGGTGTACTTCTCAGCGGGGAATGAGATAAAATCACCCTGTTCACCCGACACAATGCGACAACCGTAAATTGCTACATTGCCAATAGGTGACTTAGTGTAGAGATTGAAAAAACAACACGAGTCAGAGTAATTGTTAATGCCTGAGACTGCGAACTGGTCGTCAATCCACTTAAGTGATTCAGAGTTTTTTGTGTTCTTTGTGTTTGTCTTCTTCATGGTTTAAACCTCCCTTTCATTGATTGTGTTTGAAGACTTGATATTTTCAGAACTCTTGGCAGAATTCGGAAAATCTATGTCACGTGCCAGATTGTCTACTAACTGACTGATTTGTCCGCGGACAATCTTATCAATTATGGCGTCAGTCATAAAAGTTGTCACCTCAAAATGGTTGCGAATAAAGATTTTAACTTCGCCTGGGTCATAATCTTCATGCTCAGAGGCATAATTAAGAGCCTCACTAATTGCTTTACGTGTATGTGTATACATGATATCGAAAAGTGGTTTACACTGTTCGTTTGTTAATCTTTTAGTTTTAGCCATGGTCTTTCAATCCTTTCAAAAAATTTTGGGTCTTCTTTTAATACTTCCTCTGTTGTTTTGAAAAATGGACACCAATTAT
>JAEIGA010014082.1_pt1 | contig 12162 bp, 23 predicted proteins | sample 9270691 | NCBI WGS metagenome assembly JAEIGA01 (sample SAMN17057246, study PRJNA624740) | gut metagenome | biome: biome; isolation source: fecal sample | host: Bos grunniens | place: China: Xizang | collected 2019
CAGACCAGATGATTTACTATCCTCGTCCTGAGCACGCTATTATCAACTATGATAATAAAGTAATGCATCACGCTATCGCAATTCCAGAAGGCGAAGGTCGCTATATTATGGATAGGCTCACTGGCGAAATTAAGACCATTAAAGGTCCCGCTATGTATCTTCCTGACCCTCGTACTGAAGTAGTTGTTCGTCGTAAACTTACACCTAATCAGTGTCATTTATGGTACCCCGGCAACGGAGATGTCCTTGCTTATAATGAAGGTTTAACAGAAAAGTCTGTTGAAAAATCACTTCGTGCAAATAGCAAGAGTGTGTCTGCCGATAGCTTCTGGAATACTATGGGTGTTTCTTGCTCGTATCTCAATGAAACAGTTACAACTTTATCTGATATTGAAGCTTCTGCAAGTGTATCTCGTGGCACCTCATATACTAAACCAAGAACCATTACTCTTGATAACAAATATGAGGGTGTAGTAAGTGTTGATGTATGGACTGGCTATGCTGTTGATGTAATCAGTAAGAGTGGTGAAAGAAAGGTTGTTTGCGGACCGCAGACTATTCTTCTTGACTATGACCAGACCCTTGAAGCTTTAGAGCTATCTACTGGCCGTCCTAAGAATACTAACCGCACTATTAAAACTGTTTACCTAAGACACGAAAGTAATAAGGTAACAGACCTTATTGAAGTTGAAACAAAAGATTTTGTTAAAGCAACAGTTAAGATTTCTTACTGCGTAAACTTTGACAAAAAACTTCAAGATAAATGGTTTAACATTGATAACTATGTTAAATATCTTTGTGATAGAGAACGTTCTTTAATTAAGAAATATGTAAAGAACTATACTATCGACGAATTCTATCAAAACTATTCAAGCATTGTACACGATATTGCGGTAGACAACATAAGCAAAGGCGAAAATTGTGAGGATACCGGTCGTCCTTGGGGTAGATATTTCGAGGAAAATGGTATGTATGTATACGATGCTGAAGTATTAAGTCTTGAAGTTCAGAGAGATATCGAAGAACTTCTTACTGAACACCAGTATGAAATGGTTAAGAAAAATCTTGAACTTGCCGATGCTGAAAAGAATGTTCAGATTGCTGAAGCACTTATTGAAGCTGAAAAGAAAGAGCAAGAATTAAGATATGATAAGACTGTTAATAAACTTGAGCTTAAAAAGCTTGAGAATGAAAAGCAAATCGCTTTACAAGCAGAACTTAACCGTGCCCAAGAGGCTGAAAGAATTGCGGCTAAACAGGCTGAGGCTGATTTACAAAAACTCATTGACATCGTTAATGATGCAGAACTTGCTCGTAAACAGAAAGCCGAAGACCAGCGTCTAAAGAACGCAGAAGCAGCAGCCGCACTTGAAAAATCAAAGCAAGATGCATATGCGGAAACAATATCTAAGATTATGGGCTCTATCGCTCCTGGTCTAATTGAAGCTATGACTACCAAGTCTAACGAAGATATGCTCGCTGCTGTAACTGAAGCAATGGCTCCATATGCAATCGCTAAGGGTGAATCAATTGCTCAAACAGTTAATACTTTACTTCGTGGCACAAGCCTTGAAGGAATCATCGAAGATGTTAATATAAACATCTAATTAATGATTATACAAAGGGAGCTTAACAGCTCCCTTTTGATTTTTTATAAATTTTATGATATAATATTTATATAAAATAAAAAGGTAGTGATTTATATGTTAGAAATGTTTAAAGCAATTAAACATTGTTATCGCGGTATGGGCACTTGTAAAGGCTGTCCATATGAAAACGATAAAGAAAAATGTGATAAATTATTTGAAAATATAGAAAAAGTATTTACTACAATAGCAGAATATGTAGAATTTAATGATTTAACTAGAATAGCTAAGATAGTGTTAAAGGAGGATAAGGATAATGAAGGTAAGAATTAATTTAGATACTGATTCTGCGGCAGCGCGTTTGGTGGCCCTCGCAGAGACCTTACAAGAACCAGTATATTTGATTGATGGCGCTCGTAAGTGCGTTTCCGCAAAATCTTTACTTGGTGCTTTATGTGCTAAATTCGACTTTAGCGAAATATGGTTGGAGTGTGAAGGAGAACACTATTTCTTGTTTAAAGACTTTATAGTGGAGGAATAATTATGTCTATACTTTATCATATAATTCCAAAAGGCGATGGGTATAATGTGCTTGGTGTTGATCCTTTTGGAGAATTTTATCTTGTCCCAAAGAACGATGAGCGTGGTAGGGGTCTGGTATTTAATACTCCAGAAGAGGCTTATGAATATATGCGTTTGGGCAATATAAATGAAGATTATATCGTAGAAGCCTTTTGGATGAATAAAGAATTTCGATGTCCTGAGTGCGGCAGCCCCCTTATGACGCAGTATGTGGTTGGATCTGACGAAACAGAGTCTAACTTTACAGAGCGCGTATGCTCTTGCCGCAATCATTCTTGCGAGCTTGACTGGCGCATTTATTCAACTGCTGATGGACATATAGTAAAAATAGAAAGGTTCTTTTGCGGATGATGAAAAATTTACACTTTGTGAATAGCTATAGAGTTTGGAATTATAATCAAATGCTTGATATGGTATTTGATGAAAATTATAGATTATATGACTCTTGTGTTCCTTCAGCTACACTAAATCGTAGTTATAGTGGTATGATTGTTGAATGGTATTTACACAATATTGGCTATTGGATTACTTTGCCTTTTGTAAAATATCCAAAAATAGCAAAACTCAATGAAAGATTTAAACATTTAGATTTAGAAGAACATAAAAAATAAAAAGGAGGAAGCCTACTATGAATTTTCACTCAGATGAATGGATTATGGAACAAGTAGAGCGCCATTATCAAGAAGCTTTAATTCTCTTTCCCGAGGACCGCATAGTGGGCGTATTCCTACAGGGAAGCCAGAATTACGGATTAGACTACGAGGGTAGTGATATTGATACAAAATGTATTGTATTACCTACTCTTGAAGACTTAATCTTTAACCGCAAACCAGTAAGCACAACTCACGTGCTTCCAAACGAAGAGCACCTCGATTTAAAAGATGTGCGGTTATATACAGCCACATTCCGCAAGCAGAATTTAAACTTTATGGAAATACTGTTTACTAAATATAAAATAGTAAATCCAACTTACAAACAATGTTGGAATCGTTTAATTGAAAATAACGAGCAAATAGCTAGATACAACCCAGTTGGTGCTGTTAAAACTATGAAAGGTATCGCAATGGAAAAGTATCACGCTATGGAACATAGATATCCAAGTAAAGTTGATTTAATCGACTCAATCGGCTATGATCCCAAACAATTGCACCACTTACTCAGAGTTGAAGAGTATTTACACAGATATCTTAGTGGTGAAAAGTATGCAGATTGTTTATATTCTCGCATGGGAGATTACTTGCAAAGTGTTAAAAATACTAAAAATTTGGTATATCAACTTGACGAAGCAAGAAAAATTGCGGTTGATAGTTTAGCCGAAGTCGTAAAAATGGCTGATGATTTTTCAGCTCGACATAGTGATGACCCAGTAGACTGGCATGTGGATGTATTGCTCGACGATGTACAAAGAGATATTATGAAACTAGGTATTGAATTAGAAATGCAGAAAGGAGAAAGATAAATATGAAAAATTTATATTTTCAACGCTCAAATAATTCATATTTACTTATAAAAGAAAATATAAACACAGTTGAAGAAGCATTAAAAGAAATTTCTTCTTTTCTTAAAAGACACAATTATGAATATCATTATGTCCGCTATTGGACTGCGGGTAATGATGAAACTACCTTTGATGTTGGTAGTTGGTCCGAATTTTTTGTATTAGCACCAAGCGATAGCTATTTTGTAGATAGTGTGGTAGGAACTGAAAAAGATTTTATTGAAAGGAAAAAATAAATAGATGATTTATAAATATAATTTAGGTAGACCTTATGATAGTCACCAAAGTAAATTTACTGTTACAGCACCTTTCGTAAAAGTAAAAAAAATACTTGATATTCAATTACAAGGTGATTACGCAATGTTGTGGGCAGAAGTTGAACCTTCAACAACTGATGATTATTTAGAAATATTCCCCGTGTGGACTGGTTATTCAGAACCAGTGGATATGGAGTATATTGCCACAATACAAGAACCAAAAACTGGTTTAGTTTATCATTATTATGTAAAAAAGCCTATGGAGAATTTTGATATATGAGAAAATGTGCCCATTGCGAAAATTATTTTAACGAAACTACTTGCGGGTATACTTCTTCTAACTGTCGCATTTATGGTTCGTTAGATTGTGACCAAACAGAACGACATCCAGATACTGCGGCCGCGACTTGCCCCAATTTTAAAGAATATGTGCCTTTCGAATACCCAAAGCACAAACATAACCCTGATACTTTAGAATGGGGCGATTTAATTTATGCCGCTTCAAAATACAATATTCCTCCAACAGCTAAGATTAGGTTAGCTACTGGTTGGGAATGTAGCGATACTGGTGCTGATAAATTATATTACAATATTCAATCAAATACACTTGTTATTTCTAATGATTGCGACGATTGGTATAAAGTTGGTTGGATATTAATTGGAAGGCTCGACAAAAAATTTTAATTAAATAATTATTACCCCTATCTAAATGATAGGGGTTTATTTTATTTTTATAAAAAAATATGATATAATATTTATATAAAGTAAAGAAAGGAATTGATAGTCTTTTCCTCTAATTGGACAAAGTTTATAAATGTTTTCTACGCGGTTTTTATATAATAATGGAAAAATCCAAAAATATATAAAAAAGGAGAAATAAAAATGACTAACATTTTAAAAAAAGGAAAAGACTGTATAGGTCAAGAAGTGTATGATAGTGAGGGTAATAAAGGTATAATTATTGATTTTTTTGTTGAGAATGGAAAAAAATCAAAGGTTATTATTCAATATGAAGACGGTACCTCTCATACTAGAGAAAAATATGCTGTACAAAAAGGCACTTTTAAAAAACCATATGTAGATGATATTGACGTTTGTTTAGCTTAGGGGTGGAAATATATTGAAGGTTTTAATAATCAATATATTATTAGTAATGAGGGAAATATAAAATCGGCTTTTGGCGTAAATAAAGGTAGATTGTTATCACCATCAATAGATAATAATGGATATCAAATTATTGTTTTACAAACTGGTACTGGAAAATCTACACGTAAATTGTGTAGAGTGCATCAATTAGTAGCTAATACTTTTATTCGTATACCTACAAAAGAAGAAGAAGTTAATCATATTGATGGAAATAAACTAAATAATACAATAGCTAATTTAGAAATTATATCTAGAAAATCTAATAACAAAAAATATATAGACTTCCTTGAATTAGGTTTATCAAAAGAAGAATTAGAAAAAATATAGCAATTTTGTTTAATAAATAATATTACTATTAAAGAATATCTATTACAAAAGATAAAGGAGTAAAAATTTTTATGCGTTTATGGCATCAGTCTTTAATATCTAAGTTACCAAGACAACAATTATTGGGGCAACACAGGGAGCTTTGTGCTTTGAGAGGCCGTGGCTGGGGCCGCAATCACTCTGTAGTAAATTATGTGTTTAAATACGATCCCGCTCGTTTAGTGGCATATCATTATCTTATAATGAATGAAATGCAAGCACGAGGTTATAATCCTAATAAAATATGGTATGATATAGATTATCGTGGTACTTCGCTTGGAGAAGAAACTTTTTGGTGTGATTCTGCTACTATGTTGGGATTTTTAGATGCTGCAGAAAATCATAATTATATAATTTACCCTGAACATAATGATGAATATCTCCAAGAGTGTATAGATAATTTGAAAGGAAAGGGTATTGAAATATGATATTTGACAATCCAGTTCCAATTACTGATGAAGTATCAGTAGATCCTAATTTTATATCACTACTATCTGCTTTAGCTATACCAAATCCTTTTGAATTTATTACAGTAGTAGATAGGTTAACAGATGAAGCTTTTGATGAAGTATATTCTTCTAAAAAATCCTATGAAGAAAACGAAAAAGCAGTAGGAATAAAATATTTTCAATTACTATGGAATTTAATATTAAAGAAAGGAAGAGATGATAATGTATAATGCTTATATAACACGATTAAAAAATGTTCGTAAACATCCTAATGCTGATAGACTTCAGCTTGGAGAATGTTTTAACAATACTGTTTGTGTATCTTTAGATTATACTGAAAATATGTTAGGCGTATATTTTCCAACAGATGGCCGGTTATCTGTAGAATTCTGTGAACAACATAATCTTGTTCGTAAGAAAGATGACTCTGGTAATAATATCGGTGGATACATGGATGCGTCAAAAAGAAACGTGACCGCGATTCGCCTTCGCGGAGAGAAAAGTGATGGCCTCTTTATGCCAATTGAATGTCTCGCATACACTGGTATAGATGTTTCTACTCTTGAAGAAGGTTTTGCTTTTACCGCAATTAATGGTAAAGAAATTTGTCAAAAATATATTCCTCGTAGACCCAATCGTGCGGCGGCCGCTTTAGGGAACCGTACTCGCAAGAAAAAAGTTCCTGTGGCTCCGCTCTTCGCAGAACACGCTGATACAGAGCAGCTTGCTTATAACCTTTCTGCTTTCAAACCTGGCGACGAAATTGAAATCACTCTTAAAATGCACGGTACTTCTGGTCGTACAGCTAGACTACCAGTGCTTAAAGGCTATAAACGCACATTACTAGACCGCATCCTCCGTAGAGAGGGTACACCTATCTATGAAGACGGCTATGTATCTGGTACTCGTCGTGTAGTTCTTGAAGATTACTCTGGTGGCTTCTATGGGGATAACTCATTCCGTGAGAAACACTCTAAAATCTTTGAGGGTAAACTTATGAAAGGTGAGACCGTATACTATGAAATTGTAGGTTTCACTGACTCTGGCGCACCGATCATGGGCGACGGCAATAATGAAAAAGTTGGTAAAGACTTTGTAAAACAATATGGTAAGACTACTACTTTTTCTTATGGTTGTTCTCCGGACGGCAAGAGTGAGGCTAAATATGTTACTGATGAATGGAGTAATTCTACAGTAGTACACGAGGGATTACCTATTTCAGATATCTATGTATATCGTATGACTATGACAAATGAAGAAGGTTTTGTAGTAGAGTATACACCTGACTTTATGCGTTATCGCTGCGAACAAATGGGTGTTAAAACTGTTCAGTTATTTAAAAAATTCATTATTCCTTTAAATACTATTACTCGAGCATATCAAGAACCTGGTGACTATGTTCTTGAAAGAGCGGAAGAGTTCTATGATGGTCCAGACCCTGTGGGTAAAACTCACGTGCGCGAAGGTGTTGTTGTAAGAATTATTAACAGACCAAAGTTCTGTGCTTATAAACATAAAAATCACGATTTTAAGGTATTATCAGGAATTATTATGGAACAAATGGAAAATAGCGGAGCTACTGAAACCTTAAGTGACGATTTATTATCAGAACTTTAAAGTCTTCGTGGGCACAATAGGTTAAATTTAATGTCTTGAAAGGTATAATATAATGAAATCATAAAAACAAGGAGGAATTGTATTATGCCTTTTGTAGATAGAACAGGTATAAAATATGGTAAATTAACCGCAATTAAATATATGGGAAAAAGCAAATGGCTTTGTAAATGTGATTGTGGTAATGAAAAAATAATATATGGTGGACATTTGGGCAATGGTCATACTAAATCTTGCGGTTGTATAAGACCACCTCGTAATAATTTAATTGGTAAAAATTTTGGATATTTAACTCCAATAGAATGGCTTGGGAATAGTAAGTGGCTATGCGAGTGCAAATGTGGAAATTAGACAGAAGTTGAAACTTCTAATTTAACTTCTGGTAATACCAAATCTTGCGGCTGCTATCAAAAAGAACAAGCAAGTAAAATAGCTTTAAAAAGTTTGATTGGGCAACGATTTGGTAAACTATTAGTAATTGAACAAGTAGAAAATAATAAGTTTGGACATACTTGCTATAAATGTCAATGTGATTGCGGCGGTATTACTATTGTAGATAGCACTAATTTAAGAAATGGTAATACCAATAGTTGCGGATGTATAAAATCAAAAGGTGAAATGTTAATTAACCAATGGCTGCAAGAGCATCATATTAATTTTAAATCATAGTTTTCACATCCAGATATTATATTGGAATCTAACCGGCATCCTTTCTTTGATTTTGCTATTTTTGATAATAAAAGTAATTTATTATGTTTTATCGAATATAATGGTAAACAACATTATTAGGCTACTGGTGGTTGGAATACTCAAGAGACTTTCGAAACAACTCAAAATAGAGATAATCAAAAACGAACTTGGTGTAAAAAATTAAATATACCATTATATGAAATTGCCTATAATGAGAATTTAGAAGAAAAATTAAATCAAATATTTTTAGGAGGAGTTTGTAATGGGAATTTTTAATGGAGAACCAAATGGTTTTTCTTATTCTATAAAAATTATTGGTAGAATTCCAATAGAATTCAATCAAAATCTCAGCGAACATATTAAAAAAGATTATGAATTATATGTAATAGAAGATGAAAATGGTGATTTGCGTTTAGCTATAGAATGGAATAAAACTAAAACCGAAGGTATCATCAAAGATACCGCGGCCGCACCTGACATGGAAGAGGCTCAAGAGGAGGCTAAAGAATGATGTCACCATTTTGGTTATTTTTAATTATACCAATAAGCTTTATGGCTGGATATGTAGTTTGTGGAACCATATCTACTAATTCAGAATTAGAACGTTGCGAAAAATGTATATATGAAAATAATAATGATAAAAAGGAAACTAATTAAAGTTTCCTTTTTGATTTTTTATAAAAATTATGATATAATAATTATAGAAAATTAAAAAGGAGTTATAAATTATGTATAGATTAACACAAGAACAAATTAAAAATATGGTATATTCTCAAACTCCAATAGATACAATAGTTTCTACCCATGATCTCCCTGGCGGCAACGGCATTGAAGTGCGTGGTTATGCAGGTGGAGATAGTATGACTTATAGATTTTATGATAATGGTAAGGTGGTAGAAAAATGACAATAAATAAATTTGAAGGAGAATACGCTTTTTTAAGTAATTTTTATCCAAGTCCTTTTGTTTTTAAAGAAGGCGAAGATGAATTTATTGCCAAAACCGTAGAACATTATTATCAATATATGAAAACCCCTTCTTTAGAAGAAGGTATTGGAATTTTAGATGCAGATACCCCTGCTGAAGCAAAACGACTCGGCCGTTTAAGCCATCTTCGTAAAGACTGGGAAGACATAAAAGTTGAAATAATGATGACTGCGCTTCGTGAAAAATTTGCAATTCCAGAATTAAAAGAGAAACTCCTTGCTACTAGTGATGCATATCTTATCGAAGGGAATAGTTGGCACGATAATTATTGGGGAATATGTACTTGTCCTAAATGTACTACTAAAGATATAGTAGGAAAAAATATGTTGGGCAGATGTCTAATGAAAATACGAGAGGAGATTAAAAATGACACTTGAATTTTTACAAAATGATATGAAACAAGCAATGAAAATTGGTGATACAGAACTGCGTGATATAATGCGTAGTGTTATCGGTGCGGTTAAAAAAACCGCTATTGATGAACGTTGTGAAATTACAGAAGAACTTGTAGATAGAGTTCTTTTAAAAGAAGCAAAAATAATCCAAGAACAAATTGATACTTGTCCAAAAGATAGGGTTGAAACTCTTGAAATATATAATCGTAAATTAGCTAAGTTAAAATGCTATTTACCACAATTACTAGACAACCCAAGAGATATAGAGGCGAAAATTCGCTTAATGCTTCTGCCGGCTGGTATTGAACTTGTAAAGGCTAATAAGGGTGTAATAATGAAGATAGTAATGCCATATTTTAAAGGTAAGGCAGATATGAAAGTTGTGAACCAAGTAATAGGAGAAATATTGGTATGAAAAAAGTTTTTGTTTTATTATTAGCATTGTTGCTAATATTTATTTTTGTAGGTTGTAAAAATGAACCCAATACTGATGTACCAACCGCCGCGCTTTATACCTCACGAGGGGGAATAGAGATTTATGAGGTAGAAATGGACACAAATATTGGATCGGATGCAGTTAAATATATCCGAGTATATGCTCGATTTGTAAATACCGCTGATGAAGATTTGTATATGACAATAGATAGTTTATTAGTATATTATGATACAAATGAAGTTACATCGCCTTATATAGATGACAATTTATATGAATCAATTGAACCTACAGAGTTGGGACCGGGTTATTCAACTGAGGGCTGGGTATATTTTAAAATACCTATAGATGTAGAAGTTGTGCGATTAGAATGTACTACCGAAGGCGGGATAGGAGTATTTTTATATAATGTATAACAATAAGGCTCTTGTTTTCAAGAGCCTTATTGATTTTTTATAAAAAATATGTTATTATATATACATAAAATAAAAAAATAAAAAGGAAGTGCGATATATGACTGGCGTAATTTTATTTAGAGCACAGCCATTTCATAATGGTCATTTAAGTATGGTCAAGAAAGGCTTTGAAGATAGCCGTAAACACGATGGCGACTTATATATCTTCGTTGGTAGTGCTGATAAGTCAGGCACAGTAAGAAATCCAATTCCTATTGAATTTCGTCTAATGCTCATCGAAGGAGCACTCCATGAACACTTTTCGTCAGATGAATTAAAACACATTCATATTTATCCTCTTGATGATTTATCAGACGAAACTAATAACACATATGATTGGGGCAGATATCTTTATATGAAGATGCTTGGTAAAACATATGATCCCGATATGACTATTTATTACAGTGATGACCCACAGATTATGTTAAGTTGGTTTGATGCGGAAGATCGCTGGTGCTTAAGATTTAAGTTCCTTGACCGTTATCAAAATATAAGTGCAACTATGGTTAGAAGAATTTTCATAGAGGAAAATGATGACCTATTAAAAATATTAGTTCCTAATTTTGTATATATGCATAAAAAAGAAATATTAAAATATCTTAAGGAAGCGAGAGAAGTAATAAAATGAAAAAAGTTTTAATTGTAGTTGATATGCAAAAAGATTTTATAACTGGTGCGTTAGGTACTCCCGAAGCACGGGCTATAGTGCCTAATGTGGTTAAAAAAGTAATGCAATATGAAAATGAATATGAGGAATGTGCGGACGGTGGTAATATTATATTTACTTTTGATACCCACGATTTAAATTATCCTAATACATTAGAAGGTAAAGTTTTACCAGTACCACATTGTTTAGGACATACTATTGGCCACGATCTAATTCCAGAGTTAGAAGAATTACTTTATTGCAGTGATGGTCCAATTCATCCTTTAGAAGAAATTGATAAAAAAACTTTTGGATATGAATATTGGAAAACAATTATAGATAAAATCATATTTTCTAATCATATTTATCAGCAAGACGAAGGATTAGAAATTGAGCTTTGTGGAGTATGTACTGATATTTGTGTAATCTCTAACGCTCTTGCTTTACGTATGTTTTATCCAGATATGAAAATCACGGTAGACGCTTCTTGCTGCGCAGGTGTAACTCCCGAGAAACATGCGGCCGCACTTGAAGTAATGAAATCTTGTCAGATAGATGTAATCAACGAATAATCCAAAATATAATTAAGACTCCTAGCTTTTAGGAGTCTTTTTGATTTTTAATAAAAAATATGTTATTATATATACATAATAAAAAAAGAAATAAAAAAAGGAAATGTTGTAAATGAATAAGTTTTTAAAACATTTACACACAGTAAATCAACATCGTAAAATGGTTCGTAAACTGTGTTTTAAATGTGGACTTTATAAACAAGGTCTTTTGCACGACCTATCAAAATACTCCCCAGTAGAATTTATAAACGGCGTTAAGTTCTACACAGGAACTGGCTCACCGCACATTGGAGAGCGTAAGCATTATGGTTATAGTAAAGCGTGGTTAAATCACAAAGGTAAAAACAAACATCACGCAGAATACTGGCAGGATATATGTTCCGATGGTTTCACCCATCCAATCCCAATGCCAGAAGAGTATTTTGTAGAAATGCTTTGTGATAGAGTTGCTGCTTCAATGATTTATCTCGGTGATAAGTTTACTGCG
>JAEIGA010014083.1_pt1 | contig 12162 bp, 7 predicted proteins | sample 9270691 | NCBI WGS metagenome assembly JAEIGA01 (sample SAMN17057246, study PRJNA624740) | gut metagenome | biome: biome; isolation source: fecal sample | host: Bos grunniens | place: China: Xizang | collected 2019
GGATGGGGTCTTGGGTTCGAGCCCCAAGCGAGTCACAACACGAGAGGAAAGTGCAACGCTTTCCTCTTTTTGTTTTTTATTAGGTGTTATGGGTATGATTACACGCTGTTATCTTGAAATTACCAATATTTGCAATCTCGACTGTCTTTTCTGTCCAAAGACTTCAAGGGAGAAACGCAGCCTGTCGCCGGCAGAGTTCGGTTTGCTTACCGACAAATTGCGTGGCAGGATAAAATTCCTCTATTTTCATCTGATGGGTGAGCCATTACTGCATCGCCATTTGCCCGAATTCATAACCATTGCGCGTGAGAAGGGTTTCATACCGGTGTTGACAACAAACGGGACATTGTTGTCGCGTGCACAGGCTGTGATGGATGCGCGTCCTTACAAGATGCAGGTGTCGCTCCATTCCCACGAGGGCAATGGGAAAGAGAACCTGGAGCAGTATGTGGGCGAGGCTATGCGCTTTGCTGTCGACGCGGCTGCCAAGGGTGTCATTATGGTGTTGCGCCTGTGGAATCAGGGTGGTTATGACAAGGAGAATGAGCGTTTGTTGGACATTGTATCGCAGTATGTTCCACGCCCGTGGACATCGTGTCAGAACGGTTGGAAAATAGCAGAGAATATCTTCATTGAGTATGGCCGTATGTTTGAGTGGCCCCAGGATGAGAAACCCGAAAATGTCGAGGATGATGCTTTCTGCTATGCGTTGCGTAATCAGATTGGTGTGCTTGTGGACGGCACCGTTGTGCCGTGCTGTCTTGACAGTGCCGGGGCGCTTGGGCTTGGCAATCTTTTTGAGCAGGAACTTGATGAGGTGCTTGCATCGCCACGTGCAAGGGCAATATATGATGGCTTCACGCAGCACAGGGCTGTGGAGCCGCTTTGCCGCCGTTGTGGATATGCGGCGCTGATAAAATAAAACTGAAAGGTGAAATCTGAAAGGTGAAAACCGAGGTCTGCGACCGAGGTTTCGACAATGCATCGGGTAAGTGAGCAAAAGTTAAAACAAGTTTTACTTTCACTCGCTTAATTGAAAAATTCGCTCATTGGCACGAGTTTTCCGTTTTCCGCTTTCACCTTTATAAGAGTCTTGTTATTGCATCCTGGTATTTGCGTGAGATGGGGATGCTCTCAAAGTTTGTCTGTTTCAACTCCGCGACAATGATACCAGTGCTGTCTCTGTGTACGATTTTTATGTATGCAGGGTTGATGAAGTACGACCTGTGGCAACGTACAAGACCACGTTTCGCGAGTGTCTCCTCTAATGCCTTCATTGACGAGCGCAGAATGAATTTCTTTGTTCTGTTCTGGTCCTGATAGTGTATCTGCACATAGTTGTCTTCCGACTTGATGAAAATTACGGCTTCGGGTGCAATGACAAGTCGCAGTTTCTTGTATTCGTCATAGAAACGTATGAGCGAGCTGTCGTCAGTAGCGGGCTTCTCCTCGTTGTTCTTCGCGTAAAGTTCATATGCAAGCCAGATGATGCCGTATGGGTATATGGCGGTTGTCATAAGAAACAGAATGAATATTCCTGCTACCTCAAAATATGAGACGGGCTCCTTGAGCATCAGGGTTACATAGAGCGACGAAAAGAGGGCTGCGATAATCATCTCGGCAAAACACCACACTGTGTATATGGTGCGTGAGATGTCCTTGTAGCGGCCAATGAGGTATAGCCATCCTCGGGTGATGGATATGGATACAAGGATTATGCAGAATATGATTGTTGCATTGAACGCAAAATTGGTGTGCTCCATATCGAGCAGTCCGTGAATCCTTTGTGGCTTGTAGAATGTGATGAATATGAGTATGAATATTGGCACTACCAATGAATGGATGATGGTGCATATGCCACCGAGCATTATGTTCTTTTTCATAGTCCTTTGTACCTTTATTTGCAGGGACAAAGATAGTAATTTATTGTCAAACGTCCCTAAATTGCTGGGATTAATACCTGAATGTGCTGCTTTTCTCCCAAATGTGTCGTACCGGCAACTATAATTATGTGGCAAGTTCCGGCTGTTGTAATTTTGTGGCATAATCAACAAACGCAACATATATGGAACAAAAGAAAATAACTGCACTTGGCGATTCATTGACTCGCGGTGTGGTGCTCAACGATAGTAACAGGTATTCTATTCTGGATAATAGTTTCATTGATATAATAGGTGATAGCCTTGGACTCGATATAAGGAATTATGGAAAGTTTGGATGTACAATCGATTTCGGGCAGCAGGTGGTTGACCGTCACGGCGATGAGATTTCATCATCGGATTATACCTTCCTTGAGTTCGGTGGCAACGACTGTGACTTCAACTGGGGAAAGATTGCCGACAGCCCCTGTGATGAGCATCATCCCAAAATCATTCTCGACTCCTTTAAGGAGAAGTTCTGTGCGCTCATTGCCAGGGTGCGTGAATTGGGGTCGGTACCGGTTGTAATATCCTTGCCACCGATTGATTCCGAATGTTACTTCTCTTTTATAAGCCGTTTTATGAATGGCGTGCAAAGAAAGAATGTCTTCAACTGGTTGGGTGGCGATATAAATGTCATTGCGCGTTGGCACGAGATGTACAACCGGGCCTTGTTCGAGGTTTCGCGGCTTATGAATGTACACATCATTGACATCACCACTCCCTTTGACCGGTATCAGGGTACAATGAGAACGCTCTTTTGCGCCGATGGAATACACCCGAATGCCCAAGGACACAGGCTCATTGCCGCTTCGATAGTAGAAAAAAGTGCAATTTTAAGATGAAATTGAACATTTATTCTGTTTTTTGCTGTCGGTTTGTCCATTTTTACTAATTTTAACACCATTAAACACAATAGGAATACATTATATGAATCAGATTTATCGTCGATGGAAAAAGATGCGCGAAAAGTATATAGATACTTTGGCAAAACTTTATGACTATGCTACAACGGTATATTCAAAAAAGACATATACGCAGTGGTACGATACAAAAGAGGGCTCCTACACTTATGCCACATTCAAGAGCGAGTGTGATGCTTTGTCAAAAGTGCTCACGCAATATGGTATTGGTGCCGGTGACAAGGTTGCCATTCTCTCAACGAATATGCCCAACTGGTCTGTGGCATTCTTTTCAACTGTTGCTTTTGGCCGCATCTCAATACCCATTTTGCCCGACAGCTCCGAGAATGAGGTGACGAACATCATCAACCACTCCGAGAGCAAGGTGCTGTTTGTGGCAAAGAAGATGATTGGCAAAGTCTCAAAGGAGGTTATGGAGAAGATGACGCTTGTCATTGAACTGGATACTTTGGAGATTGTGAAGGCCGATGAGGACAAGTTCACCTGCGATGGCCGCACAGCAGTTCCCACCCCCGATGAGATTGCAACTATTATATATACATCGGGAACGACCGGCAGTGCCAAAGGTGTGGTGCTCACGCACCGCAATCTGGCATCGAATGTCATCACCTGCTACCGCTCCTGCAAGAGAACCGAGAAGGACCGTTGGCTTTCAATACTCCCTATGGCGCACACTCTGGAGATGACATTGGGAATGTTATATCCAATGTACACCGGTTCTACGGTGTACTATCTGCCTAAACCACCGGCTGCCCCGTTGTTGCTCAAGGCAATGAAAATTGTGAAGCCTACAACGATGCTTACTGTGCCAATGATTATTGAGAAGGTATATAAGGGTAGTGTGCTCCCGACGATAAAGAAAAGCCGCACGCTCACCTGGATGAACAAGCACGCCTATGGCCTGATGTGTCGCATCATCGGTATGAAACTTAAGAAGACTTTTGGAGGTTGTATAAGTTTCTATGGTATAGGTGGTGCAAAGCTCGACCCCGAGGTTGAGAAATTCCTGCTTGCGGCACGTTTCCCCTATGCTATCGGCTATGGCTTGACCGAGACTTCGCCTTTGCTTGGATATGCGATGGCTGGCTGGCGTGCTGTGGGTTCGTTCGGTTATCCTGTGTATAACGTGAAGCTGAAACTGCATAATGTAGACCCTGAGACGGGCGAGGGAGAGATTGTTGCGAAAGGTCCCAATGTGATGCTTGGATACTACAAGGACCCGGTGCGTACAAGGAGTGTCTTTACCGAGGACGGATGGTTCCGCACAAGTGATATAGCTGTTCAGGATGAGAAGGGACGTTTCTACATCAAGGGACGCAATAGTAATATGATTCTTGGTCCATCGGGTGAGAATATATACCCCGAGGAGATTGAGAATGTGTTGAACAATGTCGAGGGTGTGAGCGAGTCAATAGTTGTGGAGCGCAATGGACGACTTGTGGCGCTTGTTTCGCCGGCCGATGATTTCATTCAGTGGGACAAGGCGAGCGAGGACAAGTTCTTTGAGAAACTCGACCATTGGAAGGCGAAAATCCTGAGCATAACTAACAAGAATGTGAACAAGTCTTCACAGGTGAGCTCGGTTGAGGTGATGAAGGAACCATTTGAGAAGACTGCTACACAAAAAATCAGACGTTTCAAATATAAGGATTCGGCTCCAACCGTTGAGGAGGAGAAGAAAAAGTGACAACAACAGCGCTCCTCCCATAAACTAAAGGAGTATCCCTATTGTTCTTGATGCTATAGTCACCTGCGGCATTTCAGTGCAAGTGCCGCGGGTGATTTTTTATATGTCCGGTGTGGACATATGTAATGCATTCATTAACCGATTAAAAAGAAGTATTATGGGAAAATGCTATTGTTCGCCTGTTGCAGAGAGTATCAGTATTGTGACATTTGTTGTTGCTGCGTCAACCACAGCTACCAGAACCTTGGAAAAGTCAATAGATAAAGAATCGGGCGCCGGTGAGGGAACCTGGGGTAGTATCTGGGATTAAGAAACAGACAAGGCGCACCCTTACAGGTGTGCCTTGTCTGTTTTATGCTCTCAAGTGCTATTTGCTTTATAAACGCAAGATGGAGCACTGCATCAATAAATAGCACTAAAAGAGATACTTTGCTCTGTTCTGTATGACAAGCTATGCTGCGGCAACTGTTGTATTGTCCCCTTGCTTATACATAATTCAATATTAACTGAATTTTATGGCCGGTGTTTGGTTGCGGTTCAAAAACAACTGTTTACCGATGTGCTCTAGCAGCTTGTTTTAAAAAATTGGGCAAGCCATTATGGCTTGCCCAATCAATTATTTGGCTAAATTGATGATTATTTAGCAAGTGTGATAACAGCACAACGGTTCAAGTAGCGCTCCTTGTATTCCTCGGTCTCGCCATAACCGATTGCTGTCTCAACTTCCGCGCCATTCTCCTTGAGGTACTCTGCAACAGCCTCGGCACGAGCCTGTGACAACTTCAAGTTGTACTCGCTTGTACCCACTGTGTCGGCAAAGCCTACAACCTTAATCTTGACGCCTGCAGCCTTTGCAGCCTCTGCATAAGCCTCGATGTTCTTCATCTCCTTCTTTGAAGATAGTTTTGAAGAACCCGACTCGAAGAATATGAACTCTGAAACGTTGAGTGGCTCGATATTCTTCAAAGCAGCAATCTCCTTCTCGAGAGCCTTGTTTGCTTCCTCGAGAGCCTTGATTTGGTTCTGCTTCTCCTTGTTGGTTGTCAATGCGTTGTCAAGCTGATTCTCGAGGCTGTAGATCATTGTGTTGTATACGGTCTGGAGTGCCTCGACGTTTGGAGCATTGTTCCAGTCTGCCTTGCCAAGGTCAACAGTGATACCTGTGGTTGCTGTCCACATCATATCGTGACCGCTGCTACCTACTCTGCTGCTGAAACCGTTACGGAAGAAAGTTCCGGCAAGCTCAAGATTGATTGACACGCGCTCGGCAACCTTGAAGGTCTGGAGGATACCATAGTTTGCAGAAAGAGAACCGCTCCACTTATCAGTAAATGCACCTGGTTTATCAAAGTTAGACTCTGTACGACCTGCCCAACCAACGCCTACATAAGGAATTGCATTCCAGATACGGTCAGCCTTGTAGCCGCAGATAAGGTTGGTCACGTTGAACATAGCGTCAAAACGGTAGTTCATAAATGCCACGTGATTCATCTCCTTGTATGGCTGGATATTCATACCACGGTAAGCTACTCTCCAACCATAGCCGGGAGTGTGCCACTTACCAAAGTAAATGTCAAGCGCTGGAGATGCGTGGTTGAAAATATGCTCGCCGTTCATAAATACGCCATTGTAAAGGTTGACACCTGCGTTGATACCAACGAACCAGTTGCTGTCGAAACTGTTTGTTACTACCTGGGTGTTGTTGACGAACTCTTCCTCGGTTTCAAGTCCAACTGCAGAAATGCGGAGCTTGTAGCTCATCTCTTCGTTTGGAACGCAATACTCGGGGAGTGTGTTTACATCCTGTCCACAAGAAGCATTACCAACGCCGCGCATCCAAGCGTCGAGGTGGAGCACGGTGTATGGACGCTGCTCCATTTCCCAGTAGTGCTGTGCGTGCATAAGGTCGGCATCTGTGTATGGAAGTGCCGAGAAGCTTACGTTGCCTTCTGTTTCAATCTTCACGCCAAAGCCGCTGTTGTCGGTGAAGGTTACCTCGCGCAAGCCCTCGCGGCTACCGCTGCTCTGTGGCTTAACGTAACGGTCGGCCATTTCGCCTGTAACAGTTGTTGTGTAACGGCCAACAATCACACCGTCCTTGCGGTCAACGGTGTTTTCCCAAGGACCGTATGCATAGTAGTTTACATTGCTCAATGTGTTGTCGAGATTGCATACAAGGCCGGCGCGACGCAAGTTGCCGTTCTTAGGAATGAACTTGGCATCAACATCGACAATACCCTGTGGGTAGATTGTGTAGTTGATTTCTGTATCGCAGATAGAACCACAACGAACAGTCTTTACGACAGGGTTGCCATTCTCCATATCAACAACTATTCTGCCCTTGGGCTCCAAGCCGTTGGCTGTGTTGCCGAATCGGTCGTTTTCAATCCAACGATGGTTGTCGTAGATGAATCCCTGACCATCGGCAATGATGTTCTTGCCGTCGAATGAGAGGGCGGTGAGCTGTGCAGTCTCGTTGTTGAATTTCAACTCTACACGGTCATTGCTAATCACAGTCTCGTGCTGTGATGATGTCGCTGCAAGAGTTGAACCATTGGCTACGATAGCTGCAAGAGGAGCGCGCTCGACAAGTGTGAACTGTGCTAATGCCACCTCGTGTCCTGCTGGTGCATATGTCTGCTCATTGCGGTGTACAACGTGGATGTTTATTAATAGCTCATCGCCATTCTTGATGGCCTTGTTGATGTTTGCATTTTTCACTGTGAGCCATACCTTGCCTGTCTCTCCGATTCCGGTGTGTGGGATAGGCATTGTCTCGGTGTGTACAATGTTACCGTTTTCTACAATGTCATAGATTACCTCGAACTCATTGAGGTTTGTGAAATTGTATTTGTTCAGCAATGCTATTATTACAATGCCACCGTCGAACTCGGTGTTTACCTCGGGCATTGTAATGTCAATGAACTGATGGGCAGCCTTCACCTCCTTGAGCTTGGCGCTCTCGTCGCGTGTTGGAGGAACGATACCGTTTGAGCAGAAGTTGCCCTGGTGTGGGCCTGGATAGTCATATCCGGTGTGTATGCGGTAAATGCCCTCTTTCATCTCCTTTGGATCGTAGATGGCCTGATCAACCCAATCCCAGATGCAGCCACCGACGCAAGAGTTCGATGCCTCTATCTTCTGCCAATACTCTTTGAGGTTACCGATTGCGTTACCCATTGCGTGTGCATATTCGCAGATGAACATTGGCTTGTCGAGGCCGTTGGTGTATTTGTCCATCCAAGCCTGGCCGGGATACATCTTTGAATAGAAGTCGCTGAAGCGTCCGCCGCCATAGTCGCCGCTTGAACGTGTTCCCTCGTAATGTACAGGGCGGTTGTCAAGGCGCTTTGCCTCGTCGTAGCAAGGGCCGAAGTTGCTGCCGTTTCCGGCTTCGTTACCCAAACTCCACATCACGACGCAGGCGTGGTTGCGGTCACGCAACACCATACGGTTTATGCGGTCAACGAATGCAGGAATCCAAGATGTGCGGTCCGAGAGGCTCTGGTTTGCGTGGTTCTCCAGGTCGGCCTCGTCGCAGCAGTAAAGACCATAGTAGTCGTACATTGCATACATCTTTGCAGCATTGGGGTAGTGGCTTGTGCGCACTGTGTTGATGTTGTTTTGTTTCATCAACTTAATGTCCTGCAACATTGACTCTGTTGTAACGGCACGGCCGTAAACAGGGTGGGTGTCGTGGCGGTTCACACCTTTGAAGAATACTCTCTCGCCGTTGATGTAAACCAGTGAATTCTTGATTACGATGTCACGGAAACCGTATTTTGTAGAGAATGCCATTTCCTCCTTCTCGTCCTCGTCGTACTGGATGACGCGTACTGTGTAGAGGTTTGGCTTCTCGGCGCTCCACAACTTGAGGTTGAACACCTCGAACTTGATTTCACCATTGGGCGATGCTACCTTTGCCGAAGTGTTTACAACTGTAGACTCCTCTGCAACAAGTTCGCCGCTTGGGTCATATACCTGAGCCTTGATAGTCTTGAGGCCGGGGATGAAGTCGCGGTTGTCAATCTCGAACTTTACGCTGACCTCGGCGCTGAAACGGTCGGCCGACATCTTGCTTGTGATGTAGTGGTCGCGTACAGCTGTCAAAGGTACATTGTAGAGATATACATCGCGGAAGATACCGCTCATACGGAACATATCCTGGCACTCGAGGTATGAGCCGTCGCTCCAACGGAATACCTGAACTGCAAGTTTGTTCTCGCCCTTCTTCATATACTTGGTGATGTCGAACTCTGCTACGTTGTTGGCACCCTGTGTGTAACCGACATATTCGCCGTTGAGCCATACGAATGCCGCAGAGTAGATACCGCCAAAGTGGATGAATGTGCGGCGGCCGTCCCAATCCTCGGGAACTTCGAATGTGCGTATGTATGAACCTACGGGGTTGATACCATAGTTGCTGCCGTTGTCATTGAAGCCGGGGCGTGCCTTGATGAATGGAGGTGTGTTTGCGTGTGGATACTCTACATTGTTGTAGATGGGTTTGTCATATCCGTGCATCTCCCAGTTCGATGGAACAGGAATCTCGTCCCAGCTGTTTGCGTTGAAACTCTCTTCGAAGAAGTCGAGTGGGCGCTCCGAAGGCTCGCTTACAAGGTTGAACTTCCAAGTGCCGTTGAGGCTCAGGTAACGGTTGTTCACGGGCTCGGTCCAAGGTGTTGCGTAATACTCCTTGTCGGCAAGCATCTTGCTTACGTTGTCATAAGGCATATATGTTGCAACGCCACGCTCCTTGTTCTCGGCGAACATTGTCTCGTCCTCCCAATGTGGAGCATTGATTTTTGGTTTCTCTACCTGTGTGATTCTGAACCAGGCTGCAGAGTCGGCTGGGTTCTTCTCAACAAGCATCATTGTGCTGTCCTTGATGGCATACATTGTGCCCTCTTTGCCAGCCGATGTGATGAGGAAAACGCCCTCCTGTTTTGCAACAGGCTCGAAGTGGAATTTCGCATTGTTCCATTCGCCGGCTCTTGCTGGCCACTGGAGCAGATAGTTGATGCTGGCATTGCCGCCACCGTCATCAAAGTGTATTCCGTAATATGCGTTCTCCACAGCAAAAGTAAAGAGGTCGATAGTCTTGATATTCCAGTACTGTCCTCGGTTGTCTTTTACAGTATCTTCGCTAACAATTCTTGCGTTGTTCTCGCCTGTGTCGCCATTGCCAAGAACCTGGCCCGGTTTTGTGACAGGGCAAATCTGGTATGTGAGGTCATCGTCGAAACCTGCAACCTCGGATGCCTTGATCTTGAACTTTGCAGCGCGCATATTGGCAGCTCTCTCTTTCTTGATTAGAATGAGTGTACCGCCTTTGCCTTTTGCAACAGCAAGAGTGGGGCTGTTTGCAGGAACGAGCATTTCGTTCTCGAACTTCCACAGCTGTGCCTCGTCCGAACCGTTGTTCTCGCCAACCTCAACCAAGTTGCCGTTAACGCGCAAAGCGTTGTTGGTAACAGGGTTGATGATGCGCCAACTGCCCGACAACTCCGAGATTTTCCAATAGATGGATGGATCTTCCTTGTCATAGGCAGCAAATCCTGCTCTCTCTCCCATTTTTTCGGCAACGAGATTTTCTGTCTCTCCTGCACCATAGATGTGGTACAACTTGCCTTTCTCAAAAGTCTCCTGTGCATTACTGCTGAATGCGCATAACAGCGCTACAGCGGTCAATACAAGGCATTTCCTCAATTGATTGATTGACATAGTTTAGTGTTTTATGGTTATTTATGATATTATTCTTTACATTGCACAAATTGTGCAATTACAAAGATATAAATATATTTATAAAAAATATGTTTTTTGAGCAGAAAACTTTTGATATTTTGTGCGTTATAAACAAACAATCGTGGAACCTTGCGGCTCCACGATTGTTTGTTATTTCCCATTGTACATATGTTCGTATGTTTTATCCGAAAATGAAGGATTCGTATAATCTCTTCGATGCATTATCGCTGTGTCAGGCCAGTAACTTCTTGAGTCGTCAATGGTAAACCGCATTGTTGAGTCATTCAGTAACTCAAATGAAATGTCATTGTAGTTATTTGCCCTGTCTTTATTGTATACCCAACTGCTTACTCCTTCGCTTATCTTGGTTTTTATAATTCTACCTTTCTGCTTTTTGATGCGTATCATTTGCAAAGCCTTGCCTTCTTCGTCCCATTCAGAGTTGTGTATTCTAATTCCTCTATAAAACACCCCTCCAATGGTGAACAGCAATGAGTCATTCCTTTCTCCAATTCGTACAGAAAAACAAGAATTTTCTGTTTCCCAACCCCAAACTCCTACAAACGGCGACAATTTCTCTTTGCCGTCCTTTTGTGGTGGGGTGGAAAACCCTTTCAGTGCTGTTGCTAAAACAAGGAGTAAAACAAATGCTCTTTTCATAAAATGTGTCTTTAAAATTTTGTCGAAAAACGAAGGTCGCTTCCAACATCTACCGCTATTTTGTTCAAGCGGTTCATCCAGCCTGCGTAAAAACCAAGTTGGTTGGAAGCGTCTTTGACCTGTTTGCGGTAATGCTGTTGTCTGTTCTTTAAAATTTCATCTATCAACCATTTATGGTTGCTGTTGTGTATTGCATTGAGGCTCTTTTCGCCAAGGTGTCCGTCGACTTTCAACGATGCGCCTTGGGTGTTCAGTATCTCTTGTACTCTTTTGGCTGCGGTGTGATAGAACGTGTTGATCATATAGTCAAAAATCACATAAGCAACATTCTTGTCTCTAACGTAGCCCAGATTATATCTGTCCCACATAGCCTTGTACAATTTTTTTGCATCGTCAATGGTAAGATCCTTGATTGGAATGGTTTTGCCCTCTGGAAGTGCGTATTTGAAGTCTTCCATAAAAGGCTTGGTTATACCATATTTGGTTTCTCCACCACGGTCGTGCTTGTTGTTTACATATCCACCTTCGTGTTCAAGGTTCTTGTCAATGATGGAGTTGAACTTGCTTTTGTTGATGTAGTCGAACTCCTCTTTGCTGTGATAATAGGCTCTTGGGTAAATAGCAGTCCCCATCTCGCCAAACAGTTTGGGGTATTTCACCACGCGCATACGGTCAAGAGTCTTTTCTTGTTGCCAAGGGTCAAAATTAAAATCATTTTCAGTATTTCCAAATGTTGTGGTTCCTTTTTTTGTGTTCGGATTTGTTGGTTCTGTAAAATTAAATTCTTCACTGTCAAGTTCTTTCATAATAATAAATTAAAAATTATGACATCAAAAATAGAGCCACTTGTGAAAGAGCAGGTTGTTGAATTAGTACAAAAACAAGCCGGGTTGCACCCCAAAGGGTGCAACCCGGTGATATTTTAGTAAAACAACATTACTTGTTGAAACGTTCGCGCAAGGTTTTTATCATATCCTGTGTCATTGAGTCGAGGTCGTAGCTTGGCTTCCAATCCCACTCGTTGCGGGCACAGCTGTCGTCCATCTTGTTTGGCCAAGAGTCGGCAATTGCCTGGCGCACAGGGTCGAACTCGTAGTGCATCTTGAAATTGGGGATGTACTTCTGTATTGAAGCCTTGATTATTTCAGGGTCAAAGCTCATTGATGCCACGTTGAATGCATTGCGGTGTATGAGACGCGCCGGGTCGGCATTCATAATGTCTACGGCA
>JAEIGA010014084.1_pt1 | contig 12162 bp, 24 predicted proteins | sample 9270691 | NCBI WGS metagenome assembly JAEIGA01 (sample SAMN17057246, study PRJNA624740) | gut metagenome | biome: biome; isolation source: fecal sample | host: Bos grunniens | place: China: Xizang | collected 2019
ATTCCTGCCGGCGGTTCCCCTGTTCATCCGGGAAGAGGACGCGAAAAACCCGGCCTTTCCACACACGGACGGCGGGCTGATGAAAGAGCTGTCCGCAAAGATGAAGGAATACGCCAGCAGAGCGGCAGCGCTGAGGGATTAGGAAATAGGGAGTAGGGAGTAGGAGGTCCTTCGCTTTGCTCAGGATGCGCGGCCGAGGGCCGCTGACAGGGGAAATGGAGATCGGAGATCTGATAGAAACCGCTATATACGGCCGGGTGACCATCTCCGTGATCTACGAATCCGAAGCGGAGGCCAGGGAGGCAGGGTATCACAGCGACGCCCATGTGAAGGGCGGAGACTGGCCCTATACCGCGTGGAAGGTGCTATATGACGGGGAAGCCTTCGCGGCCGTCCGGGTGATGACGGATGAAGAGGCGGGGGAGATCCTTCGCTTCGCTCGGGTAGGGAATAGGGCTTAGGCAATAGGGATTAGGAGGTCCTTCACAGCTCCGCCGGAGCTGTTCAGGATGCGGCCCGCGGTGCGGGCCTGACAAGGGGGGAGAACATGGCGGATAAAAGCTGGGAAATCAGTATGGGGGTCCATAAGACGGAGAGGATCCTGGACGCTTTGGGCAAGGGGCCGCTGAGCCTGGATTACCTGAAGCTGGACGAAGAGAACATGCAGAAGCATTTTACCCCGTGGGAAAGAAAACACTACATCCTGAGGAGCGGGGAAGAGATCGTGACGATCCGGAGCGCGGTAAACCGGAAGCTGATGTATGTGGTGGAAGTGACGGGAGACAACGCGCTGACAGCCATCGCGGAGGTCTGGGCGCTGATCGGGAAGAAATTCTGACAGGAGGAGAAAAAATGAAAATCACTTTTGGCTCAAAGAAAAAGATCGAGGTCCGCGCATGGGGCGCTGAGGACAGCGGGAAGGCCCTGCTGGTGACTGCCGACGGCAGCCTGAAAGACGAGCTGCTGAAGGCCCGGGAAGCGCACCCGGACTGGGTGGAGCTGATGACCGACCCGGAAGTGGAAGTGACCATGGACGACGTGGAAGGCGCGATGATGGCCGTGGTGAGCCGGAAGAACGTGGCCCTGTTCTTCGACCTGGATCAGCTGAAGATCGGGGTGTGCACTTATCAGGAGGAAGAGGACGGGGAGTAGGCAGTAGGGAATAGGGAATAGGGAGTAGTGAGGAGTTAGGTGTTAGGAGGTAGGAGTTATGAGTTATGAAGAGCTGATGAAAGATACCGACGCGCTGGTGCGGCGGGTGCTGATCAAGAACGCGATCGGCGAGTGGATCTTCGTGATCGCTCTGATGGCGGCGCTGGTATTCATGGTGATCCTGATGATCAACGAGCACCGGGAAAAGATGAAGGTGATGAAGGCCAGGCGGGAGAGGCTGGAGGCCGAAAAAATCGCCCTGGAAAAGGATGAGCGCGGGCAGTGGCGTGGAGCCTACGCCCCCAACATGTTGGAATATGAAGAGGGTGACGACGGGAAAACCTATTACCGGATGGGACCGCCGACGAAAAGGGAGTGAAGCTGGATGAATGACGCAGATTACAAGCAGATCGAAACCAATCTGAAAAATGCGTTTGAGTATGAGAAAACACTGAATCAACAGCTTATGGGAAAGATGGACGCATATCGGGATATTCTTATAATGCTTCTGAAACTGCTGATCGCTGAAGTAAAAGAAGGTGAGTGAATTTGGATGAATGAATACAAAGAAGGTCAGTACATTATCTATCAGAACGGTGACAGTTTTGAGATAGGGAAAATCAAACGGCTCACGCCGACTGGGGCGTTCGTCTACTATTCCATGGGAGATACAGCGGCAAAAACACCTTATGACCGTATCCACCCAATCAAAAATAATTATGTAATTAGCAAAACGTGGCTTGGCGGAGTTATGGACAACAAGCCTGATTCCTGGATGTGACGTGAAATAACCGGATTAAGGCACGACAGAGAGCGGCTATCCGGTAAGGAGACAACATGAAGATACCGCAAAAAGTACGCCTGAACGGCGTTGATTACACAGTACAGTTTATCCACGACCTGAATAACGGCGGTCAGGTGCTGGACGGTGAAATTAAATACAACCATCAACTGATCAATATCAATACATCCACTCAGGGTTATCAGGGACAATGCCTGACGTTCCTGCACGAAATCTGCCACAGCATCCTGGACAATTACGATTGCGCAAGGCTTGGAGAAACCAAACGGATACCGAAGGATGAGGAAACGCTCGTTGAGATGTTCGCAAGAGGGTTTTACCAGTTCTTGCAGGATAACGTAGCGAACCTGTTTGACCTGAAGGAACAGTAAATAACGGAGATGCTTATGGGCGACAGTACGAAACAATATTATACCAAGATGCCTGAAGATTATTCGATAAAACTGGCACAGCGGATCGGAAAGAATCTCAAGCGAAAACGGGAAGAATCAAAAATGACCATTTATCACCTGTCCACCAGGACGGGAATCAACTGGAACACCATCAAGCATTGGGAACACGGGACGAACGTACCGCACCTGGACTATCTGCTGTGGATATGCCATGTGATGGGTTGGAAGATGAGCGAACTGCTTGGAGGCAAACAGAATGATGGCAGTGATTGATACAAGGCCAGCATTCTAGAAGGAGTGGGAACAGCTAATAATGATTGTATTTGTATTGACGATGCCACACTGTGCATCTTGGAACGGCAGATGGAGTCAGGCTGACAGATTGCATGTCAGGACACGCGATGAACGAAAAGTGCCGAAGGAATACTGGAACAAAGACTTTTATTACCGTTGGAGTGACGGCTGGGAAGCTTGTGTATCCGTGACTCGTATGCCTAACTGCGAAGCACGAAAGCTTGAGAAAAAAAGCGATGGATTCTGTGGATATGACTGGATGATAAGAAGTATCTGTGAAAAAGGGCTTATTGAGCCGGAAAGGCGGACTTAAAAGAAATGGCTGATAGAACCTATCTAATCCGAAAACAAAAGCCTGAAGTGACCATCGTCAACAATGAAAAAGTCTGCTATCAGGACAGGCTCCGTCCGGCAGAACAGGCGGCCATTGTCAAAATGAATGGATCCTGGCTGTTACTCAACGAGGCGATGGGCGAGGTTGAAATCAGGTTGAAAAAACTTGGCGTCCTGTGGATGTACAAGGGGATGCTTGGTAACTTGAAAAAGCTTTGCCGGATGATGGAGGCAAGTGCTGAACCTGAACAGTACAAAACGCTGGCGATGCGGTGCCAGCACCTGAGAAGCTACGTTACATATGAAAAGGCCGGACAGGACGAGGACGGTACATGGTTTCCGAAAGACGACATCAACGTGATCTGCCGGTATGTGCTGGAGGACACCTGCGGATTGTGTACGAAAAAGGGCGACGAGGCAAAACACTGTCCGCTCCAGAAGGCATTGAGAGCATGTACCACGCTGCCGGATGACAGGATTATCGACGGGTGCATGTTTAAACCGTATACGGATTCTGCGTACTTTGGATTGCTAAACGAAACGGAGGACCTGACTATATGAAAATTATGTTAGACGGTCCGGATGTAAAGACTCCTACCCGTGCGCATGAACATGACGCTGGGCTGGATCTGTACAGCAGGGAAGAGAAGGTCATTTTTCCAGGCGACAGCGCAGTATTCGATACCGGAGTGCATGTGGAATTGCCGGAAGGAACCTTCGGAAAATTGGAAAGCAAATCCGGGTTGCATTTTAAAACCGGGGTCGTATGTTTAGGAGGAGTAGTGGACGCTTCATATAGAGGAAGCATTCATGTAAAACTCACAAACCTTGGTGACAAGCCCTATATGGTAAGAAAAGAACAGCCTATTGTTCAACTTGTAATTATTCCTTGTTTGCTTCCCAAAATTGAAATTGCTGACAATTTGAGCGAAACGGACCGTGGAAGTAATGGCTTTGGGAGTACATACAAATTATGAGAGATCATACCGGAGAAAGATTTGGATATCTTACGGTTATACGACGTGCCGGGTCAACGCCAAAGGACGCATTGTGGCTTTGCAAATGTGATTGTGGAAACGAAGTGATAAGACCGGCAAGGCATTTGCATACAGGCGTAAGAAGCAGTTGCGGATGCAAATATCCAATTACCACACACGGTTGTACAGGAACAAGACTATACAACATTTGGGCCGGAATGAAACAACGTTGCTACGATAAAAAAGACCCAACATATGAAAGATATGGAAAAAAAGGCATTACAGTATGTGCCGAATGGATATATGACTTTCCAGTGTTTCGTGAATGGGCATTGAAAAACGGATATGATGACACTCTATCAATAGACCGAATCAACAACAGTAAAGGATATGGCCCGGATAATTGCAGGTGGGCAACCGTAAAAGAACAATCCAATAACCGTACAAACAATAGAGTATACGAAGTAAACGGAACAATAGGAAACATTACACAACTTTCCGAGAAATTTGGAATTCTTTCAGCAACTGCCCGTGCAAGAATAGATAGGGGATGGGATGCTACAAGAGCGTTTACACAACCTACGAGGAAAGGAAATTATAGGAGAAATGAATGTCACACTGATTCAGGCACCTGATCATCCGGTTGAACTGATAGCGAAAATTGCCAGTATCTGCTACGACAGTGAACCGAAAAACCCTGAAAAGCTGGTGAAGAAACTCTACGAAAACGGACACCATTCCGTGTTTGAACATGTGTGGTTCACGTTCCTGATCGAAGGCATCTCCAGGGCATGTTCGCACCAGCTGGTCCGGCACAGGATGGCAGCTATCACCCAGCGGTCGCAGAGGTACTGTGATGAAGGAATGTTTGAGTATGTTATTCCGGATAGTATTACTGAAGACAGCACTGTCGCATGGAAATACAACGACGGCATAGAAAAGGCAAACGACATCTACAACGCTCTGATAGAAAAGTACGAGATCCCAAAGGAAGACGCACGGTACATCCTTCCGAATGCCTGTACAACGTCGCTGTACTTCTCCTGCAATCTCCGTGAACTGATTCACATTGCCAACGAACGTCTTTGCTCCAGAGCGCAATGGGAGATCCGGCAGGTGGTACGGGAAATGGTCAAACTGGTGGACACTGACATTCGCTGGATGCTGAAACCGAAATGCTTGAGCGGTTTCCTGATTTGCAACAGCCCGTGCGCATCGTTTGCTGACAATCTGATAGAGGAGGACAAGGATGAAAATCATTGACTTTGCCAAAAAGGGCAACGTGGTACGGTTTTTCCTGGGGCAGGATGACCTGAAAGAATGGTGGGGCGATGACTGGGATGACTGCCCATATGAGCATAACGCCGGAGAGGTATATGAGCGCTTCGTCAGCGGTCACAGGGATATCGCTTTTCCGTTTGATACGTTGGTCATTGAGCCTTGCGAAGGCGTTTATAATTGCGAGTACTGCAAAGATGATATGATCGACCGGAAAGTGCCTTGCATCATTGTGGTTCCGAAGGAACTGGCAAATAACAGTTGGTACGGTCAGGACTTCTCCCATTGGCTCGGTGTGGACGGAGTACAGAAATACTACTTCGGGGATAAAATGGAGGCAGAAGATGCAGGACAGAGAGAAAGTAATCAGGGGGCTTGAATGCCTGATTACGAACGAGGTGGAATGTGACGGATGCCCGTACAACGAGGGCGAAAATTCTTCGTGCCTGAGAAACATTGCGAAAGATGCTCTTGGACTGCTGAAATTACAGGAACCGGCAAGAGCAATAAGAGAATTTTCTGATGATTTTTCTTATGCTGGCGGTTCGTGGTGGTATGAGTGCGGAAACTGTCAGAATCCGGTTGATTATCATGATGTGTTTTGCAGTTATTGCGGAAAGAGGTTGAAGTGGGATGTTCCTACGCAAGATTGAGGCGATGTATCACTATTACGGTATTGGTACCGGAAAATGTGAAAACTGTCCGCACCTTATCAAAAAGGTTTGGAATAAGACGTATTACAAATGCCGTGCGTATGGTGAATCAAATGCCGTTTCCACTGACTGGAAGAAAAGCTATGATGCATGTGGATTGATAGATAAACCATTTCCGAATGATGAATTAAGGGCAGTCTATCGTGTGGCGGTTGTTAAAGAAAGTAAACCTTTGTCTGGCCAATTAAGTCTTTTTGAGGAAGGTGAAATGGAATGACTGAACAGGAAAATCAGATGGAACGATGCTCTCACGTATGGGTTTACGACCACCAGTACAACGACGATGTGTTTCTCCGATGTCCGAGGTGCGGAATGGTGAGGCTGTCCATGCCTGGTGAGATTGTGGCGAGGCTGCACCGCCCACAGAGGACCGGACAGGACGGTGATTGACGATGCAGGACGGTCAGTGCCAGCACGTCTGGATGTACGACCATAAAGACTACAATGACCTGTTTCTTAAGTGCCAAAGGTGCGGAAAATACCGAAAAAACGACCAACTTAACGAGATGATACACCCGTACAGAGCAAACCAGGTGGCAAAGGAACTCAATATCAGGCACGACAATGTGGACGGTGATGTGTGATGAAGATGCTTGGAGAGAGGTTTCATCAGACGTTCCGGGATTGGTGCGGTGATGACGAATGACCATATGCTTCCGTTGTCTGAAACTGCTTCCCGGAAAGTTTGATGCGACAGAACTGGTACTATGCCGTGACTGTGCGAAATGGCTGAATCCGAATCATTTGAAGATAAAGGTGCCGAAACTAGATGAGGAAACGATTAAAAATCTTTCTCCGAAGGTGGAGAAAAAGAAGGTTCTGTAAACTGAACGGATATAACTGTCCGGAATGTATCTATCATGACTTCGTGATGGAAGGGAGTGTGTTCCGTGGAAACAGGTGCAGATATCCTTCCAAATGACGACGAATACGATGTGACTGACGATGACTGGTCCGACTATGACCATTGCTACGAATGCACCGGATACGGGGATGACTACTATCTGGATGAAGACGGAGATTGGGTCAGTGCGTGTGATGACTGTCCGTACAACGACCTTGCAAGGGGGGATGACTGATGGCTGAATTGAAACCGTGTCCGTTCTGCGGAAAGGAAGGCCCGACTATAGTGGTCCGGAAAGGAAAAGACGGATGGCGTGACCGTTATTGTGTGCGGTGCGACTATGATGACGGTGGGTGTGGGACCGAATCCGGATGGTATCACAGCGAAGAAGAAGCGGTGGAGTGCTGGAATAGGAGAAAACTTGATGCCTGAATGGCTTTTCACACTCTGCTATATAACAATGGCTTTTATCTGTGTGGCGTTTATTATCCTGTTTTTGTTAACGATTACAACCTTTGGCATCATAGCATACAGGGTCTGGAAATACGAGAAACAAAACGGAGGGAGTGACCATACATGCCATTCACATTGTACCGCATCGAAAAGGACGGAACTGAAACCATCATCGGAACAGCCCATGACGCCGGGGAAGCTTCCCTGATGATTGATGCGGACAAAGATTCTATTGACTGGGAGGCCGGATATCACTGGGTACATGAGGATGACAAGCAAATTAAAATAGCAAACGGAAATTGGAGACAGCTTTATATGAACTTATGGGGCATCACCACAAGACGTAAACAAAAGCTTGTCATGCGATGGTATAAACGACTCAGTAAATTCAATAGAAAGCATAACTGCGGATGTGATAATAGACAGATTTTATATTTTGCGATAGTAAAAGTATCTTTAGGTAAGAACATTCTATACAACTATGTCTTTGAAAGGAACTGACTTATGACAGAAATACTGAACGCACAAATCAAAAACGTTTCTCTGACAATGGCGGATCATGGAGTGCTGACGTTTTATGTGACGGTTGAAGGCGCTGGTTGGGGTTGCAGCCTTGGCGGGTATGTCATCGGGAAGGGCTATATTGGCGCTGACGATGACGATTTTCAGAGCGAAAGCGGACTTGGACTGGTCGCTATGATGCGGATGATGGATGTTATCGGCGTAGACAGGTGGGAAGACCTGAAAGGAAAATACTGTCGCGTAGAAAGCGAAGGTTGGGGAGACAAAGTTCACAAAATCGGCAACATTATAAAGGATAAATGGTTTGACATTGACGAGTTCTTTAAATCCCATCAAAAAGACTGACAAATGACGATGTTAAATGGCAATATGACTATATTAAAAAGCGAAAAGGAGAAAAGAGAATGAATATTTTCAGCAGCATGAACAATATGTTCGGCAAGATCCAGCCCGGAATGTGCAGGGTTTCCATGACAGGCAAAATCGCCATCAAGACAAACAGCGGATACAAGGCATATGACGTGAAAACAGGGAGACTGACCAACTGCGACAACTTTGCGTTTGACATTGGCGAAGATATGTTCTTTGTGATCCCGACGAACAAAGTGGTGCGTGGTGACATCATTCTTGCATCCGGGAAACCGCGCTGTGTCATCGAAGCGAGTAAAAACGAGATCAAGGTTTTTTCCTACGAAGACGGAACCATTGAAACGATTGTACCCGAAAGACACATTTTCATGGGCAAGCAATACTTCTACGGGAAAATTATCAGCGTTTTCGGAAACATGATGAGCAAAGACGGCGGAATGAACAACATGTTTAAATACGCCATGATGTCTGAAATGCTGAAGGGTGGCGCGAATGAAAACGGTATGTCATCCATGATGCCCATGATGCTCATGATGAACGGCGGGAACATGTTTGAAGGAATGTTCGACCTGGATGAAGATGATGAAGAAACTGCGGAAGACAACGAAAACGAAGAGGAGGAGAATGTGTAATGGGCGGCGGAGCATGGACGGCAAGTACAGCGACAAACTATGTAACGAGCAAGTATTCCACATACGGGGTAAACTCCCTGAGAGACCTGGACAGGCTTTTGGTAAATCAGGTGTACGCTTCCAACGATATTGACCCGCTGCTTGACCCGAAGGGAGTTATCAGGGAATGCCGTGACAGTGAAGAACATCCTGAAACATTCCCTATCATCCTTGCGCTGGACGTTACCGGAAGTATGGGGGCGGCTGCAAAAGCCTGCGCGTCAAAGCTGAACGACATCATGGAAAACCTTTACGGGAAAGTCAAGGATGTTGAGTTCATGATGATGGGAATTGGCGATCTGAGCTATGATGACGCGCCGATTCAGGCAACACAGTTTGAAAGCGACGTTCGCATTTTAGATCAGGCGACAAAAATTTTCTTTGAAGGCGGAGGCGGCGGTAACGCTTACGAATCCTATACGGCTGCATGGTACTTCGGTTTGCACAATACGGACCTTGACTGCTGGAAACGGGGACGGAAGGGAATCATCATCACGCTGGGCGACGAACCGCTGAACCCGTATCTTCCCGGAAGGGCGCTCGGAAACGTGCTGGGAACGCCTTCGCAGGACGTGGATACAAAAGCGCTTTACGGGCAAGTGTGCGAAAAGTTCGACGTGTACCACATTGTCATTACTGATTTCAGCGCAAGCGCAAACCAATATATGGACAGCATCAGGAACAGCTGGGGAAATCTACTCGGACAGCGCTGCCTTTATTCAAAATGTGAAGAGCTTGACAAAGTGATCGGGCAAATCGTGGAAGACAGCATGAACACTCACGAATTTATTGTGAGAACGGAAAACGCCAACACCCAAAGCGGAGGAATCAGCTGGTAATGAAAATCCAGGCAGTGATTGGGGCCAATTACGGAGACGAGGGAAAGGGACTTGTATCCGGCTGTCTGGCCCGTGAAGCGTACAAAAAGCAGGAAAAATCGCTTACTGTGTTCTACAACGGCACCACACAGAGAGCGCATACTTTTGAGGGTGAAATTCACCGGGCGATGGCTGCCGGAACAAAGTACGGATCTGACACTTTCTATCAGCGTCCATTCGTGATTGACCCCATATCACTGTGGATTTTACAGGCGAAACCGATGATTCACCCGCTATGCAGGGTTATCGTTCCGGGTGACGTGATGCTCAACCGGAAGAAGGAAAGCGCAAGGGGCAAGGAAAGACACGGCTCGTGCAGGTTTGGACTGTTTGAAGCCGTTCTCCGTTCGCGAGAACCGCTTCACTGCGTATTTGCCAAAGATTTGAAAGAACCGTACGCGCTCTATCAGCAACTGAAAGAAATTGAAAAAGCGTTTCCGGCTGAATACGACGATTTGTATAACATTGACAATTTTATGAAAGCGGCCGCGTATATATCCAAGAACTGCAAGATGTGCAAATTAGAAGAAATAGCGAACGAATACGACACGATTATATACGAAGGCGGACAGGGATTGATGCTTGACCAGGCCAACAAAGACGGTTTTCCGCACCTTACGCCGTCCAGTACCGGATGCAGGAACATAGCGGATGACGCGGCATTGCTGAACCCGAAGAGAATTGAACTGTATTATGTATCCAGAAGCTATTTGACAAGGCATGGGGCCGGACCGCTGATCGGAGAATGTGAAAAGGACGAAATCAATCCTGAAATCGTGGACAATACAAACGGTGTGAACGAGTGGCAGGGAGCGCTGCGGTTCGGAAAGCTTGACCTGGACGTTATGGCAAAAATGATACTTAAGGATTCTCTTTACCTGAAAGACAGTTTTACGACGGTCAACATGGTTTATACACAGTTGAATTATACAGACGGAAAGCTTCAAACAATCAACGGAAGAGAAAACGTCCGGACAGCATTTCGGCCTGATCACATTTTTGTATCAGACCAAAGAGACAGGATGGAAAAAATTGTGTGAACGATTCGCCAACAAGGGGGTGAACCATGAATGACATGCAAAACAACAGCAGCATAGAAATTACCGACCCGCAAACAGGGATGTCACATCTGCAACTGACAGCGGCAGACTTTGAAACGGAGAAACCGTACCGCTGGCTGTACGGACAGCACCTTTCCAGGTTTGAGCTTCGCAGGTCCCTGAACATGCTGATTCAGGTAGGCGTGAAGCTTGGTGTCAAAAAGCTGACCATCCAGCAGTTCTGGAACGATTTCCTGGCTGACCAGAAACCGGCCCAGAGCGTCGGAACCAATTTTGTGACGGAGTTTCCAGAACAGGAAAAGGTGCTTGGAGACGGGAAAACGCTGGATTCAGGACGGTATCAGTGCGACGAGCGCGGTGTCAGCTACCTTGGTACCTTCGGCGAGTGGATACAGGTGATACCCCATCCGATGATGCCGGTCAAACGTATCGTGGATGTGGAAACGAACGCTGAGAATCTTCAAATCGCATACGCCAGGGTATTTAAGGACAAGCAGGGGGACGCGGTGGCCAACTGGAAGAGCATGATCACGTCCAGGGAAACGCTGGCTTCCGCCCAGAGAATCATCACGCTGGCTAAAAACGGGATTGCTGTCAATTCAGAGAACGCCAAAGAAGTCGTGAAGTACCTGTCCGAACTGGAAAACCTGAACTATGCCGCCCTGGACACTCAGCTTTCCTGCAGCCACATGGGATGGATGCCGGACGGGCAGTTTGCCCCGTACACTGACAAGCTGGTATTTGGCGGAGAGAGCGACGAGTTCACGAGGCTTTACGGGGGATTCCATCCGGAGGGCAGTGAGCAGGTGTGGCTGGACATAGTCAAGAAGGTTCGCTGCGGAAAGTCCGTTCCGGCCAGAATCGCGCTGGCTGCGTCCTTCGCGGCTCCGCTCGTGCAGAAACTTGGCGCGCTGTCGTTCTTCGTCCATCTGTGGGGTCTTCAGGGGACAGGCAAAACCGTGGCGCTGATTTTGGGAGCGTCCGTATGGGGAAATCCTCAGATCGGCGGGTACATCAAGAGCTTCTCCGGAACGAAGGTGAGCATGGAACTGTACAGCGCATTCTGCGGAAACCTTCCGGTGTTCCTGGATGAGCTACAGGTCATCTCGGACCGGAAAAGCTTCGACGATATCATCTATTCCCTGTGCGAAGGTGTGAGCAAAGGACGTGGAGCCAAAGACGGAGGCCTTCAGACCAGCAGACGGTGGGCGACCGTATTTCTGACGACCGGTGAAATGCCCATCGTGCAGAGTAACTCAGGCGGTGGCGCTGCTGTCCGAACCATTGAAGTCAATTACGGCGGAGAACCTTTTTTTGAGGATGCACGGACCGTTGCCAACACGCTGAAGGCCAACTACGGATGGGCCGGAAGGAAATTCATCGCAGCGCTTCAGGAAGAAGGTACGCTGGACGCGCTGAAGGA
>JAEIGA010014085.1_pt1 | contig 12161 bp, 12 predicted proteins | sample 9270691 | NCBI WGS metagenome assembly JAEIGA01 (sample SAMN17057246, study PRJNA624740) | gut metagenome | biome: biome; isolation source: fecal sample | host: Bos grunniens | place: China: Xizang | collected 2019
GAACTTGTTTCGGAGGAACCCCTTACCGTGGAGATGTCCATGTACGGAGATTTTGAGCAGGTAGGCCCTATCGGACATGCGCTGCCTGAGAATGACAGACAGATAACGACGAGTGCCGGAGACATTGTCCTGTATCAAGGTGACCGGATCGTAGTGTTTTATGGCTCGAATTCATGGAGTTACACAAGGCTCGGGCATATTGATAATAAAACAGCAGAAGAACTGGCACGGATACTGGGAAAAGATAATGTGACGATAACCGTCAGCTTACAGAATTAATGAAATATTGCTGTGAAAAATAGAATAAACCATTGTTTTGTCTTGTAGAATACTGTAAAGTTAATGTCAAAGTGATCGAAGAAAATGAAGGGACAAAATGATGAGAACACAACTTGAAAATAATACGCTGACATTATTTCTTGAAGGGCACATTGACTCCGGGAACGCTTCCTTGGTGGAACAGGAGATATTTGCGGCCGTTGAGGGGATGCCGGATGCAGAGCTCACAGTGGATGCAGAGGGACTGGAATATATCTCTTCTGCAGGACTTCGGGTACTGATGAAACTGAAGAAGCAATCAGGAAAGCAGATCAAAGTGATAAATGTCTCCCCCCAGGTCTGGGAGATTTTTGAAATCACCGGTTTTGTGGTGCTCTTTGACGTGCATAAACGCATCAGGAAGATCTCCATAGAAGGCTGCGAGCTGATCGGAAAAGGGGCAACGGCTTCCGTTTACCGTATGGCCCCCGATACCATCGTTAAGGTCTACCGCGAAGACAGGGATATCAAGATGATTGAGGATGAGCGGGTGAGGGCTAAAGCGGCCTTTTTGAAAGGAGTTCCCTCCGCAATCTCTTTTGACATAGTCAAGGTGGGAAATTGCTACGGTACGGTGTATGAACTTCTGGATGCCGAGGTTTTGGGACAGATCATAAAAAAGGACAGGGCGAATCTTCGACACTATATTACCAGTTTTGCCCGGGAGATCCGCTCCCTCCATCAGATTGAGGTAGAGCCTGGTGAATTTACCGATATACGCCGCCTCTTCCTCGGATGGATGGATCGTCTGACAGGACTTGTCGGTACGCAGGAAGAGATTGATACACTGAAGCAGATGTTTGAGATCATGCCTGAGAGACATACCTTCCTGCATGGTGACTGTCATACGGAAAATGTCATGCTGCAGAATGGTGAGTTTCAATTTATCGATCTGGCAACCAGCGGAATGGGACATCCGGTCATCGACCTGACCAGCATGGCTCTGATCTACAAATTGTCTGCCATGAGTGACCATTATGAAGAAATAAGTAAAACATCGTCCCAGCTGCAGGGTTTCAGCCGTGATGAAGCATTGTTCATCTGGGATACTTTTCTTAAGGCTTATCTGGATACGGAAGATCCGGAATATATAAAAAAAGCGGAGAGACAGGTGGTTGCTTACTCGGCACTGCGTTTTCTCTTCACGGCTTTTACTGTGCCCGGGCTCATTTCAAAAAAGGAACTTATGGAAATGAAAGCGATCGCACTGGATTATTGCCGAAACATCGAACCTTTATGCTTCTGACGAAGACGAAATCAAAAAGGGGCAGAACGACATTTTATGCCGTTCTGCCCCTTGATCATTTTTCTATGCGGTCCATTGTGAAAGCATCTGCCGCATCCACGCCCCCACATCCATACCATAGACAGGGTCAAGGTTGGCGGACGAAAGTACTTCCCCGACGTTGCCGAGAGTCACACATTTTCCTTTGTCCATCAGCAGAGCTTTAGTACCGTAAGCTTTGGCCAGGGACAGGTCATGTACCACGCTTACCACCGCCCGCCCCGGCTCACGCAGCCACTCTTGTATTATTCTGAAAACCTGTTTCTGATAGATGAGATCCAGGTGGTTTGTCGGTTCGTCCAGCAACAGCAACCGGGGATTCTGCGCAAGAACCTGAGCCAGAAACGTACGCTGCAGCTCGCCGCCGGAAAGGGTAAGAACCGAATGGTCCCTCAGTCCTTCCAGACCTGTGAGTTTCAAAGCTTCTTCCACAGCATCATTATCGCTGTCATTTTTGCCCGATAATAAGCCGGAATTGTAGCAATAACGGCCCAAGGCGACTACTTCTTCCACGGAGAAAGCAAATTCTGCATTGTGCTTCTGCATCAGCACACCGATACAGCGTGCCAGCTCTATACTTTTTTTATTTCTGAGATCTTCACCTTCATATCGTACTGTGCCGGTATAGGGGACAGTCTGGGTGATGGCGGAGATGGTGGTTGATTTTCCGGCGCCGTTAGGCCCAACGACCATAAGCCAGTCCCCGGCTTCCAGTGAGAAATTCATGTTATCCAGAATCACCGCTTCCCCGTAGCGCACAGTCAGGTTCTCTACATCAAGCATCGATGCCATGGTTCACATCCCCTTCCGTTTACGATAAAAGATAATAACGAACACGATCGCTCCCACCAGACTCGTCACAACGCCAATCGGCAGTTCCCGTGGATTTAACAGAGTTCTGGCAACCAGATCAGCCAGCATCAGGAAGCTTGCCCCCCCGAAAAATGATGCCGGCAATAGCCGCCTGTGGTTAGGACCGGTGAGCATCCTCACCATGTGAGGAGTGACCAGACCCACGAATCCAATGGTGCCTCCTATGGATACACAGACCCCGATGAGGCCGGATACTGTGATCAATAAGATCAGTCTCACTTTCTTCACATCTACACCAATGTGTCGGGCATTATCCTCCCCCACGGCGAAGGCATTAAGCTCCCGGGCATGACCGAAGATGATGCCTCCGAAGAAGAGTACCGCAATACCAAGCACTGCGGCGTTGCTGTAGGTGGCACCGGACAGGCTTCCCATCGTCCAGAAGGTGATGTGCTGGATACGGTCAGCCGCAAAGGTGACAATGATGCTCATAAGGGATGAGACGAACATGGAAAAAATGACACCGATCAAAATGATCGTGTTGGTGGACAAAGAGTAGTCCAGCCGGTAGGCAAGGGACAGAATCATCGTCAAAGACAGAAATGCAAACAGCACAGCCATGACCATTGTACCTGCGAAGGGCAGGGACGGGAAGGTGATATTGAATGCGATTGCGATGACCGCTCCCAATGCGGCACCGGAGGAAACCCCCAGGGTGGATCCATCCGCCAGCGGGTTTTTCAAAAGGCCCTGCATGGTGGCACCTGCCAGGGATAAAGAAGCTCCAACCAAGGCAACACAAAGCACCCGGGGCAGGCGGACAGATAAAAGAATGGAGCCGGCAAAGCCTTCCGGGGCTTTTTCCATACCCAGCAGGTATTTGACACCCTCCGCAAGGGTTCCCATCGCTTCCTTAAAGGGAATGCCGACGCTGCCAAGGCAGACACAGGCAAAGAGAATCGCCAGGGTTATCGCCGAAAAGAGCGCATATTCCCATGCCAGAAAATGATCTCTTCTCTTATTCATAGTTTATGCCTCCTATAAATCGGATCAATGCTGTCACAGATGAAAGACATTGAACTTTTACGCAGCGTTATCATTGGCTTCAGCGCCTTCGTAAACGAAATCGTAAAGCATCCTGGCTCCATCCAGAAGGCGGGGAGCAGGACGGGACAACTCATTATTCTGCAGATTCAGGATATCTCCGTTGGCTACGGCTGTCACATTTCCCCAGCCTTTACGGGACATGATTTCTTCCTCGGGAGTAGGACCTTCTCCGAAATACATGGTGATGGTCACAATGTAATCAGGATTGCGTTCCAATACCTGCTCCTCGGAGATCTGTGCCCAGCCGTCCACATCATCAAAACAGTTTTTTAAACCGAGCATTTCGGCCACCTCATTCATAAAGGTGTTCTTTCCTGCGGCCCAGAGTCCGTATTCAAGCGGGGATACTTCGAAGTAGACCGTTTTTTCTTCCTTGCCTGAGGCAGCAGATTTCTCTTCCAGTTCTTTGAATCCCTGCTGCATCTCATCAATGACCTGTTTGGCGTTATCCTCCAGACCCATGAGTTTCCCGATGATCTCGATGGCGGAGTAAACTCCCTGGATATCCTGAGCGTCACTGACCACAACCTTTACTCCGGCAGCTTCCAGCTGGGCAACCTGCTCATCGGTCTGGGCCATGGTGCTCATCAGCAGAACCTGAGGGTGTAAAGCGATGATCTGTTCAATGTTGGTGTCATCACCGGACTGAACAGAGGGAACTTCAGATACTTCGGCGGGATAGTCACAGTATTCTCCACGCCCGACAAGCTTATCCCCTGCGCCGATTGCATAAAGGATCTCACAGTCGGAAGCGCTGAGTGCGACGATACGCTCCGCAGGCTCATCAAGGGTAATGGTGCGGCCTGTCATATCTGTTACAGTAACAGAAATATCTTTCTCCTCCGTTGTTTCGGGAGAAGAGCTCTGACCACATGCACATAAGGACAACAGAAGCAGGACCGTCAGGAAGACGGCAATCAGTTTGTGATTTTTCTTTTTCATAGTGTTCCTCCTCGTATGAAACAGTGATTTATGTTTCTCTATATCACAAAAAAAACACATGGCCGCGCACTGATATGGCCATGTGGATATTTCTGCAAATATGACGGCTACCCGGTGATGGCGGACACCTTATTTCACAGCTCCAAAACGTATCTGACTTATCCGCTCTCAGGCGGCATCACAGTGCCCCACGCGCGAGGAATCTCACCTCATTCCGTTGTCTGTATATATATACAGGATAAGCTGATCTTTATATATTAGGATTATACTTGTATAATCCTAATAATGCAATTGATTTTTACAAGAAAACAGTATAAAAAATACTAGTTTAAATAATTTATAATGTATAATGAAAAATATGATAAAACAATACGATCAGGATAAAATGATCGGAAAGGAAATGAGATGAAGACCATCAAGACGAATGGAATCACCCATATCGAACCGGTACCCCACGGTACGGAAGAATGGTACTACGGGATCAGTTACGAACATGGTGACCTTTATGAGGCCGAAGAACTGTTTAAGGCAGGATACGATATTGAAGGAAGAAAACTATGCCTGATCCATTATCCGGACGGGAACGTCTGCATCCCCATCCCGAAACAGCGGGGGCAGTATCCTGCGGAACCGGTGTATTATGAGGGTAATATCTATATAGCAAATGTATGCTTCAATGAGGGACTGATCCTGATCCTGAAGTTTGACTGCAGCAGCAGGGAGACGGAGATGATCGATAAACTTTCCCTCGACAGTATCAAAGACTGTTACAATCTACGACTGGATACGGCTCCCCTTACCCTGTCAAGGCAATGTGTGGGGACCAATGAATTTGAGATCGTCTGGCCGGAGAAGGTCAGCTTTCCCATGGGTGATCATGACAGCTTTTTTCTCAGGGAAGGAGATAAGCTGTTCTTTAACCGATGGCATGAAGAAGGGGAAGGGGCAGGTTACAGATATTGGGAAGAGACAGTGGTCCGCAACATGAGAGGGGAGATCGTGGAGGTCCTCCCCGGGGATGTCCGTATCATGCCAAACGGGGAGATGTGGCATATCGGATAAGAATTATTCGGAAATAAAGAATTGTATTTGAAATATTGCTGAGATTCTGTTAAAATACTCTTTGCGTGTGTTTAAAATACTGAATATCTTTTCAGCTGAATCATAACAGAAGAGGACATAGCAATGAATAAAGAGAATCGAAGCAGTTTTTCCGGCAAACTGGGTTTTGTTCTGGCGGCAGCCGGCGCATCGGTGGGCCTGGGAAATATATGGAGATTTCCCTACCTGGCTGCCCAGTACGGGGGAGGCATCTTTCTGCTGGTGTATATCATCCTGGCCCTGACCTTTGGTTATACCATGATCATCGCGGAGACGGCCATCGGCCGTATGACAAAGAAAAGCCCTGTCAGTGCTTTCGGAAAGTTCAGTGACAGCAGGCTGGTGAAGGCAGGAGGTTGGATCAATGCCATCATCCCTGTCCTGATTGTACCTTATTACTCCGCCATCGGAGGCTGGGTGATCAAATATCTTGCGGAATACCTTAAAGGAAATGTGGATGATCTTGCCACGGACAGTTATTTCAGCGATTTTATCACAAACGGATTTGAAGTGGAATTATGGTTTGTGGTATTCGCTGCCCTGGTTCTGGCTATTGTTCTCCTGGGGGTGGAAAACGGGATAGAGCGGGTTTCAAAGATCATGATGCCCCTTCTTCTGGTGCTTGCCCTGGTGATCGTTATTTATGTCATGACCATGCCGGGCGCCCTGCAGGGGGTAAAGTATTTTCTGATCCCCGATCCCAGGAATTTCTCCTGGATGACCGTTGTTACGGCCATGGGTCAGATGTTCTATTCCCTGTCCATTGCCATGGGTATCCTGGTCACTTTCGGGTCATATATGAAGGATGATGTATCCATTGAAAATGCCACGGAAAATGTAGAACTGTTTGACACAGGCATTGCGGTAATGGCCGGACTGATGATCATTCCGGCGGTTTTTGCCTTTTCCGGCGGGGATTCCGCTGCCATCAACGGTGGCCCCTCTTTGATGTTCGTCACCATTCCGAAGGTACTTTCCGGTATCGGTTTTCCGAGGATCGGCGGCATTGTCTTTTTTATCCTGGTCCTTTTCGCAGCTCTTACCAGCGCCATCGCCCTGCTGGAAAGTGCGGTATCGACACTGGTGGACGAGGCAAACTGCAGCAGGACGATGGCGATCATTCTGATCGGAATATCCACACTTGTCCTGGGAACTTTATCTTCCCTGGGATACGGCCCTTTGTCCTGGCTTCAGATCCTGAAGATGCCGTTTCTGGATTTTTCGGATTTCCTGACGAATTCCGTGATGATGCCCATCGCAGCACTGGGAATCTGTTATGTTGTGACCAGGCATATCGGTGTTGACGCCATCGTGGCTGAAGTGGAGAAAAACGGATGTCCATTCAAGAGGAAAAGAGTCTTCAGTGTGATGATCCGCTACCTGAGCCCGATCTTCCTTGTGATCATCCTGCTAAGCTCGGTGGCCAATGCATTTGGCATCATCAAAATGTAAAAACTGTGATTTTGTTTAAGCCATCTCCCGGGATTTATTATTATTTCGGGAAGATGGCTATTTTTATATGAGAAAAAATGTGGTATAGTAGAAAAAACAAGGACATTCCGGAGGGGAGAGGAAAATTATGTCAGAAAATCATGAAGCAATTCGGGATGCAAGGGAACTGGGCCTGCCTAAGATCTTAATGCTGGGCCTTCAGCATATGTTTGCCATGTTTGGGGCAACTATTCTGGTACCTTTGCTGGTAAGTAAATATTTTGGTGGCGAGGGGATATCTATTCAGGTGACGTTGATGTGTGCAGGCTTAGGTACCCTCTTATTTCATGTCTGTACGAAATTTAAGGTGCCGGCATTCCTGGGATCATCATTTGCCTATCTGGGCGGATTCGAGACCATATCAAGGCTTACCGCCGGTAAATATGCGGATATGCCGATGAATGAGAAGGCTGCGTATGCCTGCGGTGGTATTATGGTCGCAGGTCTGATGTACCTTGTCCTGGCACTGATCATCAAAATGGTTGGAGTAAAGAGAGTCATGAAGTTCCTGCCGCCGGTGGTGACCGGACCGATCATCATCTGTATCGGACTCAGTCTGGCTCCCTCTGCCATAGGAAACGCATCCACCAACTGGCCCCTGGCCCTGATCGCCCTGTGCGTGGTCATCGTTTTCAACATCTGGGGCAAGGGGATGTTCAAGATCGTTCCCATCCTTATGGGTGTGGTTATATCCTATGTGGCAGCCCTGCTGATGCATTCTGCGGGAATGACCAATGCGGACGGAAGCGCCATCTTCGATTTTGCTTCGGTGGCCAAAGCTTCCGCCATCGGTTTTCCGCCTTTTGCTTTATGCAAGTTTGATCTTACAGCCATCCTTGTCATGGCACCTATCGCCATCGCAACGATGATGGAACATATCGGTGATATCAGCGCCATATCTGCAACCGTGGGAGAGAATTTTATCGAAGATCCCGGTCTGAACAAGACTCTTCTTGGCGACGGTCTGGCCACGGCATTAGCCGGTCTGGTGGGCGGACCCGCCAACACTACCTACGGTGAGAACACAGGAGTTCTGGAGCTGAGTCATGTTTATGACCCCATGGTGGTAAGGATCGCAGCCTGTTTCGCCGTGGTACTGAGCTTCTTCCCCAAAGTGGCGGGACTCATCGGTACCATGCCAAGTGCCATCATCGGCGGAATCAGCTTCATCCTTTACGGAATGATCTCCGCCATCGGTGTGAGAAATGTCGTAGAGAACAAGGTTGACTTTACCCAATCCAGAAACCTGATCATCGCCGCGGTGATCCTGGTATGCGGACTGGGCTTCTCAGAGGGAATCACATTTACCGTCGGCAGCACCAGCATCACCCTGACGAGCCTGGCCATTGCCGCACTTGCCGGTGTGCTCCTCAATGCTTTCCTCCCGGGCAATGAATATGAATTCGGAAAGAACCCCCAGGGAGATATCAGCAGGGGAATCGGAATGAATCCCCAGAATTCAAACAGAAAAAAGAATTAATTTTGACAGGTAGGCAGATTGAACAGAAAACTCAGACTGAGCAGGAAACTAAATAACATGGAGCAGGAGATAAAAGAGATCATTGTCAGATACGGCAGCCATATTCTGTGTTCCGATACATTCCGTGAAACCTTTGAGCAGCCACATCATTATAAGACTACAGTCGGTGACCATACCCTGGGAGTAACCGCTGAAGCGGTAAAGCTCTGTCTCCGTTACGGGCAGACGGCGGACAAGACTCTGGAAAATGTGGTGACTTCCTGCCTCTGCCATGATCTCAGCATGATCGGCAGAGATGAGAAATACCGTAACAACCTGCAGACCCTGATCTGGCATCCCAGACACTCTGCCCAGGTTTACCAGGATCTGACAGGAGAGGACAATGAGAGAGTGCTGAATGCGATCCATTCACACATGTTTCCCCTGAAGCCCTCAGTTCCGCCAAAACACAGGGAGGGCTGGATCCTGACGCTTGCCGATAAGATCATTTCTTCCAAGGATTTCCTGAATAATATGCAGCTTTCTCCTGAGGAGAGAGAAGAGATCATGGAGCTGGCGGCCAGGGCCGAATCAGAAGAGAAGCAGTGCGGATTTCAGGAGGATCAGGGTGAGATCAGCGAGAGCTAAATGATGGATAGAATATGAATAGAATCAAAGTTATAGCTGAATAAAAAGAGGACCCGGACAGATTGTCCGGGTCCTTGTTGCTTGGGTATGATTCTCTTATCTGCTTATAAAAAAGATATTTTACTAAATAACATAAAGTTTATACATAGTGAATCCTTGCTTTGTCATAGCGGTCGCTCTGAGGTCTGGCCTCAGCCGGATATCCGATAGGAAAGATGGCGAAAGGTTTGAGGTTTGCCGGAAGCTTCAGGATTGCGGCAACCGCATCCATACGGTCCTCAAGAGGGGCTATTCCCAGCATTACCGTTCCCAGCCCCTGGGCTGTGGTTTCCAGCCAGAGATTCTCACAGGAGATTGACAGGTCGATCTCTGCGTACTGTGGGAAGTAGATCCCTTCTGTACGATAGCAGGGAACGATGGCTGCCGGGGCACCGGCTGTGCATCCGGCATAGGGACTGGATTTGGCCAGAGCTGCGATGACTTCAGGGTCCTTCACAACATAGAATTCCCAGGGCTGCTGGTTGCCGGCGGAGGGGGCCTGCATGGCTGCTTTCAGGATCGCATCGATCTTTTCTGCTTCCACCGGCTGGTCTGTATATTTTCTTACACTGATTCTGGTGAATATTTCTTTCATGTTTTCCGGTCTCCTTTTTTATGGGATGACTGCAGGAATAACTTGCATTCTGTTTTCTGCTATGGTATGATTGTATCGTGCTTGTGGGACATTGGCGCAGCTGGGAGCGCGTTTGACTGGCAGTCAAAAGGTCACGGGTTCGAGTCCCGTATGTTCCACTATTTTCCCCGGGAGCCTCATTGAGGATCCCGGGGCTTTTTGTTTCTGCGTGTTTATCTCCGATTGTCCCTGCCTTATCCGTTACTCCTTAAAGAATACAGGTGTATGAACAGGTGTGTTCCAAAGGGCTTCGATCTCGTCATCCCATTTTGCGATATTCATCTGGAAACCGCCTGCTTCCTGAACGGTAAGGATCTCACCGACCATGTTGCCGACAACTTTAACGCCCATTGCTTCCAGATATTCTACGGTATCTTTATAAAGGATGAACATCTCCATGAGTGTTGTGGCACCGCAGCCGTTGATCATAACAAATGCCTTGTCGCCGGCTTTAAGCCCGATATCATCCACAAGAACCTTGGCAACCGTTGCAACCGTATCCTTTGCTGACTGCATGGGAACACGGGTTCCTCCGCCTTCACCGTGCTGACCTGCACCGATCTCCATGAAATCTGTCTCACCCAGGTCGCCGAAGGACATACCGTTCTGAGGATGGGTCGCGTCGGATACTTTAACGGTGATGGAAGCCATGTTGTCCGCGTATCTCTGGGCGATTTCGGCAACCTCGTCCAGACTCTTTCCGGCAGCTGCTGCAGCTGCGGCCACGTGATACATGGCAACTGCGCCTGCAAGACCTCTTTTGTTGTCCTCACCTTCCGGATCATATCTTACTTCCTCGTCGGTGATGACCTGACGCACGTTCATTCCGGCTTTCTTGGCAAGCATCATTGCCTGTTTGCCGGCAAGCTGGTCGCCTGCGTAGTTGAGGGTCAGGAGAAGAACGCCATGGCCTTTGTCTGCTCTCTTCAATGCTTCAAATACCATCTTTCCTGAAGGGGAAGCGAAGATATCACCGGCCACTGAGATATCAAGGGCACCTTTTCCCACATATCCCTGCAGTGCAGGCTCATGTCCGGAACCGCCGTAGGTTACTACGGTAACACGGTCCGCATTCGCCAGGTCTTTGCTGATGATCATATGTCCGTCGATCTCAAGGATATCACCATAGGCAAGCCCCATACCGATAAGTTCTTCATCTGTTACCACTTCAGGTGCATTGATGAATTTTTTCATTTTCATATCTAAATACCTCCTTTATTGCTGATCCCTGTACCCCCCAGGGATATTGCTCAAATATCAGTTCGTTAAAGTGCCAGTCCTTTGAAAAATGCGGACATGGAGAGTGCGCCGGCATCGGGAGTTCCGATGGTCTTCTTTCCGAAATATTTAGCCCTCCCGAATTTTGACGGCATATCCTTTGTCTTTTCCGCACCTTCAGCAGCAGCAGCGGCAGCTGAGGCGAAGAGTTCATCCTCATTGTCTCCCGCGTATGCCGCGATGGCCTCCGATGCGGGAATGGCGGCATCCATCAGGGTCTTATCCCCCACCTGGGCTCCCGACATGAAATCCAGCATCTCATATCCGGAAGCGAAGATGGCCTGAATATCCTTGATGGTCAGTTCATCCTCCTCCGGGGTGCCATCCACCATGCCGCCCAGCCAGCTGCTCCAGAGAGGTACGGCTGCCCCTCCGCCAAGGTTATCGACTGCTTCGGCACATTTGCTGATCATGTCCTTGATGGAACCGTCAGTGTCTCTGGCAGCCTCCCCGATGGCATCAGCGATCTTGGCCATGGTCAGTCCGTGATCCGCATCACCGAAATGGGCATCGATCTCATTCAGCTGACTCTCGATGGATCTGATCTCCTGACATGCATTGGTCAGGCGTTTTGCAAGTTCTTCTTTGGTCAATCCGGCTCCCTCCTTCATTCGTATTCAAGTGAAAAATGCTTTGATCGATCAGGCAATCATTATGTAAATATTATATGATTTTTCTGCGATGAATACAAGATTTTTCCTTGTGTTACTGTGGGAGATTCGCTGTAAGAAGACCTGAAATGAGCCATGCCGACAAGCTCGAAGGCTTCGCCTTCTCGCTGTCGCGGCATTCGCCGTATGCATCCGTTAAAACATGCATCTGGCTGTGAGCAAGCTCCCGCCATCTGCCTGTTTTCCCGGATGCGCATGGCTCGTTTTAACACGCAAAAAGAGGGACCTTGCGGTCCCTCCATCCTGTGTATTTATCCACCCCAGGAAAGTGTCTGGAAATTAGGTCACCCATAACATAACATGGATTTTCATAAAAATCAATAGCAAATTTTTATTATTTGTCTAAATAACAAAAATTTTATTGGGTTTGAGGCC
>JAEIGA010014086.1_pt1 | contig 12161 bp, 21 predicted proteins | sample 9270691 | NCBI WGS metagenome assembly JAEIGA01 (sample SAMN17057246, study PRJNA624740) | gut metagenome | biome: biome; isolation source: fecal sample | host: Bos grunniens | place: China: Xizang | collected 2019
GACGCACACTGCCATCAGGAGCTTGGGAAATGCGGTACTGCGATGAAAGGGAAAATATCCTCCCCGATTCACCGGTTATAATCCGCACCCACAATACCCCTCACGGGACAGTTGACAGTTGCGTCCGCATCGTTGGCTGACCCCTCATCAATCCCCGCCGGGCAACTCGCCCGGTTTTTTTGTGTGACCGAATCCCCAATATCCTGACTTTTTTTCATTGTCAAGAGGTGTTCAGGAGTTGGAGAAAATTTCAAAAAAATTTCAAATCAGTCCGGGCGGCTCTTGTAATTCAAGAAAAAAAGCATTATATTAAAAAGTGTGCTGAATTTGGAAAAGTAAACCCAAAGAGAAATAAAGGCCGAAGGAGGTGGATTATGGCGGAAGAAAAAATAGATGCGATAATAGCATACCATGATGCTGTAAAAAAATTATTTGACAATAAATCAACTCAGATTTTCTCCAACAACAGCTTGGAACATGCAACTGCGATCCTGATTGAAATTTTTAAGCATGCCGAAGAACATGTCCGTATATTCTCTTATAATTTAGAGGAGAAAGCCTGGAGTAATGGAGATTTACGTAAGGCTATTGCAGATGCTTACGCCCGGGATGTTGACATAAAGGTTGCGATTCAAAAAGAAACAGTAAGCGATACCTCAATAAGCGATTTTTTCAAACAGTTGGGCGTTGATATTATGGTTGGCCGTGCGCCTGATGTCGTTTTTAATTTCGTTGAAGCAGATCAAAAGATGTTCCGCTTCGAGGAAGATAAAAATATTTGTCATGCCGTTGCGTGTGCCAATAATAATGAAGTCAGTATGAAATTGCACGATGCTTTCGATTGTTTTATGCAAAAAGTAGGGTAAAGAAAATGATGGGATTTACAATGTCTTGTATGGAGTGGACTTACATATCAGAGCCTTACAAGATGCCTCTGAAATAATACGGCAGATAGACACAAGCGCAAAGCAGTGATTCCCCCCCGCCAAACCGGCGGGGATTTTTTTGTGGGGACAAAAGGGGATTTGTAAAATTTGCGGGGCGGTGATATATTATGTGCGGACAAAAAACAAAAGGGCGGACAAAAAATGAAAAATGCTATTCTTTTATTTATCTCTGGCATGACGTTGGCTTTTGATTTCACCGGAATATTCGGCCGTGCTTTTCTGCCGCAAGACGCACCTCAAAAAGCAAAGACGGACAGCGAGAATATTCGTATGGACTGGGAAAACGTGGGGATGGATATAAGAAAAGCCATGGGGAACCTTGAAAAATGAAAGGTAATCACATTGTCAATGCCCAGACGGTCGCAGTGCGAGAAATACACAGCGGACCTATTCCGTCTCCTGACGACATGAAAAAATATGCGGAACTGTCGCCGGAGATCGTTGAAAAAATAGTGAATATGGCTATTGCGGAGCAACAGCATCGCATCCGCATAACAGAGGCAGACCAACAATTGAAAGAACAATCTATCGCTACCAACGCCACCATTGTCAAATGTGGTATTCTGGCATCAGTTCTTTGCGTTTTGGCAATTATGACCTCTGCGGTGCTCTGTGCCTATTTTGGCCATCCAATCGCATCAGGAGTCATTGGTACCGGGGGAGTCGGAGTAATAGTCACCGTTTTTGTATGCGGAGCAAAGATCAAGAAATGAAAAAGGAGTCCGTGTGAAAGAGAAACTGAACCATTGGTCTATTATTGTTGGTCTGCTTGTAATTATAGCCGGGATCGTTCTTATTGTCTGCGATATCATTTATTCATGGTCAGCAAGCAGAATATGGTCCAATGTTGGATGTTCGCTGCTGGCATCCGGATTGGTGATACTGCTGAACAGCCTTCTTGTTGACCGCCGGATCATCTCCCCCCTTGACTCCTGGGGCATACAGAATATCTACAAAAGCCGCTCCCTGATGAACAAGGATTGCGATATCAGTATTGCCAATGCAAAACGGCAGATTGATATTGTGGCTTTCGGTCTTAAATCATTCAGGACGGATTATGGCAACAGTGCTCTTGCGTTGCTCCAGAAAGGCGTCAATATCCGCATTATCACAATGGATCCCGAATCAAAGTTTGTCAGGCAGCGTGAAATTGAAGAGGGTGAAGTCCCGGGGCAGATAAAAAACACCATTGAGCAGCTCGTTGAATGGGCGGAAAAACTCAATGCGGAAAGCACGAACGGCAAAATCACGATAAAAGGGTACTCCTGTATGACCCTTGACTTTTACTGGCGAGTGGATGACGATATATATGTGGGGCCGTATTGGTATAAATACCCGAGCCAGCAGACAATTTCATACAAATTCACCAAGGGCGCAGGATTTGACGCATACTCTGAATACTTTGAGCGCCTTTGGAATGACCCGATGATGAAAACCCTTGTTCCGGGAAAGTGAAGCATAAAAAAACTTGCCAAAGGGTGGGGACAAATTGCCTCCCCACTTCCATTCAGACCGGAAGTTTCAACTGGTTACAAATTGTAGCCAGTTGAAAATTAAGGTATAAAAAAGCGGAGCCTTCGGCAAGAGACTCCGCCTTTTCCGCATTCAAACGGAACAGAATGATGTAATATACACCGTATCCGGCTATTTTTTCAAGAATACCACTTTTCGATTTTTTCAAAAAGCTCCCGGACTTCTTCGTCCCCGATCAGCTCAAGCAGGATATTGTCCGCTTCAATGTGCCAATCCTCGGGGGAGTCAGGGGCATGATGCCACACATACCCTGCCAACTCCCTAAGCCTCGCCACAAGGCGGTTTCTGCGCTCCTGTGGGGATTCTGCGGCTTCCGGGACAATGTCCGTCACTCCAAGTATCCGCTCGCCGCAGAAAACGAGGTGCATCCCCTTGTAAGGCTCCCACTGAATCCCCTCCGAAAAGGTGACATGCGGATTGGGGGGCAACTCCGGCAGCAGATATTCCACGAGGTCGGACACGTGCTTAAAACTCCGGGCGGTCTTGGCAAACTCCATGATTTCCCGGTCTTCCGTCTGTTCGTGCTTTGTGCAGCGGTAGAATTTAAAATCCATAGTCACTTATCCTTTCCGTTGATAAATTCGTCCAGGCGGATGATTTTCTCCGCCACCAGCTGCGGAACCTTGGCGGAGCCATTCATGTACCGGAAGATGGTGAACTCCGAACGGTCGCATACCTCCGCCACCTTGCGGAGCTTGAGACCGGTGCTTTTTACCCGGGCGGTGAATTCTTCGGCGGTCATTCTTCCCCCCTTGCTTTTTTCAAGACTTTCTCAAAGTGCGCTCGCATCCCCTCCGACATTTCAAGGTCGGTCAGGGCATCGCAAACGCACTCGTACATCTCCGGCGCAGCGGAGATCAATGCAGCGTTGGCTCTCATCTCGGAATGGTCAAAATCAAAGCCGACACTATCGGGATGTCTTTTCTTTATTCCGTGATGCAGTTCACAGATTACCGGGGTTTCACCGTCCACATAATCATCCTCCTTGCCGATATGCACGAAGGTCGGTTCCATTATCCCAAGGTGAGCCGTCCACTCCCCCGGCGTAAACTTTTCTTTGCTCATTTTTTAACCCCTTTCGCAAATCTTTCACCACTTTTGGGTTTCTCTTTCTGCTCAAAGCAGAATTTGACACCCCCTTTGCAAGTTGCCTCATAGTTTCCGTTTACTCGACCGTCTGTTCCAAGTTTTTTCCCATCCCAATTATGCAAATGCCCAGCCGCACACTTCCCATATGGAGCCGACGGAAACGGAAGCGGAATAAAGTGCTTGCAGTCTTTTTCTTTCGGCGGTTCGCTCATTTCTTCGTTCCTTTCATGATTAAAAGATACGTTCCAGTGTGCGGATTGACATGCGCTTAACGCTTTCGGGGTCAAATCGGGACGATACTTCAAGGCATCTTCAATGAGTTTCTGCTTGTAAGATTTCAAGGTTTCCTTTTCCAGCTCGATCTTTTCAGCTTCTTCTCTGTGCCGCATTTCTTGATGCTTGAAAAAGACTTCTTTTTCCTGCGGGGTCATTCCGTCAGTGATGTTTGCGGTGATGTTCATTTAGTTTCTCCTTTTGTGTTTTTGTTTTCACCGGATGTCCGTTCCGGCAGTACTTAATATAGCATAAAAAAAGACAATTTGCAAGTATTTTATTGATATATTGTGCGATTTTTCTTTACTTTTTTTAAGACTTCCGCATTATTTTTGAAAGTTCCCCCGAAAAGGCGAAGTTGACAAAGTTTCTTTTGTTTGAGAAAGGGCGCGGAATGTCCGCACCGGAAAATTATTCAAAACAAAAGGAGGAGAATAGGATGCCTATTCCACTGAAAGTCGCAAGCATTGAAGAAGTTGACGAAAAAGCCAGAAAGTTTGTCACCGAAAAGGACGGAGAGTTCTTCCTTGATAATGACCAGCTGCTGGCAGGGCAGAAAGCCGAGCGCACCATTTCCGATGGTCTGCGTAAGGAACTCGCCCCATTCAAGGCTCTGGGGATGTCCGCAGAAGCCTTGCAGGCACTCGTTGACCTGGGCAAACCCGCCGATGAACTGGCACGCATGATGGCTGATGCAGCCAAACCGCCTGCGGAACCGGACGTCACCAAAAGCACGGCATTTCTTGAAATGAAGAAAGAACTCGATGCCATCAGGGGATTCAAAGAAAAGTTTGAAGCCGCTGAAGCCGAAAATCTCAAGAACAAACGCAACGATTATGTCCGCAAGGCCGCAAGAGCTCTGCCCGATAACGTTGACAAAGATTTGCTCATGAATTTTCTGGAAGAAAGCGGAATGTTTGACCGTTTTGCCATGAATAAAGAGCAGAGCGGTCTTGACCCTGTCGGAGACAAATTACCCGGCGATTACCTGCTTGACCTTGCCAACCGCTACCGCTTCCAGAAAGCCTCCACACCGGGCATCGCAAAACCCGGAACCACCACCATTCAGCAGAATGGCAGCGCTGCCTTTGCGGCAGCAAAAGAGTCGGGCGATATTGACGCCATGATCAACGCCGCCCCCATCATTGAATAACGAAAAAAGAAAGGCTTGAACTATGATTTATTCATACGACCTGAAAAACAAAAAGCGTGACCTCTCCGATGTTCTTTCCACTGTGATCGCTGACCAGCCTCGCTTCATCAATCTCTTTGTCCGCCGGGCAGATGCCACCCAGACCACCCATGAGTGGCTTGAAGATGGCATTTCCGGGCGTTCCGTGGCAGTTGCCAGCATCTCCGGACTGAATGCCACCTTGAGCGAAGCCGATGCGGTGAAAATCGTCAAAGGCACTCAGCTGACCATCGCCGGGGACTCCGCACTGTTTGAAGTGACCAACGTTGCCAGCAATGTGGCGACTTTGAAACTGGTCGCCGCCAACGGCTCCGAAAAGGAAGCTCCCGCCACCGGCGATATCCTGAATATCGTCTCCACCCCCATTATTGAGGGTTCCACCAAGGGCGAAGAGACCCACCATCAGGGCGGCGTGGAATACAACTACACGCAGATTTTCCGTAAGGAAATCGTGCTTACCGGAACGGCTCTCGCTGTGAATGTGTATGGATCCACCGACAATGCGCTGACCCAGCAGACCCGCTTTGCTCTTCAGGAACTGACCCGTGACCTCAACCGGGTGGCTCTTTTCGGTCACCGCACCAAGGCAACCCCCACCAGCAACGGCGCGGCAGGCGGACTTTATGAGTTCGGACTTCAGGCTGACGGTCTGGGCGTGGATGGCGGTGGCAAAGCCATTGACAGCTACATCGTCAACGATGCCGCACAGGCTCTCCTTGGCGCAGGCGCAACTCCCAGCACCCTGATTGTCTCCCCCGGACAGGCTCGTGTGCTTTCCGCAGAATACAAGGACAAGCTCACCATCCAGCGTGAAGATCAGCGGCGTGGAGCGTATGTCGCAAGCATCGTCAACGCCATCACCGGCGGTCTCATGACCATCTATGCCGACCCCGATGTGCCTGACACCGATGCATGGCTGGTTGACCCTGCCGGGTTCGGTCTTTCCAACCTCAAGGGTCGTGCTATCAGCGATGAAGATGCCACCCCGCAGGGCTTCGACGGCATCAAGCGCATGGCTCTGGGCGAGCTGACTTTTGAGTTCAAGAACGCAAAACAGCGTCTCTGCCGGATCAAGAACCTGCTGAGCAGCAAAGCCGCAATCGCCGCACTCCGTGGCTGATAAGGCATCCGGAAAGGGGGCGTTTGCCCCCTTTTTTTGACAAATTTGACAAAAAAGGAGATTTAGACCATGAAAATTTTGAGTTTTGTCCGGGCAACCCAGAAAGTTGAAGTTGCCATCAAGCGTGACGGCAAGATTGAAGTCCTCACCTTTCCCAAGAGTATGACCGATGCGGAAGTCTATGCCGCCGTCAAAGGCGAACCTGCCGCCCCCGCTGTGGCTCCCGAACCGCCCTCTGCCGGGGATGAGGGCAAGGCAGAACAGAATGCCCCCACCATTCCCGAACCGCCCGAGAATCCCCCCGCACCGTTGACCATCAAGCAGATGGTGGCGGAGCTTGAGAAAGCCGGTATCACTTCCGGATATGACAAGAGCAAGCTCTTTTCCGTCAAGTCCGCTTATGACAAGATGAAAGCCGCCGAGGCGGCGACAGAGTAAACGGGGGGAGCTATGAGCAGCACAGCGTATGCAACGGTCGAGTATGCGGACGAGTTTTTCATGCTCAGGGCATTTGCCAGTGCCTGGGAACAGGCGGGCGACGAAAAGGAAAAGTTCTTAAATCTCGCCACCCAGCTTATCAAAGAGTATTGCACCTTTACCGATGAGCTGAACGGCGGTTTTTTCGTTTATGAAGAGGTCTCAGAGGGGCAAGAGTGGCTGATGAACGCTTGCTGTGAACAGGCTCTTTACCTCGCCAATCTGGGCAAAGACCCCACGCAGGCGGACAAGAAAACCACCCTCGGCATCGCCAGTACCGAGGGGACAGTCTTTGACAAGTCCTTTGCTGCCGACATCATCGCCCCCCGATGCCGTATCATCCTTGAAAACCACGGCGGTATCCTGAACGACTCCGCTTTCAACGGTGCAGGCGGTATCGGCTCCGGCTCGGTGCTGAAATAATCCGACTTTGCCCCTCTTTCTCGCCATGTGTGCGGGGTTTTCATCCTTTTCCCCGCATTCCCACACAGACGGGAAAGAGGGATTTTTAATTTGATTTTTTTGAAAAAGGCGTTATATTGAATATGTGCCTGTTGCGCCCTCGAACTCCTCTCACGCACGGGGGACTCCTCAAAGGCACAAAAAACCCCGGTTCCGCAAAGGTTCCGGGGTTTGCTTTATCGGCGAGGATGTCACTCTTCCCAATCATCTCCCTCGTATCCGTTCAGGCACTGAAACCCTGCCAGATACAGGAGAAAAGAGCCAAGTTCGCTCTTGAGTTCTTCGCTCCACTCTTCCGGGGAAATGCGCTCCGCTTCGTTCCGCAGGAGCGCAACGCTCTTTTTATCCTCACCGCCAAGGCCGTTTTCAACGTTCCGCAAGTGGGCAATAAAAGCGTTCTCAAGGGCAGCGTTTACTTTGAATTCAATCGTAAGTTCCATGATCAATCCTCCACGGTGAAAGAAACACGAATATCGGTCGTAAAATCGCCAGCGGTAAAATCAAAAATGATGTCAATATAATCGTCATCAACATTGATTGCAGGCTCCTCGCTCATATTCATTGTGCGGAAATATTCATCTCCGCCGGCGGTCAGTCTGACAAGCCCTCTGGCATACTCTTTGAGTTCCTCGATGCTCATCTCAGACGCTGGGGATTGCGATTCATGCTCAGCGGATGCATCGTCATAATGCCGAGTAATGTAGGTGGCTTGGATTTTGTACTTTTTCATTTTGTTTCTCCTTGTGTGTGGGGGGGTATCCCCCGGTTGTCCGTGGCAGTAATATAGCACTTATCTTGAAACATTGCAAGTGCAAAGTTCAATAAAAAACCGCCCCTGGCAATGGGGGCGGCATCGTCTTACAACGGTCTTACAAGGTCTTACAGGCTGTGCTTTGCCTTCCTTGGGCAGACATGCCCCCGGGCGGCTTCGGATTTGGCTTCGTCCACGGCATCGGCAAGGGCGCGCATCTCCTGCCGCAATTCCACCCGGTCGGCGGCGAGGGAGACCTTGAAGTTGTGACAATCGTGCAGGGCTGTCCAAGCGATAAACAGGGCGATGATCGCCAGCGCAAAGGCGGCGATGCCAAAGGCTTTACAGGTATTGCTCCTTTCAACGGTGAATTGACTTCTCTCGTCCAGACGTCCGATTTTTTCGTCCGCTCCGGCATGGCATCCGCCCACAGCTTCGCTCATAGTTCTTTCTCCTTTTGGTTGGTTTTGGTTTTCTGCTATTTTCAGCAGTTTTGACGCCGGGCATTGTTCCCGGCAATTGGCACAATTTCCGTCACACATAACGCACCTCCTATTCAATAGAAGCAATGACAACTTTGGAAAAGTTGACAATGTTTCTTTTTTGTGAAAGAGCATAAAAAAGAGGAACAGCACCTATGGCGAACTGGAAGCAGGAACTGGCGGCGGAAGTGACCGCCATTGATGACGTGACGGCAAACACCGCCACGCTGACTTTGCGTATCAATACCCTTGCCGACCTTTTCGGTGAGGGGGCAAGATATGTCTATCTCATGCGGCAGCTGAAAGTGAAAGCTCCATCTCCCATCTCGCAGAGGCTGGTGGACGGCATGAACTATCAGGCGAATGACTTTGTGTGCGACTGTGCGTATCTCACGGTCAAGGAGGCGATGACGGACAAAGCCGATGATCCGGCAATCACCGTCAACGGAGTAATCAAGACTCTGCCGGAAATTCGCCCCATGGATGCCGCCCACGGATTTGGCATTGACACCGGGGATGACTTGCTGACTATCGGCAGTGCAACATTCAGCATTGTCCGTGTGGACGGGCTTAAATGGCTGGATTCTGAGCCCTCTGTGCTGCGCTTTACTTTGCGGGGGGCAAACTGACCATGCCGAAGATTGCCCCCACTCTGGAGCTTGCGTATGCGGTGCGAAAGCGGGTCTCTCCCGCCATCTTCCTGAGCGAAGAGTACCAGCAACCGGATGCGGATGCGCCCAAGGCTCCCCTTTATGTCCGTGAGACCATTCTTGAAGAGACGGCAGAGCAGTATTCTCAAGGTATGCGAAGATGGTCGTTCCTTGTGGAGCTGGATATCTTCTGTAATCGCACGGTCTACCCAGTCCCGAAGCAGACCCTTGAGAGCAAAGCCGATGAGATCAAACTCGCCTTTGACCCTGACGGCGAAAAGCTCGCCATTGAGGGGTTCCGGGTGTGGGTTGACGGACTTCCCCAGTGTCAGGGCATGGATCAGGAAGAAGAACTCTACCGCTTACCTGTGACCTTTTCGGTGGTGATCGTGGGGTGATGACTGATGATAACCATTGATATTAATAAAAAATGGGACGGCGAGAAAGTTGCCCGGATTTTCTCGCGGCGGGTGACCGACATGGTAAAAATTGCCGCCATTGAATTTTATCGTCAAGTTCAGATATCCACTCCAGTCGATACCGGAAGAGCGCGTTCAAACTGGTTCATCACCATCAATGCCCCAAGCAGTGCGGTAAATCCGGAGGGACATTATGGTATGGGCAATATTGCGGTCAATGTGCCACAAGGATTGAACATTACAATAACTGACACCATATTCATCACCAATAACACGCCTTATATCAAGGCACTCAACAACGGCCACAGCCGTCAGGCTCCGAGGCGTTTTGTGCAACTTGCCGCAGCAAGGGTGCAAAGAGCCATTAATAAAATAAGCGCAGAGATTGATTAACCCCTATAACTAAAGGAAAGGAAAATAAACATGCCTAACTATGGAGAATTACCGACCCCTGTTTCTGGAAGAAGTGTGGAGGTGCAAATTGGCGACCTTACGGTCGATGTTCTGGGCGATATTCGCACTCGCCCCGCCGGTGAAGCAAGCGAAAAGCAGAAGAAAGGGTTCCAGAGTGGCGATGTCTACATGTGGACCCACAACTACGGTTATGCCGATGTCCAGTTCACGGTTGCCGACAAGAACGGTCTGGCCGAAAAAGTTGATGCCATGCGTGGCAAGGAGCAGGAGATCACCCTGCCCGACTTCACGGGCAAGGGGTATGTCTATGTTTCGGATGGTCCGGTTATTCCCTCAGACGGCGAAGATGTAAAGACCTTTACTTTCACCGTTCAGTGGTCGACCACCAGAGATCCCAACGCTGCTGAATAATTTTCAAAAAAACACCCAAAAGGATGAAACACCATGCTTGATTTGACAAAACTGCCCGCACTGGAACTCCCCAGTGAAGATATTGAATTCGATGTCCTTGGAAGAAAGCAGAAAGCCAGAATCACAGCCGCCGATGATGAAGCGTTCCTTGACACGGCAGACCTGCGAGATAATCCTATCTTTGAGTCAAAAGTCCGGCGCTACTTTTTGAAACGTTGCACCGACCTCAGCGATAAGGATATCGACTATCTTATGAGATGCGATGGCAAGGCAGTGGCGGAGCTGCTGAATAAAATTTTCGATCTCTCGGACAAATTCACCGCCGAGCAGAAACGCTTGCGTGAAGAGGCAAAAAAAAACTCCACAGCAGAGAGTCTTACTGCGAAATAATACGCCTTTGCATTGACATGGGGGATTTATCCATACTCCCCCATCCATTGACCCATAGGGATATTATTTATCTCCGTGCGTTCTATGACCACAAAGAGAGCCTGCGCCGATTACCGCTTGACGATGCGGTCTTTTATCTGGCGAGGCTCTCTAATTGCTTCACAGGAGACAAAGGTCTTGAACATTCGCCATCCCATGTGATGTATCTGGCTGAGTGCTATAAAAAGCAGAAGATGGCGAAGAAATGATCATTTTTTGCGGCAGAATGGCATAAAAACAAGAATCGCTCCAAACGCCGAACAAATGACCGATGTAGTTGTGTACCCAGCATCCAACGAAAAATTGCCAAATTGTTGCATTTCCACCCAGGCATGACACAAGATAAATATTCCTATAACTATCAACAGGATGCCAAAAGAAACACATAAGACCTTGGCATTGAAGTGCCGCCGCGATGCAATATTCAACTTGATGGGATTTTCTTCGATAACAAATCTATGACCACACACACATTCAGCATTTCGTCCGACTTCGCAATCATCGACTTCATACTCTTTTTTACAATAAGGACACCCCACTCTCATAATCCGACCTCCTTTTTTAAGTTTTTTTAATATAATACCATTCGTTCAAGTTTACAAGTGTTCCTTTTTATGAAAGGAGAAAAATTATGGAAGATGTGACAGCCAGAATTATCGTGACCGCCGAGTCCAGCATGGCGGTTCAGGGGTTGAATAATGTCCGCAAGGCACTTGATGATGTTTCCGAAGCCAGGATGAAAGAGTTGCAACTTGAGAAAGCAAGGGCACAGCTTGAACTGGCGGAATTTGAGTCTTCCCAAGCGGCTCAAAAAGCCTATGCGGCCGAAATCCCTCTGCGTGGAGCTGAACGCCAGCTTGAGTCTCTCAAAGAACAACATCAAGCACATATTGAGATGTACAAAGTAAAAAAACAACTCGGTGAACTTGATGGAAAGCAGAATAACAAGTGGGTGCGATCACTAAAGAAAGAAGCCGCTGAAATTGACAACCTCAAAGGTAAAGTTCAGGAGTTAACCAAAGCATACCTCCCTCTCGCCAATGCAGAAGCCAGCGCAAACCTTGCCGCTTTCAATGCCAAGCAAAAAATGGATTCACTGTCAGTATCAACCAAAAAAGCGGCTGCAGAAACACAAAAATTCTCTTGGAAAATGGCGGCAGCAAGAGCAGCATCGCGCATGTTTAGCATGGATCTTGGAGCCACGTCCAGCAACATGATCAAATATGGTATTATTGCCGCAGGAGCAGCCTCGGCGGTCAAACTCGTCAAATGGGGACTTGAAAAATATGACGAGGCAATGATGGAGAATGGGGAGCAGTGGCGGCAAAACCATGAGGACATGAAAGAAACAGCGTCTGCTTGGGCGGAACAGCGGCAAAAACAAAATGATGCTCTGGAGTCATTGCGGCAATACAACCAGCAAGGGGAACTATCTAAGAGCGATTCCCGCAAGATGCTCGAGGCTATAAAAACCATGAAGCATGGGTTTAGCGATCTTTCTGTCGAGGTGGA
>JAEIGA010014087.1_pt1 | contig 12160 bp, 21 predicted proteins | sample 9270691 | NCBI WGS metagenome assembly JAEIGA01 (sample SAMN17057246, study PRJNA624740) | gut metagenome | biome: biome; isolation source: fecal sample | host: Bos grunniens | place: China: Xizang | collected 2019
AAGCCCGTAACCTGTCATCATATGATGCCCACCTTCACCATCACATTCAACCACCAAGTTGGCAGGGTAAAAGCCATCAAGTGTCACATCAAGGGTTTCACCTGTGAACACCCAAGTGCCGACAATGCTATCATCTGCACCACCCCCAAACTCTACCCATTCACCGCTTGCATTTACAACATAGACATTGCCTGTTGCAACCGAAACGGCAGTGTCACCGGGTTTGCTCTTTGGCAAATTCGCAAAATCTGCATCTGTGTCGCAGATGAATTCACGGTGTTTCTTGTTCGTCAACGGGTTTACCCTAATATCAATAAGTTTCCAAGCCATTTTTTTCTCCTTTGTAATAATTATAAATTTGCATGAAAAAAGCACCTTGCATCTGCTGCAAAGTGCTTTTTATATTGTTGTTTCAATTTCTTCTATGGTTAGCTCCTCGGTATATGTGTCACCGTCTTTGTCGATGTCAGCAATGAAAAATTTATCTTCATCAAGAATTTCAACAATAGATGCTTCGTTACCATCTTTGAGAAGCACCCTGTCATACTGCTTTATTTTCATTCTGTCACCTTCCTTTTTGTTACATATACACTTGTAAGCCGTTTGTCATTACCGTCTTGTATCCACGCTGTAAGAACATTTGCTTTCTTGCCATTTTCCCCGGTAATTTCTATGATACACTCATACCTCATTCCATAGCCGGAATCGCCCTTTTCTACCAGCTTGCTTTCGTCTATATGGTCAAGGATGTTCCGTTTGAGTAATTCGTAATTGCTTTGATCATATCCCAATGCGTTCTTGAACGCTTTGGCTTTGTCCGGTGCCTTTAATGGGTTCAATGCATAGTCAACCATTTTTTCATTAGGGATAATAGTTGCAAAGAATTGTGTACTTATCTTTAAGCGCTTATTATCCACATTCATTTTACCACTTTTTGAAGCGTTGTTTGTTAATGAAGTGTTAACTTTCTGCGTTTTCAGCTTTTCCCATTCCTCGGTTGTGCCGCCTTTGTCAAGGAAATCAAGCCATTCATCGTATTCTTTACGATTAGACCAAGCAGCTGTGGAACACCGGCAATGTGGATGCATTGGCGGGGCGTTCTCTCCTGGCATCATCTTTTCCACCTTGAAATGCTTGCCCTTCAAAGCCATGCAAACAGGGCAGCAGCCACCATTCACAATAAACTCATATTCTTCAAAGCCATTGCGGATGAATGATTGCTTTTGCGCTTCCGTTTGCACCCTTGCAAGCTCTGTGCGCATCAAGCGTTCCATGCAATAGCGCATTCCGCCGGTGCCATCTTTGCCGGTAAAGTATTTTTTCAAATCCTTTGTCAGCGCACGGGGGTTTTTGCCTTGGATCAGCCCCGTTTGAAGCAAAGCACCCAATTCTTCACGCATCAAGTCTTGGTATTGCCAAATTCGATCTGAAAATGTGCCGGAATGGAAAGAACCATTGACAATTGCATGCGCCTTTTGCGCATTGTTCTTGATGGTCTTTCCAAGAATACCGGCTTGCCGCTTCAATTCTTCTTCGGTTCTGCCTTTCAAAATCTCACCCATAAATTTGTCAAGCTCGTCACTGCCGGAAATAAGCTCCAAGCCAATGTTTGCTTTGAGCATTTCCAAGCGGTTTATCTTCATCATGGCATTATAAAGGCGCATTTCCTCATTGGCTTTTGCGGAAAAGTCTTTGTCTTTCACATACCGCTTTGCTTTGCGCTCATAGGCGGCTATATCCGCCTTGCTGACACGCTTTTTGGCTTCGGCAAGGGAAATACCTTCCTTGGATGCATAAGTGGCATAAAAGGCTTTTATTTGGTCTGTGCATTCATCAAGCATCTTTTCATATATCCGCTTGATTTCCGCTTCATAGGCTTTTTCATTGGTTATGTAATGTTTAAGGGCTTCGGCTTCACGTTTCGCCCAATATTCTTGACTATTCATCAATATTTACCTTGCCAGCCATCTGATCCACACCGGCGGCAATCTGCTTGTCGGTCTTGCCAAACATCAAATCATCGACAATGGTTTTTTCCGGCGCTTTGTTTTCTTCCTCGATCTTGTCAAGCTCACCTTGGACATCATCAACAACGGAAAGAACCTTCAGCTGCGTTTCATGGCTTGTCACACCTTCCATCTGTGAAGCAATCTGTGCTTCTTCAAGCAGATTTGCCGGGATGTTTGGTGTGAATTTATAATGCAGCTGCACCCACGCATCTGCCGGGACCTCGGAAGAAGGATGACCAAACAAAAGCTTGTATCTGCGGTTCATTCCGCTTGTGAATTTGCGTTCTTTGGTCTTTTCCAAGTTGCTCATGGCTTGCAGCTTGTATTTCAGGGCAATTCCGGTGCTTCCACCGAAGTTTTCATCAGAAATGTTTGCAACCATGCTGATTTGGAAGATAAGACGTTCAAGGCGTTCAAGCAAGTTTTCCTGTGTGGTGTCACTTTCAGGCTTGCCCATAAATTCAACAATGAGCTTTTCGGCATTTTCGCCCTCAAAGTTGATGATGCGATTGTCACGGACATGTGCAAGCTCATCGTCACCCAAATCCACACCCAAAATTTTCAGGTATGCATCGGCAAAATAGTCAACGTCATTTGCCTTTTCGGAAACAGCTTTATTGTAGGCATTCACCATAGTCAGCACGGGTTCAAAAAGCCCTTGGCGCTCTGAATTCTCCACATATTCCGTTGCGGGAACATCGGGGAAAAAGTGGGGCTGCCAATCTTCATCTGTCCACTGCAAGCCGCCTGTGACTTTGAAATAGCGCACACCGTATTTGTTGGCAATGCTGCCATATTCGGTGTTCTCTCGGTCTTTGTAGCGCCTTACAAAATATAAAGGTCTTTCAAGGATGGAATCATCAAAAATCATGAATGCTTCCATAGGGCTTAAATAGGTAATGCACAATTTCGCTTCTTCATCGGTGAAGTACATTTCATAAGCCTTGCCAAAGATGCTGCACAGCTTGGAAAGCTCTGCATTGTTGTCATCTTGGTCATTGTATTGGTCAAGATATTCCACGAAATCTGCAACTTTGTCATCATCTGCAACTGTCTTGACGGGATTGCCAATGAAAAAGCCGTTCATGGTGTCCACAATATACTTCGGGAAATTCACCACAACCCTGTTATCAGGCTTGTAATTGGGCTTTGCTTGGTCATGCAAAATGTCATGGTCACTCATATAAGCATCAAGCAGCTTTTTGAATCTGTTGTTCACTTCTCGGCTGTGTTCGTCAAGGAATTCTTGCAACAACACAAGTGTCAGTTCAGTATCTTTGTTTATACGAAACATTAAATCCCCCCTTTGATGTTCGTGTTAAGTTTCGGTTTTGTTCGCCGCTCCATTTCTATTGAATAACGCAACATAGCCATTGCATCATCCATAATTGGAACGGGTTCGTCAAGATATTCGCCGGTTTTTTCATCCTTGCGCCATTTCCATTGCTGAATTTCCTTGATGGTATTCACACAAGAAGGGTGGATGTGGATGCGGTGCTGCTTCAAGTGGTCAATCTGCGCTTTCACGCTGTTTGGCTCTTTCTTGACCGGCATTGCCTTGAAGCCCTCTTTGCGCCACATCTTGATTCTGTCCGGTTCTGCGCTATCACACCACATTGTCAGGTTCTTATTGAAGCCCTTTGCATTCGCCATTTGGATGATTTCTGATGTGTCCTTTTCAAACACATACAATTCTTTGCAAAGGTACAATTCACCATCTTTGAAGCCGACTTCACCAACACAGTTTGCATGGTTAAAACCAAAGTCCTGTGCATTGACCATATAATCAAAATTGCCGGGTGTTGTGTCGAAGTCTTCAATGACGTAATTGGACAGAATAAGCCCGCCAATTTCGCCCCATTCGCCAAGCCCATATATTTGATACCCTTCAGGATCAACAAGCTTTCTGCGCTCCATACGGGCGTGATATGCGGCATCAATGAAGCGGTTTGTCAGATATGTGGAATGGTGTGTCAGCACATTATCATCTTTAATGTCAAAAAAGACCTTCTTTATCCAGTGGCTTTTGTTCACCGGGTTGAAGGTCATTCGTATTTGATAAAATTGACCGGGTGGCAGCTCTCCACGCAAACGGTCATCAATGATTTCAAGGTCAGCTTGCGTGAATTCTGTGGCTTCTTCAAGCCAAACATCCGTGAGCTTGCCACGCTGGAATGTGATTGATTTCAGCTTTTCACGCTGTTTGTCATCATTCATGCCCCTGAAAATAACTTTATTTCCATTGTGAATGCATGTCAGTTGAAGTGGGGAAGTATTGATGCGCCAATATTTTTCTGCATTATCCCCAAACATGCGGTATATTGCGCCGGTAAGCTCTGCAAAGGTGCTGTCACGGTTTGTGATGTCCGACTTTCGCAATGCAACAAGGTTTCTGCCCTTGTCACTCATAAGGCGCAAAATATAGTGTTGTGCGGTGTCAACGCTCTTGCCGGAACCGGCGCTGCCTTTCATGACAATATAGCGCTTTTGGCTTTGGTTGACCTCTTTGAAGCCGTGATTTGCTTGAACCTTTATATTCATGCATCATCACCATAATCAACTGTGACATTCAATTCCATGTCAACAACTTCATTGACCTTTTCCGTATAAAGCCCATAGCGTTTGCCAAGCAATTCAGCCGCCCGCAGCCTTTGACTTTCATCCGGCGGCTTTTCAATGACTTCTTCTGCGCCAAAAGCCTGTTTTGCAAGAACGCTTGAAGAGCTTTCGCCACGCAACACCGATGTCAAATAACGAAGCACCTCGTTTTGGTCGGCAATCAAGGAATCTTCCTTTTCCGCCATGCGTTTTTCAATGTATTCCTTAATTATAGGTTTTGTAAGGTTTTCAGCAGCCATCACACCTGCTGTTTTCTCTGAATATCCAGCCCTGATTGCAGCTTGTGTTGCATTCAAGTCAATCAAATATTCGTCACAAAAGCGCATTTGCTTTGCTGTCATCTTTGCTGCCATCTTGCAACACCCCCTTTCAATCATGTTGGACAGCGGCTATTTACCAAACCACTTCGATTTTTTTCTTTTGTCTATTCATAGACAGTTTCAGTTTTTGCGGATCAGCAACGTGCGCCGGAAGCAGCATCTTTTGCATTGCATATCCGCCATAGTTCAGCCAGCTGACCATGCTGACCACGGTATAATGCGACATAGACACTTTGTCATTTTTGCGGTCAATAACAATCTTTGCCGGCTTGCTGACAGTGCCTTTGTGCGTATGACCTACCACCAAGCAATCAAGCCCATCAATCACATTGCCGAAGCGCTCATTTCGGTTTACGGTTGCGCCCGTATAAATGCCGCCACCGGCTCCATGTGTGATTGCAAAGGTGTATGATTGTTCCGGTGTGTTATCGTTCTTTCTGCGCCCCAAAGACACCTTCATGAAGCAAATATTTTGTCGGTACAAATCTTCAATATCAAGCTTTGCCATGATGTCATAGGTGATGTCAGTGTCATCATCACGGATTGACCTTGCTTCATGGTTGCCGGACACAGCGCACAAAATGCGGTCTTTGATGGGTTCAAGGAATTCAACCATTCTGTGCTTCTGATCTCTTGGGCGCACAATTTCATCATAAGGATTGATAAAGCTGCACGTTCTGACATTGTTGTTGACCAAATCACCACCCAAGATTAAATAGGTGTTTTCCGATTGCTCAACCATCTTGCAGAATTCCGCCCATTCCTTTTTCATGTGTTCCAATGCTCCATAGTGAACATCAGAAATGGGAATGATGGTTATTGGCTTGTCAAATTCGTGCGTTACCATTTCAAAATCATTTTTCATAATTTTCCTACCTTACACATAGAAAAACCACCGAAGCAAAATTTGCCCGGTGGTTTATATTTTTTTACAGTATAATTATATCAAAGGGAATCGGTCACATGCTATACAATTTGCTACAAAAAAGTCACAAAAGTTGCAATTTTCTATTTTCCTTGAAGAAATTTTGCAATATCTATGTCTTCAGTTGCTTTCAAATAGTCAGCATAACTTTTATACTCGTCAAACTCATGGTATGGGCAACTCTTGTGCTTGCAATAGCATGCCTTTCTGTTGCCGTGCTTAACCGTTATTGTGTCAGCGCAATAAGATATGCACCCCCGCTTATGGTTCATCTTTTTTGTTATGAATTTCATTTTTATCCTCGTTTATTTAAAATATTTTGCACATGTTTCAACGCCCTTCCGTGGATTGTTGTTGCCCAGCTGTATGTTCTATCATAGGCATCCGCAACATCTTCCAATGTGAGATGTTGAACATAGATTTTGTGGATGATGTCATATTCGGTGGCGTTCAGCTGCTCAATAACACTGATAACATCCTTTTTGGCATCCACAAGCTTGTCAATGTCTTGGTTGATCTCTCTTTCAAGGTCAATATATCTACAAATGGCATCCGCAATTTTTTGTGGATTCCCGGAAGATTGCACACGCTCCCCGGAAAGGGTTGCGGTTGTATTGTTTGCAATGTCCTTCCATCGTTGAATTTCAATAAGCTTGTTTTCAATAAGCCTATCCAATTTCTTTATCTGCCGCAGAAAATCTTTTGCGTTCATGAACATACCCCCGTTATGATTTCGCTATAAGGCAAGGCAGCAACCCAATCACAGAAATTGCGCCATTCTTCAAGCTTATGATTCTTTCTATCTCGATACATACCAACCAACACTTCATAATTCATTTGAACGGTGCGCTTCTGATTGTAGCTTGACGGAAGCAGCTGAATCATTTCATCCCAATAGCTCTTATCTTTTTTTGTAAGATAATTTTTTCTTGCGCTATTAAGGGCATCAAGAATCATTGAAAACGCCAAGCCGCCAATTGGTGTATATAACCGTTCGCAGCTGAAATCTTCTTCAACAAACTCCTTTGCATGAATCTTGTGCATCGTTGAACAAGAATTTGCAACAGTACCAATCTTGTATGTGTCAAACTCTTTCCACCAATACAAAGGCGCTGTGATGTCACATGTCACTGTAATCATCCGCCTATACTTCGCATGAACAGCCCCGGCATTTGCCAATCGTTTCATCAAATCAAGGTCATTGTCACCGATATGTACGCAGACACCCCCGCAGTTTTCATATTCGCTACAATCACCATCACACAGCTCACAAGCATATACAAAATTACTGTCAGCTCTATCCCAGCTGTTCATGGGATTCCGCATCCCTCTGATAGCGGCTTCCCAGCCATAAACATCTGTTTTTTCAATCTTAATCATTATATTCACCCCCTATAAGCCCAATTTTTTCTTTGTTTCAAAATATGTATTTTTCACAGCTTGTCTTCTCTTGCTTGCCCCGTTCATTTCGATGGGGAAGCATCTTTCAAGAATGCGGTCATAGATTCGTGAGCAAGTCAAATCCTGTGGTTTCTTGATTTCTTCCAATGAAAGGTTTGTTGTGATAATGAAGGGAAGCCCCGATCTATACCGGGAATCAATGATGTTGAACACCATTTCTTGCATGAATTCAGATTTTCTTTCCGCCCCCAAATCATCAAGAATCAAAAGGGGATAGCGGTTCAAATCGTCAATCAGGGCTTGTTTGCCATCGAATGTGCCTTGGATTTGATTTGTAAGCCTTGCAAAGTTGGTCATCAACGCTCTATATCCTTTGTCAATCAAGCGGTTTGCAATGCAAGCAGCAAAGTATGTTTTGCCGGTTCCAACTGTACCGGAAAGCAGCAGCCCTTGACCATCTTTCAGGAAGTCATCAAATTTTTCCGCATAGTTCATCATGGCATTGGAAAGTTGCTCATTCTCTCTGTGGTCATTTTCAAAAGTCCAATTCCACATATTTGTTTCAGCGAAGCACACTTTGCGCACCCGCTCTTGTGCTTCTCTGCGCTGCCGTTCTTCATGAGCTTTTCGCTCCTTCAATCTGCAATCGCAAATACAGCGCACAATCTTTTCTTTATCAAGGAAGCTGACTTTGGTTTGCACCTTTGCATGGCATACGCTACAATGCAAAAGACCATCTTCCCCCATGTATTCTTTTTCTGCATGTGGCACTCTTTGTTCAAGCGCCCCAAAGATTGCATCCATATCCATGCTTTAAGCTCCTTTCATCAAAATAGGTCATCCAAATCACTCTGATCTGTTCTGTTATAAACATTGGCATTTCCGGTCTTTTGCTTTGGTGCTTTGTCCTGTGTTCTACCAAGCCAGCCAATTATAAATCTTTTAATTCCTTTGGCTGTCTTTCTGTTTTTGGGGTTTGCATCAAGCCAAGCAATCATTTTGTGCAATTCTTGCATAACATCCACCGCTGGATATGCAGCAACCCATTTTTGAACATCGGCTTCTTTTACACCATAATTTGTTCCATCTATCAGTGGAAGAAACACGGAACAATCATTGAACGATTCGTTGGACGAATCGTTCCCCGTATCGTGGTACGATACATCATTCTCATTCTCATTATCATTCTCATTATCATTTTGTTTTTCATTAGAATAAGAAAGTGTGCCATTCTGTTCTTCATATTCGGCAATGATGTTTTTTACTGTTTCGTTCAATGATTCGCTGTTTTTGATATGTGAAAATACACTGGCAATCAAGGCTTTGTTTTTCACATTCTTGATTTCCTTAATCAAGCAATCTCGGACGGGTGCGCCGCCTTTGACAATTGAATGCCGCAAAAAGTTTTTGATTGCAATTTCGTTTGTGTGTTGCGAAAATAGAATTATTCCATATTTGTTTTCAAAGCGTTCAATCAAAACCTTCACGTCATCCGTTGAATAGCCCATTTGAAACGCAACTTGCTTTATGCTGATTTCATAGATGCCAAGCTGTGTTGAAAATGGGTTGGTAAGAAGGTAAAGCATGAAATACTTATCTTCCCGGCTGAAGTCATCAACTTTGCCATCTGTCCAAAACGCTGTATCAACTATTCTTTTAATTCCCACGCAGGTCACCCCTTCATAACAACTTGGAATTCAAACATTTCGTCAAGGCTTTCAACATCAATTCCAACTTCGTTTTTTAACTTATACTTGCAGACAAAATCCGTTTCATTTGCGTTTTCTAACTCATAGAACCTTTGCAATTCCTTGATTGCGGGAAGAAAAGCTTTTTGAAATTCCAACAATTTTTTCCTTCCCAAGCCCAGCTGTTCATGCAGCTGCCACAAAACCAAAGCTTGCAGATTCAAAGAAAGGTTTTTGACATTTTGGGCGGTTTGTCGGTTGATTTCATTTTCAAGGGCTTTCCGCTCTCTATTAGTCAATGGCAATATTGCTTTCATTGTCTGCTCTCCTTATTCCACGCTCTTTTTGCTCTCCACAAGAATACTTTTGTTGCTCCGCACCAATGGCAACTTGGGCATTCAATAAAGTATTTTCCTAACTCGCAAGTCCAAGTTCCGTCAACCATAATGCGGTTAATAACAAGTTTTTTGCCGCTTTTATTACAATTTGGACAGGGCTTCAATTTAGCTTTCTTCATCGATTGATCTCCTTATCTTTTAATTCTTCCGACAACGATTTGAGTGTTTCAAAATGCGAAGGTAAATGCCGTGCGTAAGGATTGTTCGATCTGCTTCTATCATTTAAGAAGAATAAACAAAATGTGCAAAGCGTTTCCAAAATCTCAATCTGTATTCTTCTTTGTAAAGAAAAGTATTGTTTAATTTTTTTCATCGGTCGCTCTCCTGTTCCAAGCTTTTATTGCCGATTCCTTATCTCGATATTCCATACTCGCATTGCATTTTGTACATCTCACAACGTGGCGGTGTTTGTGGCGATAGGTGCAATACGTAATATGGTCGTATGCTGTGTTCCCGCAAAACGGACACGGCTTCAATTCATTTTCTTTCATCGGTCAGCCCCTCGCAAACTCTCTGTATTCGTGTTCATTTTCCGCTCTGATCTGCTCGACTTCTGCCGAAGCTGCAAGCCAAGGGCATTCATTCTGCACCTTTTGCCTTGACCGTCTGACAGATTCAAAAGGCGGGAAAGGGGATTGGTTCAGGTTCAAAAGGAAATCAATGACCGGAATATGTGTCAAATCAATGTTGCGCTTGGCTGCAATGATGTTGATTACACGGAAATATAAATGGCTGTCACTGTTTCTTGCTTTTTCGTCTTGCTCCAAAATAACTGTCACAAGTGCTTTTGTTGTTTTCAGGTCTTGCATGGTGTTTCCCCCTTTTTAGTTACGGTATAATGGAATGTGTCCAAATCACTGACTTCAATTCTTTCAATATCAACCACACCTTCAAGCCGCATGGCAATGTCTTCTTTCAAGCCAATGATGTTGTCGGTGTCCTTTACTTTTACGATGATAACCATATCAGCCCCCCTTGGAATTTTGCGAAAGAAGATACCCCCAAAGGGCAAGTCCAAGGAATGCGCCTATAAAAGCGCCAAAAAATGCTGCCATGTGTTTTTACCTCTCTTTCAAATCAAATCCGGCTTCCCATTCCCTGTATAGGTTCATGAAGTCTTCAAGCTCCATTGTCACAAGGATTGGATGATTGTTCTTCTTGTGGAATACAGCGGGAAGTCGGTTTTCTCCACCCGCAGCTGCATCCCGTTTGGCTTGTGCCATCCATTCATAAAGTTGCATTCGCTCTTGGTGCTTTGCTTCGATATGTAAGCCCGGCAGACCAACAACATCAGAAGCATCCCCGGTGTTGCCGCAATATTGAGCTGTGCGCCGGGCTTGGTCATAGCCAAATTCACGAAACTTTGAAGCAAGCAATCTTTCAAATCGTGCGCCTTTTTGTTTACTGTTTACTGCCATTTGTTTCACCTTCCATTTCCCACACGCCAATTTCGTGCCATCCGGGGAACATCTTCCAAGCCTTGATTTGTGCTTGCGTATGATTTTCAGCTTTTATAATCGCAATTTGTTTCTTGTTGCCTTCTTCGTCAGAATAGGCAATTACTTTATATTTTTTCATTCCGCACCGCCTTTCATCTCCGGTGGTTCGGGAAGTGGCATCCAATGGGTGACATATTTGGTATAGAATCCTTCGTTATAAAAAGAAACATAAATACCATAATGTTCCACATAAACAAGGCAGGTCATTGGTTTTTCGGGCAACCTATCCTCAACGCTTATCCACTCTCCCTCTTTCTGCTTGCGGTAGCCAGCATTGTAAAGGGCTTCGGCTTCACAATGGGCGCAAGTTGTATTATTGCATTCTTCTTGTGGCAAATGTTTGCAAGTGTCAATTCGGCACAAGTCAAACGCCATTCCCTCAATCTGCTCTTTCATCGGTTGCACCTCCATCAGAAAGGCAAATCAAATTCAGCATCCGTTGAAATTGGCGTGAAATTAGGCGCTTGCGTGGCATTGAATGCCGGGGCGGGGTTTTGTTCACCCGTATATGTTCCCGTGCCTTGTGCATCGTTCTTTCCGTCCACAAACATTGCTTCATCAGCAACCACATCCGTTGCAAAACGCTTTTGACCATTCTGATCTTGCCAACTGCGTGTTTGGATGCTGCCGCTGACACAAAGGGAAGAACCCTTGCGGAAATAGCGGTTGATGAATTCAGCGGTTTGCCGCCATGCTTGGCAGTTGATGAAATCAGCTTCTTGTTGACCATCTTTTGAATATCTGCGGTTGATTGCCAATGTGAAATTACACACATAAACACCGCCTGTTGTTTGCTTCAATTCGGGATCGGCGGTCAATCTGCCGGCAAGCACTACTTTGTTGAGATTTAAACTTGACATAATTATTTTTCCTTTCAATTTTGTTCAGTGAATTCACCATTCACAAGTTTATAAAATGTATCTGCTTTGATGCGTTCCCCGTCAACAAATTCTGTCTTTACGCACACAGGAACCCATCTGTTCTTTTCGTCAGAATATTTCCATTCGGAAAGAGTGATCCAGCTGCCCTTCTTGGCTTTTACAGCGGAATCATGACCGGCGCAGCAAATCACGGAATCTTCACCGGTACTGTCGATTTTGGCGTAATCCCCGGAAGAACCGATTTTGGCGGAATACCCGGAAGAACCGATTTTGGCGGAATACCCGGAAGAACCGATTTTGGCGGAATACCCGGAAGAACCGATTTGGGCGTAATCCCCGGAAGAACCGATTTTGGCGGAATACCCGGAAGAACCGATTTGGGCGGAATACCCGGAAGAACCGATTTGGGCGTAATCCCCG
>JAEIGA010014088.1_pt1 | contig 12159 bp, 14 predicted proteins | sample 9270691 | NCBI WGS metagenome assembly JAEIGA01 (sample SAMN17057246, study PRJNA624740) | gut metagenome | biome: biome; isolation source: fecal sample | host: Bos grunniens | place: China: Xizang | collected 2019
AAGACAAAAAGACTGAAAAAACCAAAAACATCGCCGAGAAAAAAGCAAAAAAAGCCCAAAAAGACGGTGAAAAGAAAGCTTTTATACTCTTCCGTCCTTTTGTGGCATTTGGCAGATATCTACGCGATTCATGGCGTGAAATTCGCCAAGTACGCTGGCCAAACCGCAAAGCTACCTGGAAAATGGTGCTTGCTGTCTTGGTGTACACAGCACTATTTATAATATTAATCTCGCTACTGGACATGTTCTTTACATGGCTCTCTAGCTTAATCATTAAATAAGGAGAGAAAATGGCAGTAAACCGTTATGACGATACAAGGGCATGGTACGCTATTTCTACTTATAGTGGCTACGAAGATAAGGTAGCAGATAGTATCAACCAACGTACTGGCACCGTAGATATGGCCGATAAGATTTTTGAGGCGATTGTGCCAAAAGAAAAGCAAATCGAAATCAAAAATGGTAAGCGCAAAGTTGTAGATCGTAAAATTTTGCAAGGTTATGTTTTGGTAGATATGAAACTATCTGATGAGACTTGGTACATCATTAGAAACACTCCTGGTGTGACTGGTTTTATTGGTACTGGTACTCAGCCAACTCCAGTCTCCGAAAAGGAAATTACTAAGATCAAGAAACGTATGGGCGTAGAAGATCCAAAATTCTCCGTCAAATACGAAATTGGCGAAGTCGTTTCGATTACCGATGGTCCGTTTAAGGGCTTTGATGGCACCGTATCCGAGATTGACGCCGCTAAAGGTAAGCTCAAAGTGATGGTGTCAATGTTTGGTCGCGAAACACCAGTAGAACTTGATGCTTTGCAAGTAAAACAATTAAACTAAGACATAAAAAAAGAGGGAGATCTAGCTATGGTCTCCCTTTTTTGTTACTTGTTTTTTATGTGGTTTTTTTGGCTTTTTCTATGAGGAACGTGTAATCCCTTACTTTATTTCTCATACCTTTAAATGCGGCATTGGTTTTTGGCATGGACTCTATCTCTTCAATTAAAAGAATCAATCGATCTTCTGTTAAGTCCATGAGGTAGTCTTCTGCTTCTTCTTCCGTCGTCTTTTTCAGAAATTCAATATCAGGATAAGTTTCCTTGTCGATATTTCTGAGTGGAGCAAGAGCAACGTGTGTTACAGCCTGTGCTTCTTCGAGTTTTGCTTCATACTCCGCAGGAAGCGTACGATAGATTTCACCATATCGTTTCCACAATACTAATGCTTTGTCGACCAGTTTATTGTACTGGTCTTTTTTATTAAAGCTCTTTCCACTATAGCACATAATCATCCCTCCTTTATGATTTGAGCTTAACAATAGTAACTTTTTTAATTATATCATACTTTTGTCTGTTTTTCAAGAAAAAAAACAGCCCCATTTCAGAGCTGTTTTTTTAAAAAAGGATTAGTCTACTACTTCTACGCCCATGGAGCGAGCAGTGCCGGCAACTACCTTTACTGCACCTTCTAGGTCGATAGCGTTGAGTTGATCCATCTTTTTGTTTGCGATTTCCTCAAGCTGAGCGCGGGTGATTTTGCCAACCTTTTCGGTATTTGGCTTACCAGAGCCTTTGTCTAGTTTGATAGCTTCGCGAATAAGATCGTCTACTGGTTGACCAAGACAAGTCCAGTCAAAAGTGCGATCTTCGTAAACCTTAATGTGGACAATCACGTTTTTGCCCATAAAATCTTTGGTTTTTTCGTTGAATGGGTTGATGAAATCCATCATATTAAGACCCCACTGACCAAGAGTGGAACCTACCGGAGGCCCTGCTGTGGCTTTGCCACCAGGGATACGGAGTTTAAGATTTCCAATACCCTTTTTTTCTGCCATAAATATCCTTAAATTAAGTTTATTTTAGAAGCATTTGCGTAACGGTATTATTATACCAAAAACTCTGGTAATTGTAAAGAATTTGTGCTATAATTGCTCTATTATTATTTTTAGGTTGGGAGAGCCTAGGCTCGCTAGTACCACAGAAAGGAAACTATGGCCGAAGAAGAGGTCAAAACTACAATTGAGACTCCAGAGGTAGAAGTTGCTGAGGAAGTCAAAGAAGAGACTTTTGCAAAATCTGGCAAAAAGTCCAAAAAACACGTTGAAGAAGTAAAAGCGGAGGAAGAGCGCCAAGCTAAGAAGGCCGAGCGTAAAGCCGCCGAAGCTGAAGTAAAGCCAAAAGGCGCTAAACCTGTTACTCGCCCACGTATTGAGCGTCGTGGTAAGAAGTATCAAGAAGCTGCAAAGCTTATTGAAAAGGGTAAAACCTACGGGCTCAAAGATGCAATTGAGCTTGCTATCAAATCGAGCCCTGTCAAATTTGACGCTAGTGTCGAAATCCATGCCCGTCTTGGCGTAGATCCACGTCAAGCCGACCAAAATATCCGTACCACCTTGGTACTTCCAAATGGTAATGGTAAAACTGTCCGCGTAGCTGTGTTTGCTCCACTTGACGCCGCAAAAGCCGCAAAAGCTGCTGGTGCAGATATTGCTGAAGACGAAGAATTCTTGAAGCAACTAGATAAAGGTGTGATTGATTTTGATATTCTTATCTCTACTCCTCAATATATGCCAAAGCTCGGTAAATATGCTAGATTGCTTGGCCCTAAGGGTTTGATGCCAAATCCAAAGGCTGGCACCGTAACTATGGATGTAGAAAAAGCCGTGAAAGAAGCTAAAGCCGGTAAAGTTGAATATCGTGTAGACAAGCAATCTATTGTTCATATTGGCGTAGGCAAAGTATCCTTTGGCGCTGACAAAATCTTAGCAAATGCGAATGCGTTCTTTGATTCTTTGAAATCACAAAAACCTGCATCTCTAAAAGGCACTTATGTAAAGAGTGTATTTGTCACGACTACCATGGGCCCATCTATTGCTATAGAAAATCTATATAACTAATTAACAAAAAAGTGTTTTTCGGAGGCGCTTGGCCCGGCCCGTCGTTACGGGCGGGCGTGCGCTAAGTCGCTCCTCGTCAGTCGCTCATCCTCCGAAAAACACTATTTTTGTTTATTCATGATATACTGGTTCTATGGAAACGTATGAGCTTATTTTTGCGATAATATTGGGGCTTTTATTATTGTTTGCGGGGTACAGAATTAAAAAAATCGCATTTTTTATTATCTGGTTTCTAATCGGCCACTATGTGATGATGAATTATTTAATGGGTCCAATAAATGAAACTGTACCGCAAATTGCAAGTGATGGCTTGTGGCAAAATCTATTACCAATTGGCGGCGGCTTATTACTAGCTTTGCTTGGGTTTAGTATTGAAAAGATATGTGTAGCAGGGGCTACCCTTGGGGTAACCATGATGGTTACTACGCAATATTTTGGTACAGACGTGCAAACTCTTTTAATCGGGTTGGTGATTGGCGTTATACTGGCTGGGATTTCTACGATTATGATAAAACCAGCTTTTATAGTGGCGACTGCGGCTGCTGGCGCATACCTACTAACCATTTCGATAATTCAGCTTGTAACTGGTGTAGATTTGAAACCTTATTACTTCTTGATTTTAATCGCATTAGCAACCATCGGTATAATTACGCAATTTTCTACCACCAAACATACTTATTAACATAATCATTGACATTTACCCTGTTGTATGATATAATTAAAAGAGGTGGAAGTTTTTTATGCATTTTTTCATAAAATGTAAATCGTAACTTAAAAAGGAGGGATAAAAAATGAAGAGAGGAAATGAAGACTCGTACTTTGAAGAGGCTTTAAAGCAAGCTATGAAAATGAGCTATCTTGCAATATTCTATAAGTACGGGAAGAGCAAGAAAATTTTGAAGTCTGCTACAAAATATAATACATCGTCGAATCTGAAAGACATAGAAGGATCCACGGTTGTCATTGTTTTGGTAGCATTTCTAACAACTGCTATCGCTTGTTTTTTTATCTGGTATTTTAAGAAGTTGGGTTATCCAGAAGTATATGGGATGTTAATAGTATCGTTAGCAATGTTACTAGTGTCCCTTTTTGCTATCGAAATAGTGCAAAACGTCATTAATACCTACAAATCCCAAAAGAAGGAGAGAGAACGAGCGAAGGAAGAAAAACAACGAGCGGATGCTTTTATAGCTGCCGTTCAATTTCTTTATGACGGCTATGACGAATTCTGGGAAAAGTATAAAAACGCGCGTTTTTGGCCAGGAAATGAATATCATCCGCGGAGACGAGATGATGCTGAAATATTTCGTTCTTACGAGAACGATAATACATTTATTTCACGTAGTTATGTTTCTGAAGATGTGGAAGTTATCACTGATTCAGAAATAACGTATGAGGAACTTCAAAAAAATCCGAATACAGCGTATCTGCTTGAATCAGAGGAAGTCGAGGAAGCGGAGGAGGCAGCGAAGGCACCCGGAAAAAAATACCCGAAGCTGGAGCAGTGGCTGAACGCGCAAGGACTGTCAACAGAAGGAAAAGGAGGAAGAGAAGCGATATGAACAATAGAAGAAAGATTAAGCAATGGGAAAGGGATGTACGCAAACAAGAGGAACAAAGAAAAAAACTTAAAAGCTGGGAATGGGGGAAGCAATGGAAAGATTATTGCGGCTGCAGAATAAAGTCCGAAGAATTCAGGATTACTATTGATTACAACAATAAATCCACAGACAAAAAAGTTCTTTCCAAACTAGAAAAAATGAATAAGGAAAGAGCCGATATGCTATCTCATATTTCAATATGGAATAGCCTATATGGCGAAGAGTTTTTGGAAAAGCTCTTCGTTTTATATCATCCTAAAAAACGGAAGTTGCCGCCAGATCCAAAGACAATGACGGAGGAGCAAAAGAGACATCTGATGGGCCAAGATCTCGAAGATGAAGAGATTCTAGTGCTCGAATTGGAAGAAGAGGAAGAAACTGAAGATGCCACAACGGTAGAGGAAGAGGAAGAGGACGAAGAAGTAATAGTAGAGGGGGGAGAAGAAGATGAAGGCGATGAAGAAACTGACGACGAAATTGAGCCTGGAGGAGGTTTTGATTTACATATCAATGACCTCGCTGCTCCAAATAATAACAGTGAGCTCGAAATTGATGAAGAGCCGGAGAATGGTGATTCAGGAGGGGCCGAGAGCCTACCGGAAGAAACCGCCAAAAGAAGTAGTATCAAAGCAATTGAGATTTGGGAAGAACCGGGGACAGATCTTATCGAGGAGTACGAAGAAGAAGATGGAGAAGTACCGGCAAATCCAGAAAATGATTTAGACGACATGAAACCAGAGACCAAAGAACAATGGCCGCGACTTACTACCTGGCTTGAAAAAGCCTTAGCCGAGCATGAAGCGGCTAATAAATAATTTTTATCACCTCCTTACAAAAAAGACCTGCTATTTCTAGCAGGTCTTTTTCATGTATTTACAATTAGCGATCTAAATCAAGTATTAAGCAAGCTCTACAGTAGCACCAGCTTCTTCGAGAGCTTTCTTCATGGCCTCGGCGTCTGCCTTGGCAACTTTTTCCTTAACGGTAGCAGGAGCACCGTCTACGATAGCCTTAGCTTCGCCAAGACCCAATCCGGTAGCTTCCTTTACAGCCTTGATGACTGCAATCTTTTGTGCGCCAGCGTCCTTCAATACAACATCATATTCAGATTTGCCTTCGTCAGCAGCAGCGCCATCAGCACCAGCAGCAGCTACAGCAACAGCTGCAACTGGCTCGATGCCATATTCGTCTTTTAATACGGTTTTGAGTTCGTTAACTTCAAGAACGGTAAGATTTACGAGTTCTTCAGCCAACTTTTTGATATCAGTAGCCATTTATTTATCCTTTCGATTAATATTAAGCGGTTGCTTCAGTGGATTCAGCTTCAGCTGGCTTTTCTTCTGCAGATTCTGCAGCAGGAGCTGCTTCCTCGGCAGGAGCTTCAGCTGGTTTTGCTTCTGTCATTTCAGGTTTGTTTTCGAGACCGGAAACAATACCATTGATACCAGATAGAAGGGTATCCACAACTTGCGCGATAAGTTCGTTCTTGGTTGGGAGAGAACCGAGAGTAGTAACTTCTTCTTTGGAAAGAGAAGCACCTTCGCCATTAAAACCACCTACGAGTTCCATTTTGTCGTGAGTTTTGGCAAACTTGGTCAAAACTTTTGCAGCGTCGAAATCTTCGTCTGAACCAACAGCATAAAGGAGTTGGCCGACAAGAGCGGAGTTGTCGGTGTCTTTGTAGGCTGCGATTTCTTTCATCGCAACTTTGACGAGACGGTTCTTTACAACCTTGATCTTAATACCTGATTCGCGAGCAAGTTTTCTAAGTTCTTGAAGTTCAGCTACGGTAAGCCCTTGATATTTTGCATAGACCACCATCTTTGAATCTTTTAGTAACTCAGTAAGATCAGCAACCAATGTAGTCTTTTTATCTTTTGAAATTGCCATAAAAAGTTCCTTTGGTTATTTTAATAAAAATAGTCGCTAATTGTAAAATAGCGTCACCAAATTAAACAAGAATTTGCCTCGGTGGCATGATTAAACCTATAAAGGTCGCCACTGTCTTTGGTAACTCGTTTCATTATAGCACACTTTCGTGCTATAATCAAGCTATGAACGATTTTGACTATTTAGGTGAGGGGGAAGTATATCTAGATGGAGCGTGCCAAAGTTTGCGTCCACGCCCAGTAATAGAAGCATTAAACAAATATTATACCGAACATAACTCTTGTGGTGAGCGCGTTAAATACAAATGGGGTCGCATTACCGACGAGAAGGTTGAAGAGGCTCGTGAAAAAGTCTTGAAGTTTCTAAAACTGTCTCCACGTAAATATACGACTTCTTTCACCTTAAATACAACTTATGGAATTAATCTAATTTTATCACAGCTAAAAGCTGCCGATTTTAAAAAGGTGATGACAAGTGAAATTGAACATAACTCGCCATTTCTTGCCACGATTGCATTTTCTGAACGTACAGGACTTCCGCGTGAATTGATGAAAAGAAACGATGATGGCTCTATAAATGTTAAAGATTACGATTTCACAAAAGCTGTAGTAGTAGTAAACTGTGCATCCAACTTTGACGGTAGGAAACTTTTAAATGTGACCGAGCTTACTAAGGCTGTGCACAAAGCTGGCGGTATTATCATCATTGATGCGGCCCAGGCAATGTCTCATTCTGCCGACGTGATTCGCGGCGTAGAGGTAGATGCAATTTGTTTTTCCGCGCACAAAATGTATGCACCATCGCTCGGCGTAATCGTATGGCGTGATGATTTAATGAAGCATCTTGACGAACGCTTCCTTGGCGGTGGTATGGTAGATGATGTTAAAGAAAAAACCTACACGCTTTCTGCTGAAGGAAAAGAGCATCGTTATACGCGCTTTGAATCCGGTTTGCAAGCTTGGGGTGAAATTATCGGGCTCTCGGCGGCGCTTGATTGGCTGGAAAAATTGCCAAAAAAGGATTGGAAAAATCTGGAGAACAACACCAAAGAATTATATGATTTTCTTACTAGTTCACCACGCGTGCATATGATTAATGAAGAGCCAAATCCTACCATGACTTTCTACATCGAAGGGCTGGATTCACATCTTCTTGGCGAAGCGCTCTCGCGTGAGAATGTTATGGCACGAACCGGGTATTTTTGCGTACATTATTATCTAGATCACGTGCTGGGCTTGCCACCACTAATTAGATTTTCGCTTGGACTTCACAATCGCCCAGAAGATATTGAAAAGATAAAAAAGGTCTTAGGTAAAATAATTTAAACATGAGATAACCCCGCCGATGTTCTGGCGGGGTTAATACAATTGAATATAGGTACACGTCGGAGGCATATGGCATCCTTGGAGCATTTTTATTGTATCATTTTATGATTTGAAAGTAAACCCCAGTTTAGTCATTTCCGATTTTAATTGGTCAGCATTTTCAAATTTGATGCTGTTAATGCCGGCATCTCTTGCGGCGACTACATTTACTGACATATCGTCGATAAATAATAGTTCATCCACACTCATAACACCGGTATCATTAATGATCGTTTTGAAAAAGTCTTTATCAGATTTGACCATGTGTATTTCAAAAGACCAATAGTATTTTTTTACAATATCAAATATGTCCGAGTGGGTGTCCCTAATATATGGGATTCGTTCTTTGATATGATCTGAAACTATTCGAATTTCCGGTCGTCCGTAATTCATCTCTCGATGCTTACCAAAGCTAACTGGATAACTTTGTATACTCTTGTATAACGCCAAAGTACCCGGAACATCATGAAGCATATTTTCCATAAAACAACGCTTCAACTCATAGATATTAAAAGGCCAATAACTTTCTGAAAGAAAACCAGTCCAATAACAATCTTCGCTTATCTTTCCACGTAAAAGGTCTTTAAAATCGTCATGAGTTTCTAGATGTCTTTCCCAAAACTCTTTTGCTACTACTGTACCATACTTTTTTTCAATGATTTTATCAGTGCCCCAAAGACCGCTGATTAATACTTCCGATAAATCACTCAAAATAATCATTTTTTATTCCTCCCCTCTTAATGTATTTATCAGACTAAAACTATTCTAACACTTTTATTAATCATTGTCAAAAAGGGCCCGCTTTGGCAGGCCCAGATAAGGTTATAAATTATCAAACAATAATGATTCCAACACGACGCTGCTAGTATAGATCGTGTATGTTTTACCTATTTCAAACGTATCGTGTTCTGAAGATGGAAAAACATACTCCCTAGTAGCTAACATAGCTATCTTTTCTCCGTAAAAATCGCCGATGACATCCGTGATCTCAAGGCATGGGCAGCTACTACCGAATATTACTTTTGCGGCAGCCACCACATTGCCAAAACATTTAATATATAACGTCTTAGGGAGAGTTGAGCTATATTCTTCGAAATATAGCATAAAATTGCTTAAATCGAAGACTTCGTCGAATAATAGTTCAATAAAACTGCTTCGAACTTTTTCGTCGGATATCATATAGATGATATCTTTAGTGATTATTGGGGCATTCTTGCCATAATATTCACGTTCATCCACGTATGCCATTGCTATTTTTCGATATTCTTTTCGTGGTAATGCTAAAAGATAAGCCAAAATCTCATCTTTTTCGTCAAAACAGTTCATTAGTAGTTGTTCGTCAGTCCTAAATACATCATTTTTGGGGCGATAGAACTCTTTTAATACACGTTTCTTACTTACATTCTTAAACCTCGCGAAAGCGACGAGCGCTTCTTTGCGTACTTTTATTTCCGCATCGGTCAGAAGTTTTCTGGCTAACGATTTAGTTCTGGGGCTTTGGTGACTCTGTGCAAAATATGCTACTGCTAGTCTTTTGCAATAATCGTTGGATTCTGACCAACTTTCTAATAGTGACGTCTTGTCATCTCCACACTTTTCTGCAGACATCGCAATTTCTTCGTCTAGACATGGGTAATTCGTAAAATCATCAAAGGATAAAAAGCCTCGTCTAGATTGTAGTAAATAGAAAATGCCAAATTGCTGGACTCTTTGATTATCTGAATACACGAATTCTTTCAGTAGGCTTTCAGGTCTAAGCGGTATACATCTTATAAATGCCCATGAAACTAATTCTTTAATATCTATATAGCTAGTAGCTATATATTCTTTGGCGAGTTGCTGAGCAATTTCATATTTCGTATAGTCCATATGAAATCCTTCCACGATTCGTTCTTTTAGCTGTTTGCCAGCACATTCAAATAGTTTTGTGCACCCTTCTTCGCCATATCCTTCGATTAGTTTGTGTGTATGGATGATAGTTTCATCAAAATAGCCACCAACGAAGCATACATCAAGAGACAATAAAACCCATTTTACTAATTTTTCATTACCTTTGGTGCTTTCTTTTAGGCATTCCATTATGGGGATTTTACCATCCACGGTCCCAAATAATAACCTTACGAATATCTGCTTAAGAGATCTCTCTTCGTAATAATCGTCAGGGTGAGTTTTTGAGATGGCATAAGCATAAAAAGATATCGGTAAGTCACATCTTGGCTTCATTTTTCTAATTACATATTCTAAATCTTCTTTTTTGCCATATTCAGCAAGATTTATCATAGTTTCTTTCTTCAAATTCAAACTCATTATTATCCCTCCTTTGAATGTAAATGTACTATAACCTTATCTTTGCATATTATAGCATAATTTATCTAGGATTGTTTTTCTTCATTTTTATAAAAATTATGCTAATATAATATATATTATGGTGTGTATAGCAGCTTTTATTATATTAGCTTTGATTGGCGTGTTCGTCGCTATTATTTCTATTTTCAAACCAAAAGTAGGGAAAAGCTATTGGAAAGTGTTCAAAAAAGCTTGGGGCTGTCTTTGGAAGAAGGTGCGCCTCCAAAAGTGCGAGACCGGGTTTAAAGATGATGTTAAAAACACTTTGCTCAGTCGTGTAATCGTAAAACACCCAAAATTAGTAAAGCCACTCTCTATTATTATTGAAATAATATCGGTATTAATAGTTATAATTGCAATCTGGGCACTTCTTACCGCAATCAAATCATTGCTTGCGCTTTGGACCTTGGGGAGTTGCAATGTGACGAAACCATCAGCGTGTTCACTTGGTGCTGAAGTGTGTTCGATTGACGAGAGCGAACCATCTAACCTGATTGAAGCAACTGGCAGATGGTTTACGGAGTGGGGTGAAATCTTCGAAGCCATCCCGGATAAATTCCGCACTTATAAAGCCGAAGAATACAACTTTAATTACATTGATGCGAGCACCTCTTTATCTGCCGACAAACCTATCGCTGTTGATATTTTTGACCCTGGCTGTTCAGTATGTATGATATCTTATCGTAATCAAAAATCCTCTGGCTTCTTTGATAAATATAATGTACGACTAGTACCATTTGCGATTCAAGATTCAAACAACAACTACAAATTCAAAAATTCTGAGATTGTTGTAAGATATATGCTTGCGACAGAACAACTTCATAGTGGCTACGCATTAAAACTAATTGATCATATTTTTACCGAAAAAGATTCTGAAGGAATATCTTATCAAAACTTATTTAATGAAAACTATACACATGAAGTAGCCGTAGGGCAGCTAGAGGCTTGGTTAAAAGCAGATGGACTCGATAGAGATGCGATTAGTGAAATCAGAAAAGTAGCGGGTTATCCCGAAATCAGCAATAAAATGCAAGAAAACCGCCAAGTTATTGAAACTGAATTACGTGTGAAGGGTATCCCGACTATGATCTACGATGGTGGAAGACATACTGGGCTTTATAAAGCTGAATAGTGGTAATGTTTATTGTAAAAAATACAACGTTTTTTGTCTTACCGGTGTTTTTTAGGTGGAAAACTTTTATTAAACATTCTTGACTTTGACGTTGGTTGGGTATAATATAATATTAATACTATATTTAGACAGGATGCGAGGTGATGTCTGAAATACCAGAAAAACAAATAAAACGGCTTAGAAGTTTAATCTCGGAGGCAGAGACTAATTTATCTGCGGCAAAAGAACTATTGGTTTCTATCTTAGGAGACGGTGAGACTATTTCTGCTCCAAGCGATTCTGTGATGTCTGGTCCTGAGGGCAAAGTCATTGAAGGAATTTTTGATGGACAAATCATGATTGGTCCTGATGGCAAGAACTATCCAGTTCCAGCTAATTATGCTTCCAAGAGTAAGTTGGTTGAGGGCGACATTATGAAACTTACAATTACCGATGATGGTAAATTCCTTTACAAACAAATTGGCCCAGTCGAGCGTAAAACCGTAATCGGCACGCTTACGCAACACGACGATAAGTATTTTGTAGAAGTTGGTAGTAAAGAATATCAAATTTTGTACGCATCAGTTACTTACTTCCATCTACGTAATGGTTCACAGGTTTCTGTAACTATTCCGGCAAATAATGATGATGCGACCTGGGCAGCCGTTGAGGCCGCCTTATAATGAAGGCATTGTATCGAAAGTATCGACCAAAGACATTAGCTGAAGTGGTGGGGCAGCATCAAGTTACTGATGTTCTAGAAAAATCTTTAGAACATGGCAAGATAAACCATGCCTATCTTTTTGTTGGACCGCGTGGTTGTGGCAAAACTTCTGTGGCGAGGATTTTTGCTCATGAAGTGAATGGTTTTAAATATCAGATTGAAGACGAATATGTAGACATTATAGAAATTGATGGTGCGTCCAACCGTGGGATTGATAATATCAGAGAG
>JAEIGA010014089.1_pt1 | contig 12158 bp, 8 predicted proteins | sample 9270691 | NCBI WGS metagenome assembly JAEIGA01 (sample SAMN17057246, study PRJNA624740) | gut metagenome | biome: biome; isolation source: fecal sample | host: Bos grunniens | place: China: Xizang | collected 2019
ATTTTATCCTTGCAGACATTGTGATTCTCTTGCTTGTGGTGGCCTGTGTCGTTTTGAACAGCCTTCGCATATCGCGCAGCAACCCGGTGGAATCGCTCAAAAATGAGTAGACAATCAAAATTCAAAAAACTATACAACTATGATTAAAGTAACAGATCTCAGTAAAATTTTCCGTACGGAAGAAATCGAAACCACTGCCTTGAATCAGGTTTCGTTCGAAATTAAAGATGGTGAATTTGTGGCAATTATGGGCCCTTCGGGATGTGGAAAGTCAACCTTGCTGAATATTCTCGGCTTGCTCGATAATCCTACAGAAGGAAGTTATTTGCTTCTTGGACAAGAAGTGGCCAAACTCAAGGAAAGAGAGCGCACCAAGTTTCGTAAAGAGAATATCGGTTTTGTGTTCCAAAGCTTCAACCTTATCGACGAACTGAATGTGTATGAAAATATAGAACTGCCTTTGCGTTATTTGAATATTGGCGCTGCCGAACGCAAAAAACGCGTTACCGAAATGTTGAAACGTATGAATATCAGTCATCGAGCCAAGCATTTTCCGCAGCAATTGTCAGGAGGTCAGCAGCAACGTGTGGCCATTGCGCGCGCCGTGGTGTCCAATCCGAAACTGATTTTGGCCGACGAACCTACGGGTAATCTCGATTCGAAAAATGGCAAAGAAGTGATGGATCTGCTATCTGAACTCAACGCCGAAGGTACCACCATTGTCATGGTAACTCACTCTCAGAAAGATGCCGCAGTAGCGCAACGCATCATCAATCTTTTCGACGGCCGTATTGTGAGCGACGTTAAAAACGAATTGTAAAAAACTATCAGATGTCAACATTTTCTTTCATAAAAAGAGGCGGCTCCGCTGTGTCGAGTTTTCTTAACGTGCTGGGCATGGCGGTAGCTTTCGCCGCATTTTATATCATTTTGGTTCAGGTAAAATACGATCTGAATTTCAACAAAGGCGTCAAAGATTCGGAAAAGATCTTCGTGATGTCGTCTAGCGTGATGAGCGAGGACGGCAAGCGTCAGTTGTATTATTGTCGTCCTTTGGCCGAATTGATTATCGAAGTTTCTCCTAACATTGAGTACAGTGGCATTATGGAAATTATCAACCATAATGAAGGTAAGTATTGGTATAATGAGGGTAAGTATTGGGTAGAAGAAAACGGCGAACGCAGAGAAATCCATTTCAAGAATATGTCTGCCATGAGCGGAACGGCTTTCAAGGCTTTGGGTTTTGAGGCGGTGAGCGGCTCTTTGGACGATATTATCAGTCCGAGTACACTGGCCATCAGCGAAACGGTGGCCAAAAGATTCAATCTCGAGCTGGGAATGAGCCTGAACTTTGAGGAACACAAGGAGGTCAAAACCATTAAGGCCATTTATAAGGATATGCCTAAAAATTCTCATTTCAGAGATATTGAATCCATTGTCAATGTGCGCGATAATGGTATTGATATTTTTAACGAATGGGGACACAACTACTTTGTGAAATTGTACGATGAAACGCAGGAAAAAGATATGGAAGATAACCTGCGCGAGGTGCTTCGCAAGTATTTTGTTGAGCAATATTTCGGAGGTATGTCGCCCGAATCGCAAGGCATGTCACGCGAGCAGTTCGATATGGCGGTGAACCGTATGCTCGATATGGCGCAATGCGATTTCATTCCCTTGGACGATCTTTATTTTGCCGATAATTTGCGTACGCCCATAGAGCATGGAAACAAAACCACCACTATTATCTTGCTTTTGGTCGCTATCTTGGTGGTGGGCATTGCTTTTATCAACTATATCAACTTTTTCTTCGCCTTGGTGCCGGAACGCATTCGAGCCGTCAATACGAAAAAAGTCTTGGGAAGTTCTCGTACTGCATTGATTCTGAGCACGCTCAAAGAAAGTTTCTGGCTCATCTTGATGGCGCTTGCTGTGGCCGCTATATTGGTGATGCTTTTTAACATGACGCAACTGACGCATCTTATTTCTGCATCGACTCAATTCTCGGACAATGTGCCTGTGCTATTGTTGACCTTGCTTATTGCCATAGTTATTTCGTTGGTAGCCAGTCTGTATCCGGCTTTCTACATTACTTCTTTCGAGCCCGCCATGGTGTTGAAAGGCTCTTTTGCGGCCACCACTGCCGGACGTCGTTTGCGCTATGTGCTTATCGGACTGCAGTTTGTCATTTCCATCACTTTGATTGTCTGTTCTACTTTCATCAGTTTGCAACGTCGTTACATGATCAATTTCGACATAGGAATCGACAAGGAACAATTGTTGTATGTGCATACTTCGGAATATATTGGCAGAAATGCTGAGGCAGTAGAAGAACAACTCAAAACAAATCCGCAGATTACAGATGTCACATGGGGCGCCGGCAATTTTCTCGCTTTCGAACGAATGTCTTGGGGACGTGAATGGAAAGATCGCCTGATTAATTTTCAGTGCTATCCTGTGGCTCCCGATTTTGTGGAATTCATGGGAATAGAAATGACGGAAGGACGTTCTTTCTTGCCGCAAGACAACAATTGCGAGAATGGTGTGTTCATCTTTAACGAAAGCGCCCGTCGGCAATTCGGCATGACGCTCCATGACAGAATTCATGGCCACGCCGGCCAATCTGAGATTGTGGGTTTCTGTGACGATTTCTGTTTCCAATCTTTGAAAGAAGAAGTATCGCCCTTTGCGCTCTATGTTTTCGGTTCTGATCCTTGGTGGCATCCTTCCACCATTTTTATCCGCGTGGCCGCGAATGCCGATTATTCGCAAGTGATGAAGCATATCGGAACGGTGCTGAGCCAATGGGATGCGGTGAATTCGCCCGACGAATGGCAGATTTCTTTCTTCGACGAAAACCTGAATGATACCTACAAGAAAGAACAATCTTTGTCGCAATTGATAGGCATATTTACGCTTATTGCCATCATAATCTCGCTCATGGGTGTGTTCGGTCTGGTGATGTTCGAAACGCAATATCGTCGCAAGGAAATTGCGCTGCGCCGGGTGAACGGTGCTTCTGTCAACGAGATTCTGGCTATGTTCTGCAGTCGTTTTGTGAAAATTGTGCTCGTGTGCTTTGTACTAGCCACTCCGTTGAGTTGGCTCATAGTGAACCGTTATCTTTCAACATTCGCGCATCGCTGCCCCATGTACTGGTGGGTGTTTGTGTTGGCTTTGCTGGCGGTTTTGTTTGTCACCATTTTGGTGGTTGTTTTGCGAAGTTGGCACGCAGCAACGGCTCATCCGGCCGAGTCTTTGAAGACAGAATAAAGCCGTTTTTGAACAATTTGCTTTTTGTAGAAAGCATTTTTCGACGAAATTTGCTTTTTGCAAAAAGCATTTTGTATATTTGCAAAAATTAGATACCAATGGATAGGTTATTTGCAAAGCATGCTATTTACATGGCGGAAACACCTATGGATATTATCCGTGACACGATGAATGATATTCAGTGGGATGCCCGTCTTTTGTCAATCAAAGGCCCTAAGGGTGTAGGTAAAACCACCTTGCTCAAGCAATTTCTGAAGTTGAATTATCCTCCGGGAAGCCGTAAATGTCTGTATTGTTCGGTCGATTCTATCTATTTTTCTACGCATAGTCTGCTCGATTTGGCCGATGAATTTGTTAAAATGGGTGGGGAAAGATTGGTTCTCGACGAAATACATAAGTACGAACATTGGAGTGCAGAAATCAAAGAAATCTACGATTTGTATCCGCGTCTGAAGGTGGCTATCAGTGGTTCTTCGTTGTTGCAGATTTTGAATGGTGATGCCGATTTGTCCAGAAGATGTGTCCCGTATCATTTGCAAGGTTTGTCATTCAGAGAGTTCCTTAGATTTGAGAAAGGGATAGATTTGCCTGTTTGGAAATGGGAAGATATTCTTGCTCGTCCTTGGGAATTGTGTCAGCTTGTCAAAAGTAAGTGCTATCCGCTGGCTTGTTTCGCAGATTATCTGAAACGCGGTTATTATCCATTTTATTACGATAATCCGAGTACCTATTTCACCTCCATCGAAAATGTGTTGAATTATATCATCGATTTTGAGTTGCCGCAGGTTAGAAAGGTAGATATTGCCAATACGCGAAAAATGAAATCCTTGTTGTATGTCTTGGCCAATCAAGTTCCTTTTTTGGTGGATATCAGCAATTTGGCGGCAAAAACGGGTATGGAACGAAATACGGTGCTGGCTTACCTGAAATATCTGGACGAGGCAAAATTGATACATCTGCTATATTCGGATTTGAGCTCTGTAAAAAAGATGCAGAAGCCGGACAAGATTTATATTGACAATACCAATCTGTTGAATGCTATTGCAAATAACGGCGGTGATATCGGAACTGTACGCGAAATATTTGCGGTGAACCAGTTGTCGTATGCCCATAAAGTGGAGTATGGAAAGAAAAATGGAGATTTTCTGGTCGATTCTACCACAACCATCGAGATTGGTGGTAAGGATAAAGGCTTTAAACAAATTGCAGATCTTCCTGATTCTTACGTGTTTGCCGATGGAATTGAGTTTCCCGACGGAGCTAAGATTCCTTTGTGGACTTTGGGATTTTTATATTGATGCTTTACTATGAAAACGAAAGGGAAAATATTAGTTGTGGACGATAACAAAGGTATTCGTGCGGCGCTGCAATTGCTGCTGCCGATGCACTTTGCTCAAGTGGAATTGCTTTCTACGCCTAACGATCTGCCCAGCAAATTGCCGGAATTTCGTCCGGATGTCGTGCTGCTGGATATGAATTTTCATACAGATATCAACACTGGTAACGAAGGTTTGTATTGGTTGGGCGAAATTAAAAAACGATGTCCCGAGGTGGAAGTGGTGCTTTTTACCGCCTATGCGGATGTGCATTTGGCGGTAGAAGGCATGAAACGCGGCGCCTTCGATTTTATCGTAAAACCTTGGGAAAACGACAAGTTGGTGGAAATTCTTGATTCGGCTTGTTTGAAGGGTCGCAAGGAAAAGAAAGTTCAAGAAGAGTCTGATGCGGTATCGATGCTCTGGGGCAAAAGTAGAGCCATGAGCGCCATACATAAAACGGTGGAGAAGATTGCGTCTACCGATGCCAGTGTGTTGATTACCGGCGAAAACGGTACAGGTAAAGATGTTTTGGCAGCCGAGATTCATCGCTGTTCGCATCGATCTATGAGACCGATGATTTGTGTGGATGCAGGTGCGATTCCCGAAAGCTTGTTCGAAAGTGAATTGTTCGGCCATGTGAAAGGTGCTTTTACCGATGCGCATAGCGATCATGCCGGAAAGTTTGAACAAGCCAACGGCGGTACACTTTTCCTCGATGAAATCGGGAATATTCCATTGCATTTACAGGCAAAATTGTTGCGCGCTTTGCAAAATCGCAGCATCACTCGTTTGGGCGATACCAAAGCTATAGAGGTTGATATCCGCTTGATTTGCGCCACCAACAAGAATCTGGAAAAGATGGTGCGCGACGGATTGTTCCGAGAAGATTTATATTATCGTATCAATACGATTCCATTGGCTTTACCTCCTTTGCGCGACAGAAACGACGAAATTGTTCCTTTGGCAGAGCTTTTCTTGAAAAAGTATGCGGCACGTTACCATCGTTCTGTGAAGTCGCTTTCGTCCGAAGCCGTAAGTCTGTTGTGTTCTCATCGTTGGAGCGGTAATATCCGTGAATTGCAGAATTGTATTGAAAAGGCAGTGATTCTTTCCGAAGGAGAACAACTTCAATCTACTGATATCCAGTTGGCGCCCAGTCGTTTGTACGAAGATGTTTCCAAAATGACCGGCGAGGAAAGTTTGGATGATGCCGAGGAACAAGCCATCCGTGCGGCCATGTTGCGTTTTGGCGGCAATTTGTCGATGGTGGCGAAATCGTTGGGCATCAGTCGTCCGACGCTTTATGCGAAGTTGAAAAAGTATCATATTTGAGTTTGCCTTTATGTCTGTTGTGTACATCATACTTGCTTCGATTGCCGCCTTGTTGCTGATATGGTTGCTGGCCGATTGGCTTGCTTCGCGTCGTATGCGCAAGAAGTTGAATTATATGCTTGATGCCTTGGAAGACAAGGAGTTGAATTTCCGATTTGACGAACAACGTCTCTCCGGCCGCAAGTTCAATCGTAGCCTGAATCGTCTGCGCAATATTTTCGACCAGGAACGTCACGAAATCATGGAACAAGAGCAATATTATGCCATGATGCTCGACCGTGTCAATACCGGTATAGCTGTCATCGATGAAAGTGGTCGTGTAAGTTATTGTAACAAAACGGCTTTGGCTTTGTTGGGTATGGCTACGTTCGGACATCTTCGTCAGTTGCGCAATATGGGCGAGCCGCTCTACGAGGCTTTTTGTCAACTTTCTGAGCAAAGCGAAGTAAGAGTGAGCTATTATAATGAGAGTGAGAAAATTACGCTTTCACTGAAGGCTTCTAAGACAACTATTGGCGGAAAAGAAATCCGTATCATCGCTTTTAACAATATCAGTAGCGAAATTGCTGAGAATGAGCAACAATCTTGGACAAAACTGATACGTGTGCTTACGCACGAAATTATGAATACGATAACTCCCATTGCTTCGCTCAGCGAAACCTTGCTGAAATTTGACGGCATGGCAGATGAGGTGAAAAACGGTTTGGATACCATTTCGCAGTCTTCGCGCGGCTTGATAAAATTTGTGGATTCGTATCGTAATTTAACGCGTGTGGCCAAGCCTGTCAAAAAAGTTTTCTTCGTTCGTGAAATGATGGAACGTGTCATTCAGCTCACCCGGGAAGAATTGTCGGCGGCTGCTTGTAGCTGTGTCTATGAGGAAAAGTCGGAAGATGTGATGTTGTATGCCGACGATGGTCAGATCTCACAAATCCTTGTCAACCTGATTAAGAATGCGGTGCAGGCGGGCGCCACTCGTGTGCAAATTTCTGCCAAAATCGATACGAACGATAGTGTCATCATGGATGTGTTCAACAATGGAACGCCCATCAGCAAAGAAAGTCAGGAAGAGATTTTTGTACCTTTCTACACCACCAAAGCAAGTGGCAGTGGTATCGGTCTGAGTCTTTCCCGCCAAATGATGCGCTTGCACGACGGCAACTTGCGCTTGCTTCGTAGTGACGAGAAAGGAACGATTTTTCAGCTGATTTTTAAGTGACAGCAATAAATAATCCCGAAAACGAATTGTCGCTTTCGGGATATATTTTGAAGGCTTGAGTTGTTTTAATTACTTAGCACGCTTTACCAGATATTCGGCAATCTGCACGGCGTTGAGGGCAGCGCCTTTCTTTATCTGGTCGCCTACGAGCCAGAAAGTCAGTCCTTTGGGATTGCTCAAATCTTGACGGATGCGGCCTACATAAACGGGATCTTTGCCCGAAAGGAAAAGCGGCATAGGATATTCTTTGTTGGCGGGATTGTCTTGCAGCACCAAACCTTCGGCCTTTTCGAATGCTTCACGAGCCTGCGCTACGCTGATGGCTTCTTCGGTTTCCACCCAAATGCTTTCGCTATGAGCACGCAACACGGGCACGCGCACGCAAGTAGCACTCACTTCGATATCGGAATGCATGATTTTGCGCGTTTCGTTGTACATCTTCATTTCTTCCTTGGTATAACCGTTTTCGGTGAAAACATCTACCTGCGGAATCAGGTTGTAAGCCAATTGATAAGCAAATTTTTCCACCGTGGGTTCTTCGCCGCGGAGAAGCTGTGCGTATTGTTCCAACAGTTCGGCCATGGCAGTTGCACCTGCGCCGCTGGCTGCTTGATAAGTAGATACGTGAACGCGTTTGATATGACTCAGATTTTCAATGGCTTTCAATGCAACAACCATCTGAATGGTGGTACAGTTGGGGTTGGCAATAATGCCGCGAGGACGATTCAAAGCATCTTCGGGATTTACTTCGGGCACCACCAAGGGTACATCATTATCCATACGGAAAGCGCTGGAGTTGTCAATCATGATGGCTCCGTATTTGGTGATGGTTTCGGCAAATTCTTTGGAGGTTCCGGCGCCGGCAGAAGTGAAGGCGATATCGATATCTTTGAAATCGTCGTTGTGTTTCAATTCTTTAACGGTGATGTCTTTTCCTTTGAAGTTATACACGCGACCTGCGCTGCGGGCAGATCCGAACAACACTAATTCATCCATGGGGAAGTTTCTCTCTTCCAATACTCTCAGGAATTCCTGACCGACGGCGCCACTGACGCCGACAATTGCCACTTTCATTTTAAAATAAAGTTAATAGATTATTTGTAAAACCTTGTTTCGGCTATTATATTTGCTCCGTCTTCCCGATGGAGAATCACCGAAATCGGGTGCAAAGTTAGTAAAAAAGTCTGAATGCTATGAAAAACCTTATCCGAAGTCTGCTGACTTTCCTCTTGCTGGCTGCCTATTGTTTGCTTCTTCTGTTGATGTGCGCCTGCTCGCCGTCTTTTTCGGAAGATGCGTTCGCGCAGTGTCCTTCTGTGGATGATGCTCCGTCTTTGCTGAGTATCAACGAGTTGCTCTTTAATCCTTTGGGCGATGGTGTCGATTATGTCGAGTTGGTGAACGTCAGTTCCGATACTTTGGAAATGTCGCGTTTTCGTATTGCCAATCGTAATTCCAAAGCCGAAGTGGCAAATGTCAAAACTTTGTCTTCCAAACGATTGCCGCCTGGGGCTTATGTGTTGTTGTGCAGCGATACGGCTTGGCTGACCAGGCATTATTATCTTCCGGATAGCGCCAATGTGCTCTTGGTTAAAGCCTTGCCTTCTTTTGCCAATGCTTCCGGTTGTGTGGTGTTGTTGGATGCGCAAGCTGCCATCGTGGACGAATTTCCCTACGACGAAGATTATCATCATCCTTTGGTGTCGGATGCAGAGGCCTTGTCATTGGAAAAGCGACATCCTTGTTTGTCTTCTGTTTTGCCAAGCTCTTGGACGACAGCGGCTTTGGATAAAGGTGGCGGCACGCCGGGCTATGTCAATTCGCAGTATCGTGATGGCTTGATGCGCCCATCTGAAGCGCTTGGTTTTTCGCTTGTCTCAGCTGCTTTTTGTCCGCAAGCCTTGTCCGCTGCCTCGCAATGTCTGCTGTCTTATCGCTTGGACGATAGCTACATAGCCAGCATCGTCGTTTACGATTTACAAGCTTCGCCCTGCGCCACCATTGCCAATAATCTTTTGTTGGGAAGCGTCGGTTGCATCGCTTGGTCTGGTTGCGATGACGAGGGAAAAGTGTTATTTCCAGGCACTTATTTGCTTCGTGTACAAGCATACGCACTGAGCGGCAAAAACTATTCCAAGACTTTTGTTATCAGTATTTTGCCACCATAGAGAAATGCCGAAAAAAATAGCTACCTTTGTGCATTATTTTACAAGACATGAGTGAGTTGTTCGGCATATCCTTTCCGGTGGAGAATCCTATCGCGGTTTTCCTGATTGTGCTGCTGATTATCCTCTTGGCTCCCATTTTGTTTAAACGATTGGGCATTCCGCATATTGTGGGAATGATTCTTGCCGGGATGATAGTGGGACCATACGCGCTGAATATCTTGCCTTTCGACCGAAGTATAGATGTCTTTGGCAAAGTGGGGCTGTACTACATCATGTTTTTGGCGGGCATGGAAATCGATATCAGCGACCTGAAGAAAAACCTGACCAAAAGTGTGCTGTTCGGCCTGATTACTTTTGTCGTTCCTGCTTTGTTTGCGCTGCTCGCAGGTAAATATTTGCTCGGCTTCTCTTTGATGGCTTGTCTGTTGCTGGCGGCCATGTTCGCATCGCATACCTTGGTGTCGTTTCCTATTATCAGTCGTTATGGTTTGTCGAATCGCTCGGCGGTGAATATCGCGGTGGGCGGTACGGTGATTGCCGTTACTTTCTCGATGATCATTCTGGCAACGGTGGACAGCACTTACCACGAAAGTTCGGGCAATACCTGGCTGCCGATGTTGTTGAAGATGCTCTTTTCTTTGGTGGTGATTTTCTACGCCATTCCGCGCATCAGCCGTTACTTTCTGAAAAAATACGAGGATGGCATCCTGCGATTCGTGTTTGTGCTGGCCATGGCTTTCCTTGGTGCTTTATTGACCGAATTTGCCGGATTTCAAGGTGTGCTGGGAGCTTTCTTCGTGGGTTTGGCGCTGAATACGCAAGTGCCGAAGTTGTCTAGTTTGATGAATCGCGTGGAGTTTGTGGGCAATGCCATATTTTTCCCTTATTTCCTTATCAGCATCGGAATGATGATCAACCTGAGAGCCTTTACGCAAGGTTGGGAAGGCTGGTATGTGGCCATCGTGATGTCTGTCAGTGTGTTGCTTGGAAAATTCTTGGCGGCGAAAATTTTCCAGTGGTCGACGAAAATGAGCGATGCTCAGGGTAGTTTGCTCTTTGGTCTGACTAGTGGTCGTGCGGCTGTTACTTTGGCGGTGGTGATGATTGGTTACAATATCATTGTGGGTTATCAGGAAGACGGCTCGCCCATCCGCTTGCTCAACGAATATGTGTTCAACGGTAGTGTGGTGATGATTCTGATTTCTTGTCTCATCAGTTCTGTGGTGACGGAAAAGGCTGCTAAACAGATGCTTTTGGAACGCAACGAACAGACGCAACCGGACGAAAAAGCGCATAATATCCTGGTGCCGGTTTCCAATCCCAAGCAAATCGATCAACTTTTGCATACAGCGGTGATGCTCAAGCAGTCGAAAGATAAACTTTATACGCTGAGCGTGGTGGACGAACATGCCGGAATGGATCGCAAGCAATGCAGCAATCTCTTGAATATGGCGGCGCATTATGCAGCTTCCATCGATGCGGAATTTCATCAGGTGATGCGTTTCGATACGGATGTTCCTTCCGGCATTGTCAATGCGGTGAAAGAGTTTCAGGTGTCGGACGTGCTGGTGGGCATACATCATCATACCCATTTGAAAGATCATCCTTTCGGATTGAAATTGCGTGGTTTGCTCAAGCATGCCTCTTTCAATGTGTACATTACGCGTTTTAATCAGATGTTGGACGACACCAAACGCATCGTGTTGATGTTGCCCGAAAAGGCCGAATACGAACATGGATTTTCTTTGTTTATGCAACGCAGTTATCGTTTGTGTCAGCAATTGCATGCTTCGGCCGTGATTTATGCGCATCCCGATACTTTACAGCATATCAGGCAGTTGCTTCGTCGTTTCGACCTTAAGATTTCTTTGGAACTGAACGAATTGCACAATTGGCAGAATGTTCCTTTGATTATCGATTCCCTTAGCTCGCACGATTTGATTTCATTTGTGTTGTCGCGTAAGAATACGGTGTCGTATGCGCCTTTGCTCGATGAAATTCCTTTGATGATGGAACGCTTGTTTCCCGATAAGATGGTGTCGTATTTTTATCCGGAACAGACTGTTTTCGTGGAAAATATCACCACTTATTCAGGACCTTTGTCGGTGCCGGCGACGCATCATCACAAGGACGATGTTTCTCTGTTTACCCAAATTTTGAACGATGGCTTGGACGCAAAAAACTGAATATCTGGTAGGTGCTGAAAAACTGCAAACTTATGCCGCGGCTCGTGTCTTAGTAGTGGGCGTGGGCGGTGTCGGTGCTTTTGTGGCAGAATTTCTGGCGCGTGCCGGTATCGGATTCCTCACTTTGGTGGATGGCGACGTGGTTTCAGATAGCAATCGTAATCGTCAGTTGTTGGCACTTTGTTCCACCGAGGCTCAAGTGAAGGTTGAGGTGATGGCCCGTCGTTTGCAGGATATCAATCCTCAATTGCAACTGGAAACCAGGCAGATGTGGCTGACGCCGGAGAATGTTCCCGCTTTGCTCGAAGAGTTTTCTTACGATTTTGTGGTAGATGCCATTGATGATGTGCCGGCCAAAGTGGCTTTGCTGAAAACTTGTTTGGAAAAAGGCTTACGCGTGGTTTCGGCCATGGGTGCCGCCGGCAAGTACGATCCTTCGCTCATTCAGCAGGCCGATATTTCCAAGTCGTATCATTGTGGTTTGGCCAAGGCGGTGCGTAAGCGCTTGTCGCAGCAGGAAGGAATCAAGTCGGGCATTCCGGTAGTTTTTTCGCCTGAACCTACCGATTTAACGCAACATCCGGGCAATAACGGCGAAAGAGTGGTGCCGGGAACCATGCCATATATGCCGGCGGCTTTTGCCTGTCATTTAGCAGCATAC
>JAEIGA010014090.1_pt1 | contig 12157 bp, 5 predicted proteins | sample 9270691 | NCBI WGS metagenome assembly JAEIGA01 (sample SAMN17057246, study PRJNA624740) | gut metagenome | biome: biome; isolation source: fecal sample | host: Bos grunniens | place: China: Xizang | collected 2019
AATAGGTGTTATTGGTTTGTCGTTGACATCCTGTCAAGAAAAAGTCGTTCCACAAAAAAAGACAGAAACTATTTACAAGACTTTAACAGTAGAAAAAAGCAATCAGGTTTTAAGAAGCGGTTTTGCTGCTACAATCAACGGCTGCCAGACTGTTGAGGTTCGTCCGCAGGTCAGCGGCATGATTACCGACATCCGCATCAACGAAGGCGATTTTGTCCGCAAGGATTCTACCCTTTTCGTCATCGACCAGACTCCATACAAGGCTGCATACGAGATTGCATCAGCCAACGTGATGAGTGCAGAAGCTAACCTCTCAACGGCTCAGCTCGTTTTAGAAAGCAGCAAGGAACTTTACGAACAAGACGTTGTTTCTGAGTTCGAGCTTATGACAGCCAACAACAACCTCGCCGAGGCAGAAGCTAAACTTGCATTGGCGAAGGCCGAGATGAACAGCGCATACAACAACCTCTCTTATACGATGGTGAAGTCACCTGTTAACGGCGTCGCTTCCATGATTCCATATCGCGTCGGCGCATTGGTCAACAGCAATATCAGCCAGCCTTTAGTAACAGTTTCCGACGACAGCAAGATTTTCGCTTATTTCTCTATGGCAGAAAATCAGATGCTCGATCTCATTCAGGAATACGGTTCTTTGAAAGCAGCTATCAAAGACATGCCAGAAGTAGAACTGATAATGAGCAACGGCAAGACTTACAAACACAAAGGAAAAATCAACGCTGTGAGTGGTACCATCAGCGCAAGCACAGGTGCCGTCAGTTTCCGCGCCGTATTCCCAAATCCAGAACGTCTCCTTCGTGACGGCGGCAGCGGAACAGTCATAATCCCTACCGTTCATGAAGACTGCATCATCATTCCTCAGACTGCTACATTTGAATTACAAGAAAAGATTTTCGTTTATAAAGTCATCGATGGCAAAGCACATTCAGCAGCCATCACCGTCATGCCTCGTAACAACGGCGTTGAATATATAGTAGAGAGCGGCCTCGATGTGGGCGATGTCATCATCGCTGAAGGCGCTGGCCTCGTCAGAGAAGGAGCTGTTATCAGGACTTCAGGAGTTCAGGAATCTATGGATTCAGGCATTGAGGTTGAGAACGAAAATAAAACAGGAGGCGAATAATGAATATAAGAACTTTCATCGACCGTCCTATTTTCGCGGGTGTCATCTCTGTGATAATAGTGCTCTTAGGACTAATCTGCTTAGGCGGACTTCCTATCGAACAATATCCAGAAATCGCTCCTCCGACAGTGAGCGTTTCTGCCAACTACTCAGGAGCTAATGCCGAGACAGTTCAGAACAGCGTCATCGTGCCTTTAGAAGAAGCCATCAACGGCGTGGAGAATATGATGTATATGACATCATCGGCTAACAACAACGGCTCTGCCAACATACAGATTTATTTCCGTCAAGGAACTAATGCCGACATGGCGATGGTCAACGTACAGAACCGCATCGCTTCAGCACAAGGTCTTCTCCCCGCAGAAGTAACACGAAGCGGCGTCAGCGTAAAGAAAAGACAGACAAGTAGAATCAAAGTACTTGCCGTGTATAGTCCAGATGACTCTTTCGACGAGAGATTTTTAAGTAACTACTTAAAGATTAACATCGAGCCACGTCTCTCTCGTATCGCCGGCGTTGGTGAAGTTGACGTAAGAGGCGCCGACTACTCACTGCGTATCTGGCTCGACCCAGCAAAAATGGCAAAATATTCTTTGGTGCCAAAAGACATCTCTGCGGTATTGTCGGAACAAAACCTTGAAGCAGCTACCGGTACACTCGGCGCCGACTCCGACAACACCTTCCGTTATACACTGAAATACAGAGGCCGCTACGACAAGGAAGAAGACTACGCCAACATGGTGATTCGTGCCGACAGCGACGGAACTTTATTACGACTCAAAGACGTGGGAACAGTGGAGTTAGGATCCAGAAGCTACGACTATATCGGACAAGTTAACGGCCATCCTGGAACGACATTGATGATTTCTCAGACTTCAGGCTCCAACGCCAACGAAATCATCGATGCCATCGACAAAGAAGTTGAAGAGATACGCAAGACATTACCAAAAGGCATTGCAATCATCGACTTGATGAGTACAAAAGACTTCCTTGACGCTTCTATAGAAAACGTCATCGTCACTCTTATCTTGGCTGTCGTCTTGGTTGTTTTGATTGTTTATATCTTCTTACAGAGTTTCCGTTCTACCTTCATCCCTGCTATTGCCATCATAGTGTCACTCGTTGGAACATTTGCATTCTTGAAAGTAGCAGGATTCAGTCTCAATATGATTACCTTGTTTGCCTTAGTGCTTGTTATCGGAACAGTTGTGGATAATGCCATCGTTGTGGTTGAAGCAGTACAAGCCAAATTCGACGCAGGATACGACTCACCATACAAAGCCACCATCGACGCTATGCAAGGTATCTCCAATGCTTTGATTGCAACAACATTCGTATTTATGGCAGTGTTCATCCCAGTATGTTTCATGGGCGGAACAACAGGTACCTTCTACACACAATTCGGTCTTACCATGGCCGTTGCTGTTGGTATCTCACTCATCAACTCCATCACATTAAGTCCGGCATTATGTGCCTTATTGATGCAGCCACACTATACCAACAAAGAAGGCAAGCTCTCATTCTCAACACGATTCCACATCGCATTCGACTCAGGATTCCAAGGACTCGTCAACAGATATAAGAGAGGCGTTTTGTTTATGTTCAAGAACAAATGGTTCTCTGTAATTCTCGTCATAGCTGCTGTAGGCGGACTTTTCTATATGTTAGAAAACACCAAAACAGGTCTCGTTCCAAAGGAAGATATGGGTTCAATAAACATTGACGTTCAGACACCTCCGGGCACCAACCTCAACGAGACAGTGAGAGTCATGGAACTTATAGCATCACGATTAGATGCAATAGAACAGATAGAGTCATATTCATACACCACAGGTTATGGCATGATGAGTGGCGCCGGTCCTTCATGCGGCGGCTTCACCATCAGATTAAAAGACTGGGAGTTGCGTACTGAAATAGGCGACGACATCGACTCTGTGATGGAAGAGATTTATGCTTCTACAGCCGACATCACATCTGCCAAGATAACAGTCTTCACCCGCGGTATGATTCCTGGCTATGGAGCAAGTAGCGGCTTCGAGCTTCACATCCAAGACCAAAAAGGCGGTAATATCGAAGACTTACAAAGTATCACCAACAATATCATAGCAGCTCTTAACGAAAGACCAGAGGTAGGCAGAGCCAGCACAACATTCGACACCAAATATCCTCAATATCTCTTGGAAGTAGATGCTGCTCGCTGCAAACGTAACGGCGTCTCTCCTGGCGACGTCCTCGACGTGATGGCTGGTTATGTGGGAGGTTCATACGCTTCTAACATGAACCGTTTCTCCAAACTTTATAGAGTCATGGTACAGGCTTCTGCAGAATACCGTCTCGACACAGAATCGCTCAACAACATGTTCGTTCGTAACAACAAAGGCGAGATGTCTCCTATTGGCCAATATGTCACTTTAACACGTATCTACGGACCACAGTCTATTTCGAGATTCAACCTTTTCTCGTCAATACAAATCAACGGACAGGCTGCATACGGATATTCATCAGGCGAAGCCATCCAAGCCGTAAGAGAAGTAACAGATGAGTTATTGCCAGCAGGTTACGGCTACGAATTTGGCGGCATGTCAAGAGAAGAGGCTTCCTCAGGAAGTTCAACAGCGATAATATTCGTATTCTGTATCGTTTTCATATACTTGATTCTTTGCGCTTTATACGAAAGCATATTCATCCCTATCGTCGTCATCTTGTCGATACCATTCGGTCTTGCAGGCAGTTTTTTGTTCGCCAATATGTACGGATTGGAAAACAACATTTACTTGCAAATCGGTCTCTTGATGCTGATTGGTCTTTTGGCAAAGACAGCCATCTTGATTACAGAATACGCATCAGCGAGAAGAAGCGAAGGCATGTCGATTCCTATGGCAGCGATGTCGGCAGCGAAAGCCAGATTAAGAGCTATCTTGATGACATCATTGACGATGATTTTCGGTATGTTACCACTTATGTTCTCAACAGGTGTCGGCGCTAACGGCAACATCTCAATCGGCGTGGGAACTGTAGGCGGCATGTTAATAGGAACAATCGCTCTTTTATTTGTCGTCCCCGTCTTATTTATCATATTTAGAAATATAGAAGAGAAAATAATGCCTCAAAGAAATAAAGAAATATAATCATGAAAAAGATATTAATTCCTTTTATAATATTGACTGTTGTCACGATGAACAGTTGCGCCTTGTATAAGCATTACGAGCGTCCCGATATTAGTTTTGTGGATAGTCTATACAACAAAATACCTACTGCCAACAACTACGAGTCGATAGCATCACTATCATGGAAAGAGTTGTTTGCCGACACACTTCTTCAAAACATGATAGAAATAGGATTGAAAAACAATACCGACCTTGAGATTGCACGCTTAAAAGTAGAACAAGCTGAAGCCACACTACAGTCATCAAAGTTAGCTTTTTTCCCTAACGCGGCAGTTACTGCTCAAGTCAGCACAAACGGCAGTTACAGCCTTGTTCCTAATGCATCGTGGGAGATTGACGCTTTCGGAAGATTACACAACACCAAGAAAGGTTCTGAAGCTGCATTGGCCGCCACTGAAGCATTCCAACAGGCCGTACAGACTCAACTCATCGCAACAATAGCAAATTCATATTACACACTTCTCATGCTCGATGAGCAATTGGAAATAAGCAAGAGAACACTCAACACTTGGGAAGAAAACATCAGAACATTGTCTGCTTTGAAAAGAGCCGGCAAAACCAACGAAGCTGCCGTCTTACAAGCTAAAGCCAATAAAGTCAACGTTGAAGCATCCATCTTGACATTAAAGAAACAAATCTCTGAACAAGAAAATTCGTTAGCAGCACTTTTAGGACTCGTGCCACAAGTGTTTGAACGCAACGAATTGTCACAGCAAGTGTTTCCTGATACATTATTAATGGGACTTCCTTTGTCGAGTCTTGTCAATCGCCCCGACGTTCGTCAGGCTGAATACAAATTGGTAGAGGCATATTACGCCACCAACGTAGCACGTTCCTACTTCTACCCTAACATCACTTTAAGCGGTAGTGCAGGCTGGTCGGGAGTAATAGGCGACCCTGGCGACTGGATTTTCAACGCAGTAGGCTCTTTGATGCAGCCTATCTTCAATCAAGGAAAGAATAAGGCGAGAGTGAAGATAAGCGAAGCACAACGTCAAGAAGCGCTGCTCAACTTCAAGCAGACCTTATTAGACGCAGGTACAGAAGCTAACAACGCCCTGATATCGTGGCAAACAGCACGCAAGAGACTAGACAGCGACAAATTACAGATTATGTATTTAAAAGGCGCTGTATATAACACACAGCTTCTGATGAAGAACGGACAAGCTACATACATCGAAGTGCTCACAGCACAGAAGAATCTCTTACAAGCCGAGCTGACAGAGTCTTCAGACAAATACCAGGAAATACAAAGCGTTATAACATTGTATCATGCACTTGGCGGAGGATTGGAGTAAGATAATCATGAACAAGGAATTAGTTCGAACTAATTCCTTGTTGATTTTAATTTTAAAAAAAATTCTTTTATCACTGAAATCTAATTCTTATATTTGTAAAATAATTTTTCACAAAAAAAACTAAAGTATTAAAATATGAAAACAAAATTTACATTAAGGGCAATGTCGTTTTTAGCAGTATCGGCATTGCTTTTTTCTTGTCAGGAAAAGACCGTACAACAACCCATTCCAGAATATGCAGTGATGGTTATTGAAGAAGAACCTGTCATTGTAAAGAACTCATTCCCTGCTATCATCTCAGGCTATCAAGATGCTGAAGTCAGAAGCAACGTCTCAGGAACTATCATCAAAAAACATATCGACAAGGGCGACATGGTAAAGAAAGGCGACCTATTGTTTGAGATAGACCATGCTCCATATCAAGCTGATTATAACATGGCTCTCGCCAATGTCAACAGTGCTAAAATAAATGTTGAGACAGCAAAACTCACCGCTGTCAACAAAACAAATCTTTACGAGAAAGGCATCATCAGCGAATATGAGAAGAAGTTAGCCGACAACCAATTAGAATCTGCCGAGGCTCAACTTCAGCAAGCTGAAGCGAAACTTGAACAAGCCAGAATCAATTTAGATTACAGTTATGTTAAAAGCCCTAACGATGGCGTGATAGGCGACATACCATTCAGCGTAGGCAGCCTTGTCGGCTCTACAACATCAGAAGCACTAACAACAGTATCACAGATTGACCGCGTTGATGCCGACTTCTCCATCAACGAGAAACTCATGCTATATTATACCTCAAAAGGCGGCGTGAAAGACATACTTAAATACATGCCTGAGGTAGAACTCAAACTCGCCGATGGAACAACATACGAACATAAAGGCACCATCACATCAGTGTCAGGTTCTTTAGATACCAAGACAGGGTCAGCAAGCATGACAGCCACTTTCCCTAACCCTGCCAAAATATTGCGCAGCGGTGCAACAGGCGTAATATTTATACCTCGCGAAATATACAACGCTCGTCTCGTACCACAAAACGCAACATTCGAGATGCAAGACAAGAAGTTCGTTTATATCTTCAACGACAGCATCACCGAGATGCGCGAGATTAAAGTAGATAACCTCACATACGAACAGAACTACATCGTGACAGAAGGTCTCGAAACAGGCGATGTCATCGTGATAGAAGGTGTAGGTTCATCGGTAAAGAACGGAATGAAGATGAAGCCAATCACTAAAGAAGAGGCAGACGCAAAATTTCAAAAAGCTACAACAAAGTAATTTAACCTCAAGGAGATTATAATATGAAATTAGATAATTTTATCAAGCGTCCTGTTCTTTCTACCGTCATCTCTATCATCATTGTGGTGCTCGGTCTCATCGGACTTATGACGCTTCCCATCTCACAATATCCAGACATAGCACCTCCTACCGTAGAAGTCAAAGCATCATACCAAGGAGCTAACGCACAGACTGTCGTCAACAGCGTCATCGCACCTCTTGAAGAGGAAATCAACGGTGTTGAAGACATGACATATATGGTCTCAACTGCCACCAACACCGGCGACGCTACGATAAGCGTTTATTTCAAGCCTGGCACCGACCCCGACATGGCTGCCGTCAACGTACAGAACCGCGTCACCAAAGCACAAGGCTTCCTTCCATCAGAAGTGACAAAGGCTGGTGTCACCACAAGCAAGAAACAAACCAGCATTCTCTTAGCATTTACCGTTTATAGCGAAAACGACAAATATGACCAGGAGTTTCTGTTTAACTATTTAAAGATAAACGTACTTCCTCAGATTAAACGTATCGGAGGTGTCGGCGATGCCCAGCTTCTCGGCGCAGAATATTCAATGAGAATATGGCTCAAGCCCGACGTGATGGCACAATACGGACTGATGCCTAGTGATGTCACTAAAGCTCTCAGCGAACAGAACATAGAAGCAGCTCCTGGCCAGCTCGGCGAAAACGCACAAGATGTCACGTTCCAATATATGTTGAAATATAAAGGAAGACTCGCTACACCGGAAGAATTCGGCGACATCGTCATCAGAGCTACCGAAGACGGTGACGTTCTGCGTCTAAAAACCATTGCCGACGTAGAACTCGGTTCTTTGAGCTACTCTATCGACACACGTTCCAACGGCCACGAAGGTATCACTGCCATGATATATCAGTCGGCCGGCTCTAATGCCACACAAATCATCAACGAGGTAAAAGCATTATTGGAAGCAGAAAAGAGAAACTTCCCTCCTGGCGTAACATACGACATCCTGCTCGACTCCAACGACTTCCTCTTCGCTTCTATTCATGAAGTTATCAAGACTTTGTTGGAAGCATTCGTGCTCGTATTCTTGGTAGTGTTCATTTTCTTGCAAGACTTCCGTTCTACGCTCATCCCTGCCATCGCAATTCCTGTAGCATTGATAGGCACTTTCTTCATGTTGAAAGTGATGGGATTCAGCATCAACCTCCTTACATTATGCGCTATGGTTCTCGCCATCGCCATCGTTGTTGACGATGCTATTGTGGTAGTTGAAGCGGTGCACGAGAAATTAGAAAAAGGTGCCAAATCAGCTCGCGATGCGTCGATAGAAGCTATGGGCGAAATATCCGGAGCCTTGATATCTATCACCTTAGTCATGATGGCTGTGTTCATCCCTGTCAGTTTCATGTCGGGCATCACAGGTACATTCTACCGTCAGTTCGGTCTCACCATGGCTGTATCTATCGCATTTTCTGCCATCAACGCTCTCACCCTATCACCTGCATTATGCGCTTTATTTCTCAAGCCTCACGTAAATCATGAAGGTGAAAAAGTTGGTCTTCTGAAGAGATTCTTCATCGCATTCAACACCGCATACGATGTTACCGTCAAAAAATATAGCAAAGGCGTAAGTTTCTTTGTAAAACATAAGTTACTCTCAATGGGAGCTGTAGCTGCCGGCGCAGCTTTGTTGTTCTATCTCATGGCTACAACGCCATCAGGATTGGTACCTAACGAAGACACCGGAACAATTTTCGTCACCGTTGACATGCCTGCCGGAACATCATTAGACAAGACCAAAGAAGCCATGGCCAAAGTTGAGAAACTCATCGACAACACACCTGCCATCAGGACATACACCTCCATATCGGGCTTCAGTATCTTGAGCAGTGCCACAGGCAGTTCGTACGGAACATTCATCTGCAAGCTCCATGACTGGGAAGAGCGCGACGATACCGAAAGTGCCGACGCTATAAACAGAAAACTCATGTTAGAGGCGAGAGAACTCGTCAAAGAAGGTCGCGTCATCACTTTCTCAATGCCGATGATACCTGGCTTCAGCGTATCTGACGGATTCGAGTTCAACCTTCAAGACAAGACCGGAGGTTCCATCGAGTCGTTCTACGGCGTGGCACAAGAATTCATAGCTCGTCTCAGCGAACGTCCTGAAGTAGCACAGGCAAGCACCAGCTTCAACCCGACATATCCTCAGTATATGGTCAACATAGATGCTGCGAAATGCAAACAGGCTGGCATTTCGCCTTCAGACATTCTCACAACATTACAAGGATATTTCGGAGGCATATACGCATCCAACTTCAACCGTTTCGGAAAGCTCTACCGTGTCATGGTACAAGCTCGCCCAGAGCTAAGAGTCAATGAGGTATCACTCAATGCGATAAAGATAAGAAACGGCAACGAGATGGCTCCTATCACCCAGTTCATCGACCTCGAAAGAGTCTATGGACCTGATAACATCAAACGTTTCAACTTGTTCACTTCTATCTTAGTCAACGGAACTCCAGCACCAGGCTACAGCTCTGGCCAGGCAATACAAGCTATCGAAGAGACTGCCGAGCAGTATCTCCCACAAGGTTATGCCTACGAATATTCTGGCATGACAAGAGAAGAACAAGGTCAGAGCGGCGGTCTCGGCATGATTCTCATCATCTGCATCATGTTCGTTTATCTCTTGTTGAGTGCACAATATGAAAGCTACATCTTGCCTTTGGTTGTTATTTTCTCTATCCCGTTCGGCCTTGCCGGAACATTCATCTTCGCAAGAATGATGAGTATCGACAATAACATTTACTTGCAGATTGGTCTTATCATGCTTATAGGTCTGTTAGCAAAGAACGCCATCTTGATTACAGAGTTCGCTGTAGCAAGACGTCAAGGCGGAATGACAATAGCAGAGGCAGCTATTGATGCCGCCGCTGCTCGTCTGCGTCCTATCCTTATGACTTCGCTCGCCATGATCATCGGACTTCTTCCAATGATGTTCGCTCACGGAGTAGGAGCTAACGGCAATAGTGCATTAGGAACCGGAGCCATCGGCGGCATGCTCATCGGCATGGTTTGCCAGATATTCATCGTTCCTGCATTGTTCGTGATATTTGAGACATTACAAGAGAAATTTAAACCTATAGAATTTGAATGATTATGATTGTAAAGGCGCATCGATGAATGAGTGATAATACGAAAGACATTGATGCATCTTATGTTAATTAAATATACAAAACAATGAAAAAATTATTTTATATAGCTCTTTGTGCAACAACATTAAGCAGCTGCAATATATACAAGAATTTCGAGAGCCCTGATATGAATGTAGCTCAGTCGTATCGTACCCCTGACGGAACACAATCGACCGACACTGCAAGCATAGCCGACTTAAGCTGGACCGAAATATACACTGACCCCAATCTTCAAGCATTGATAAATTACGGTCTTGAAAACAATACCGACCTCTTGGTTGCAATAGAGAAAGTCAATGAAGCCAAAGCTGCTCTGATGAGTTCTAAATTGGCGTTCTTTCCTGCTGTAGGAGTTTATCTTCCTGCTAATTTATCTTACTCAAACGGCAGCTTCGGAGCCAATTACGATGCTTCTGTCACCGCAAGCTGGGAGATAGATTTGTTCGGCAAGCTGCTGAATGAAAAGAGAAAGGCACAAGTTTCTCTCATGATGAATCAAGAATATCAGCAGGCTGTAAAAACACAACTCGTAGCTACTATAGCAGATTATTATTTTAACCTTCTCGCTTTAGATAAACAGCTCAACATATATACTATGACAGAAAAAAGCTGGGCTGTCAGTGTCGAAACCATCAAAGCGATGAAAGAAGGCGGCATGACAACAGAAGCTGCCGTAGCTCAATACGAGGCATATCACGCTTCTATACAAGCATCTATCCCTGAAATAAAGGCTGCCATCATGAAACAGGAAAACGCTTTAGCAGCTTTGCTCGGCGATTATGCCAGACCTATCACAAGAGGAAAGATAGACGAACAGAAGGTTGATTTCGACATCAAGGCCGGAGTGCCGATGCAATTGCTCGCCAACCGTCCTGACGTGAAAAACGCCGAACATTATTTAGCATCTATGTATTACAACACAAATACAGCGCGTTCTGCTTTCTATCCAAGCATCGTCATCGACGCATCGTTAGGATGGAATGCAGCCTTCAGCGCACTCGCATCGTTGACACAGCCTTTGTTCTACAGAGGTGCCAACAAGGCAAAACTTGAAATTGCCAAAGCTCAGGAAGAAGAGGCTCGGCTTCAGTTCAAGCAGACACTTACCGATGCGGCAATGGAGGTAAGCAATGCGCTTATAGCCTACGACGCAGAAATACAAAAAGAAGTGTCGCGCAACATGCAGATATTGTCGCTTTACAATGCTGTAGAATATACAAACGAATTGCTGAAACTCGGCTCATCGACATACCTCGAGGTGATAGAAGCTCAGCAGTCGCTGCTATCGGCTCTTATTTCCAAGACCGACGACCAGCTTAATAAATTGAACGCAATAACGTCATTATACCACGCATTGGGCGGCGGAAGAGATTAATCTCCGTTTACAAGACGTATCAATGATGATCTGACCCCAAAAAGTTGGACAGGTTAATAAAAAGTTTACATACAAAGAGTTCGGTATTGCACCGGACTCTTTCCTTTTAATTTCAATTTGATTCTATCGTTATTATAATAATGAATGTATTTTTTTAATTGTTTTTTAAAATCATCCATATCAGAAAACTTCTGCAAATATAGCAATTCGGATTTCATGATTCCAAAGAAATTTTCCATTACTGCATTGTCAAGGCAATTTTGAAGTGTCTTATTTAATTAAAAATTAGGAGTGATTTTTTGAGCCATTGAATCAAAAAATCTTTAATCTTTAGCCTTTAGTCAAAAAAAAAGACAGCCAAAAGCTGTCTTTTTCTAACCACATTATTTTATCTTTAAAAATTTCTTAACAATTATTCCATATTTGTATAGACTGATTGTACGTCTTCGTCGTCTTCTACTTTTTCGAGGAATTTTTCGATTGCTTCAACATCTTCTGCTGAGAAACTTACAGGGTTGTTTGGGAAACGTTGTAAGTTAGCTTTCTTAACACTGATGCCGAGTTTTTCCAATGCTGTCTGCATTGTACCGAATGCTGTCCAGTCTGACAATGCTACTACGCCTTCTTCTGTTGCTTCGATTTCTTCGAGACCTGCGTCGATGAGTTCGAGTTCGATTTCTTCAACTTCCATGCCTTCTGGTAATTC
>JAEIGA010014091.1_pt1 | contig 12156 bp, 11 predicted proteins | sample 9270691 | NCBI WGS metagenome assembly JAEIGA01 (sample SAMN17057246, study PRJNA624740) | gut metagenome | biome: biome; isolation source: fecal sample | host: Bos grunniens | place: China: Xizang | collected 2019
CAACTCTCTAATTGTCATAGTTGTAGTTTTTTGGTAGTTATACTTAAGTATTATTTGTTAGTTTTCTCTCTCTCGAAGAGACTCACACCTCTCAACAGCGGATTGCGGCGACCAAGCACGAGGCCCTCGATAATCAGCAGCAACAGAGCCACGCCCAAGAACCACATATACTCCTCGTCATACTCCTCGAAGTTGCGGTGCGTAAGCTCGGCGCTCTCCATCTTGTCCAGCTGCGCTACGACCTCCTCGAGGCCGAAGTTGGCATTCGTAGAGCGCATGTAGACGCCACCCGTAGCCGAGGCTATATCCATGAGCAACTGCTCGTTGAGCTTCGTAACGACCATCTTGCCATCCTCATCCTCAATCATCTTGCCATCAATCTTGAGCGTCGTACCCTCGGGCGTACCGATGCCTATGCAGCATATCATGACACCCTCCTCCTTGGCGCGCTCGGCAACAGCCAGAGCCTTATCGTCGTGCGCCTCACCATCCGTAATCAGGATAACGACACGGTTGCGGGCATTGCGCGCGTTGTTCGAGAACGACAACAACGCTACATCGAGGGCCTCACCAATATCTGTACCCTGGTTGGCGATAAGCGCGGGCGAGAGGCTACGAAGTTTCGACTCCGCCATCTTGTAGTCCGAAGTGATGGGCAGCAACACCTCAACATCATCGGCAAAGGCCACGATGCCCACATGGTCGAAGGTCATATGGCGTGTGAGCTGCTGTATGGCATAGCGGGTGCGGGCCATACGGCTGGGCTCGGTATCCTCGGCAAGCATAGAGTTCGACACATCCACCGCGAGGACTATCTCCCTACCCTCGGTCTCCACGCTACGCAGTTTTGAACCTGTCTGTGGGCGCGCCACGGCCAACACTGCGAAGCCCACGGCAAGGGCAAAGAGCGAGACCTTAATCCAACCCCTCGCTGCGGAGTAGTCGGGCATAAGCTCCTTGAGTGTCGCCTTGTTGCCGAAGCGACATAGCTTGCGCTTCGCCCATAGTCTCATCAGCCCGTAGGCTACGATGATGGCGGGCACGAGGCACAACCACCACAACCTCTCGGGTGCTGCAAATTCAAATATACCTATCTCGTTCATCTATAGCATCATTTAGGGTAGGCGGTTGAGCACCACCTTGTCAAACATAAACTCCAACGCCAAGAGTAACAAACCCAATACAACCCACATAAGGAAGAGCTCGTCGTAGGTCTGGTAGTTTGTAACCTGCACCTTGCTCTTCTCCAACTCGTTAATCTCGGCATATATCTCGCGCAACGCCTCGTCGTTCACCGCACGATAGTACTTACCGCCCGTCATCGACGAAATCTCGCGCAACAGCTCCTCGTCAATCTCCACATCTGCCATCACGGTTGTCTTGTTGCCAAACATATCGACTGCGGGATAGGGCGCGCGACCACGCGTACCGACACCAATCGTATAGACCTTGATGCCCATGTCGCGGGCAATCTCCGCCGCCATAAGGGGTGAGATTTGGCCACGGTTATTCACACCATCCGTAAGCAGAATGACAACCTTCGATTTCGCTCCACTCTCACGCAGGCGGTTGATGGCCGTAGCCAGACCATTGCCTATGGCAGTGCCATCCTCCACCACGCCACTGCGCAGGCGCGAGAGCATGGTCTCGACGGTCGCCTGATCCGAGGTGAGGGGTGCCTGAGTGAATGCCTCGCCTGCGAAGGCCACAACTGCTATGCGGTCGCCACGGCGGTTTGCCACGAACTCGGTTGCGAGGTGCTTTGCCGAGGTGAGGCGGTCGGGCGTGAAGTCGCGCGCAAGCATCGAGCCCGAGATATCCATCGCCATGACGATGTCTATACCGTCGGTTGTTGTCTCGTGCTCCTCGGTGATGTTAACGGGGCGGGCAAGGGCCACGATGAACATCGCCATAGCCACCATGCGCAACACGATTGGTAGCGGGCGTAGCCAATATCTGAGTGTGCGGGGTGCACGCCTGCCTCCGATTGTAGAGACGGTGAGCGAGGCCCTGCGGCGCGCCACAAAGATGTAGTAGGCCACCATGAGCGGTATCAACACCGCCAGCCACAATATGTTAGGATACAAAAAGTTCATACTCTACCAATTCTTCTTTCCAGGAATTATTATGCCCCTCTTCTTCTCGCCGAGCTTGTCCTGCGTCTTATCCTCTTCGGCCTGAATAGCGTCGAGCAAGCGCTCCTTGTCGGGGCTCAACTCCTTGGGTTGTGGAGCGCCATTCTGTTGCTCCTCCTCGCCATTGGAGTCGTCGTTGCCACTATCGTTCTCACCCTCCTGCTCCTTGGGGTCGTTCTCGCCATTACCATTCTGCTGGTCGTTGCCCTGCTGGTTGTTATCTCCCTGCTGGTCTTTATTATCCTGCTGGTTGTCGCCACCATTCTGGTCCTGGTTTTGGTTTTGGTCGGAATTCTCGTTGTTTTGGTTATTCTGATTGTCCTGATTATTCTCCCCACCGCCACCATTCTGGTCCTGATTCTGGTCCTGATTTTGATTCTGCTGTTGCTGCTGTGCGGCGCGCTTCTGGTCCACTATACGCTTGGTTAGCACATAGTTATACTTCGTCTCCTTGTCATCGGGATTGAGGCGCAGCGACTCTCTGAAGGTATTCAGCGCCGCCTCATACTCCTGCTGCGAGAAGAGGCTCTCACCGAGGTTACGGAATATCTCTGCACGCTGCTTATCCGTAAGGAGCGTGTCGGCAGCAATCTTCTCGTAGAGGGCATTCGAGGTCTCGTAGGTCAGCTCCGCATCGCCAGGCGTGTTGGCCTTTTTTTGATAGTAGCCATTAGCGCGATTGTACAACACCTCATACTTTGTCGAGTCCTTGAGGTATGCCTCGTCATACTTTTTAAGGGCGTTGTTGTAGTTGCGCGCATCGAACTGGTCATTGCCATCGCGCACCAACTTACGCTCTGGAAAGTACTGTGCCACAGCGCTCTCGGGCGATACAACACCGAGAAGCACAAGGCCAAGAGCTATATATATGTATTTAAGGTGTCTCATTAGTCTTCGATGTTTGTCGCGATGTTAATATCCTGCTTTCCTGCGTAGCGCGTCTTATCCTCGAGTTTCGTGTTCTCGACGAAGTAGATAGCGCGGTTAAGACTCTCCTCGTTCTCCTCGGCCTCGGGCTCGGCCTTTGCGAACTTCACCATGTCGGCAGTGCGGAGGATGGTGATGAGGTCTGTACGGCTTGCCGAGGGCATCTCAACATCGCGCAGAGCCATGATAATCTTATCCGAGGTCATCTCCAGTGCTCCAATATCCCAACGACCCGAGATATAGGTACGCAGGATAGAGGTCAGCGCGGTGTAGTAGGCCTTGAACTTGCCCTTCTGCCATAGCTTGCGGTGACCCAGCTCCACAAGGGCCTTGTTTGCCACGACATGAGGTGGAATCTTGGGCGCGGGGCGAGGCATAGCCTGACGCTTGCGCATATGTCGGATGATGAGCCATGCCACGAGCCACACGAGTAACGCAAAGAGTATCAATCCAATAGCGCCGTATGTAGCGTAGTCCTTAATCTCGGCAAAGATAAAGGGCAGGTCCTTCTGCGTGTGTATGCCCGTAGCGCGGAGCTTCTGGCGAGCCATGACGCTGTCGACGATTGGGGCACCCGACGCTGGGTCGGCCATAAGGAAGAGCGTGGTGTCGAGTTCCTCGTAGCCCTTGACATGCAGGCGCAAAGTGTCGCGCGAGAAGAGCGTGTCGGCCTCGTCGCGGTTTTTCGCAAAGTAGGCGATGACGGGCACGAAGGGTATATCACCCGTCTCCATTGCCGCCATGCGGTAGCGCTTGCGCAGGTGGACACGGCGACCCTCAACCTTGAGCGTGTCGATGGGATACTCCTCAATCACCTCAAGGATGTCGTCGTTATACTCCTTGTAAGTCGAGATTTTCTGCTTCGCTGCGGCCAGTTTCTCCTTCTCCTGTGGGGTGAGCAGCTTGCCATATGTGGGGGGCACCCAGCGTGTGGCAATGTCTACCTCCACATCGATGGTATAGTCGAAGGGGTCACCCACCTCGACACTCTCCTTCGAGAGGCTACCGCTCACAACAGGCTCCTGGGCATGCACCTCAAAACCCCATACAGAGGTAAGCAGAAGCAGACCAAGCAGTATATTTACTCTATTTATAAGTCGTTGTTTCATCGTTGTTTGAACATCTTTATAAGTTCCACAACATAGTCCTCGTCGGTGGCTACATCGACCATATCGACACGGTTCTGCTGCAGGAGGCTCTTCATCGCTGCGGCACGCTCGTCGTAGTTCTCCGCCCAGAAGCGGCGCACAGCACGCGACGAGGTGTCGAGCCACTCACGGCGTCCCGTCTCGGAGTCCTCAACCTCCACAATGCCGACATTGAGCAGCTCCCTATCGCGCTCATCGTGCACCTTGATGGCCATGATGTCGTGCTTCGACGATGCGATTTTGAGAGCATCATCAAGCTTCGCCATGTCGCTCTCGGCGTTTATAAGGTCGGAGAGGAGGAATGTCGTTGCGCGCTTCTTATTCACGCCCACAAGGTAGCGCAGTGCCTCCGAGATATTTGTCGACGAACCCTTGGGCTCGAAGCCGACAAGCTCGCGGATAATCATCATGACATGCGCACGTCCCTTCTTCGGGGGTATGAACTTCTCGACCCTATCCGAGAAGAGTATGCAGCCCACCTTGTCGTTGTTCTTGGCAGCCGAGAAGGCGAGTGTCGCGGCAATTTCGGTGATGACATTCTTCTTTGTCAGCTCCTTAGAGCCGAACATACGCGAGGGCGAGACATCGACAACGAGCATCATCGTGAGTTCGCGCTCCTCCTCGAAGACCTTGACATGGGTGCGCTCCGAGCGTGCGGTAACATTCCAGTCGATATCGCGCACATCGTCGCCTATGCGGTACTCCCTGACCTCGGCAAAGGACATACCACGGCCACGGAAGGCGGAGTGGTACTTACCCGCAAAAATCTCGTCGGAGAGTCCGCGCGTCTTGATCTCGATTTGGCGTACGCGCTTGAGTATGTCTTGCTCGGTGAGGTGCATTAGGGTACGATAACGTTGTTGAGAATATCGGTAATAATCTGCTCCGAGGTGATGTTGTTAGCCTCGGCCTCGTAGGTGAGACCTATGCGGTGGCGCAATACATCGTGGCACACGGCGCGCACATCCTCGGGGATGACATAGCCACGGCGCTGGATGAAGGCGTAGGCGCGTGCCGCCTTTGCCAGAGCGATAGAGGCACGGGGTGAGCCACCATAGGCGATAAGCGACTGAAGATTGTTGAGGTGGTACTCCGCGGGCTCGCGTGTGGCGAAGATGATATCTATAATATACTTCTCTATCTTCTCGTCCATATATACTTTGCTGACAATCTCGCGGGCGCGCATGATGTCCTCGGGCGATACTACCTTGCTAACCTCGGGCATGCCTGCACCCGATATGTTCATGCGCACAATCTCCAACTCCTCGGTGCGCTTGGGGTATGAGATCTTCGCCTTGAGCATGAAACGGTCCACCTGTGCCTCGGGCAAGGGGTAGGTACCCTCCTGCTCTAAGGGGTTCTGCGTTGCCAACACAAGGAATGGCTGGGGAAGGGGGTATGTGGTGTCGCCAATTGTCACCTGCTTCTCCTGCATAGCCTCCAAGAGTGCCGACTGCACCTTTGCGGGCGAGCGGTTAATCTCATCGGCGAGGATGAAGTTAGCGAAGATGGGACCGCGCTTCACGGAGAACTCCTCGTTGCGCTGCGAGTAGATGAGCGTACCGATGAGGTCGGCGGGGAGAAGATCGGGCGTGAACTGAATACGCGCGAACTTGGCATCTACAGCCTTTGAGAGTGTGGTGATAGCCAAGGTCTTAGCCAAGCCTGGCACACCCTCCAACAAGATGTGACCGTCAGACAAGAGACCTATGAGCAGCGTATCTACGAGGTGCTGCTGGCCGATGATTACGCGTGACATCTCCTTGCGCAAGGTGTCGACAAATACCGACTCCTCCTGAATCTGCGCATTGAGCTCTTTGATGTTAACTACTTCGTTCATTGTTTTATACTATTGTTTTCGTTTTAATTCTCCTGTAGGTTTCGAGCATGTATTGTGGAAACGCACCCAACTCGCCTAATATTGCAAAGTTATAAAAATTTATTCCATCTACTCCTCTGCCTCAGGGTATAGGCGCATGCCCACGATAGGCTCTGCGATAGTCTCTGAGGCCACAAAATGCTCATGCTTTGTCATACTCTTAGGCTCAATAACTGTGCAGCCTACGCTCTCGAGCGCAGCCATAAGGGCTATATCGTAGCGGCTACCCCAAGGTGCAAGAGGCAGCGGGTAGGTCTCGTCAAGCGCCATGACATCTACATCGGGCTTTATGCCATCGCCCCAGTCGCTCTCACCCTTGGCATTCATACACATGAATGTGATGGGGGCATACTCCAGGTATGTCGTGCCTATTGTGCGGTAGGTGACATCCATGCCGCAGTTCTTGCCATTTGTCGTCGAGCCAACAACCGTAACGGGGATATCCAAGCCCCTAAGTCCCGCAATCATCAATTCCGAGGCCGAGGCGCTCTGGTTCGAGGTGATGATGGTAAGGTGGTCGAGGTCGAGGTTAAACTCCGAGGCGGTGAGCGTAAATAGCTGGCTCTCTGCGCTCTTCACATTCTTGGGGTTGCGCCTTGCCTCGCAAAGCACGGCTCCCTCATACGATGCGGGAAGGAGTGCCGAGGCAAACTTCACGGCCGAGTTAACCGCGCCACCGCCATTGGTGCGCAAGTCCACGATAACCTCCTTGATGCCCGCATCGTCGAACTGGCGTAACGCATCCATAAGTGCCTCGTCGGAGTGGGTCTCAAAACCCGTGTACACAAGGTAGCCGACACGCTTTGTGCCCTCGATAATCTCGCTGTAGGCCACCGTATTCTCGGTATAGGCTTCGGCAGTGAGCGATAGGTTGTAGAGCTCCACCTCGCCACTATCGCCCAAACGGCGACACATCTGCAACTCCACCTTCGAGAGGTTGCCATTTATCTGCAGCTGGTTGAAGAGCGAGACATAGTTCTGCGAGTTGATGTAGCTGCCGTTAACCTTCACAACGAGGTCGCCACGGCGAACATCTGCACCCTCGGCAACAGAGCCTGGCACGATATTCTCAACGAGGAAGCCGTAGTTCTCATTCTGCTTGTACCACACTATCGTTGTGTGTAGGTCGATGCCGAAGCCCTTCACCTCGGCGCGCGTGGCATTGGGCATCTTGCGGATGTAGGAGTAGTAGACGCGCTTGCCACTGGCGTTAATGTAGCCATCGTCGTCGTTTGTCGTGAGCCTGCTAAGCGAGGCACCGAGGTACTCATCCCACTTGAGGTGCTCACGGTCGAAAAGGTGGCTCTTCTGGTTGACCTCATCGAGCCAGTAGTACTCCTCCGCGAGGCGCTGGTCGATATAGGCAATAATATCGCGGTCTGTCTGGCTATTCTGCGTAGTACCTGGGTGGTCGACACCGGGGTAGTAGGGCGTGGTACACGCCGCAACAAGCATGGTTAATAATATCGCAATTCGCTTCATATCACTTGGTTATGTTATTCTCGCTGAAATATTTGCAGTATTGTGTTATGCCACACACCTCGCACTTGGGCTTGCGTGCCATGCAGGTGTAGCGGCCATGGAGTATGAGCCAGTGGTGCGCTATGGGTAGCAGCTCCTTGGGGAAACCCTTCTCCAGTTGTCGCTCCGTGGCGAGGGGTGTCTTGGCATTGCGGCTGAGGCCTATGCGCGCGGCAACACGAAAGACATGCGTATCTACGGGCATCACCTCCCTACCCCACAGCACGGCACCCACAACATTTGCGGTCTTGCGTCCCACACCCTGCAACGACTGCAGGTCATCGGGGTCGGTGGGCACTTCGCCACCAAAGCGCTCAACTATCTGGCGCGAGAGGGCGGCAAGGTGCTTCGCCTTGTTGTTCGGATAGGAGATACTCTTTATGTAGTCGTAAATCTCCTCCACCGTAGCCTTGGACATCGCCTCGGCATTGGGATATGCCTCGAAGAGTGCGGGCGTGGTGAGGTTCACGCGCTTATCTGTACACTGCGCCGAGAGCACGACGGCGACAAGCAACTCGAAGGGGTTACGAAAGTCGAGCTCGCTCTCTGCCGTGGGCATGGCCGCGGAGAAATACTCCACAACGCCTCTATATCGCTCCTTTGTGGTCATCGCTATCGCTTCGTTTTGCGCCACATACGCCACAACACCTTCTTAACGAAGAGGCCGTATGAGGCAATGTTAGTTCTCAGTGTTTTGTACGCCTTAACATCTATGCGCCAGCGCTTTATGTATTCGCAAACGCCACCGTTGTAGGACAACACCCATAGCGCCGTGTTGTGCTTCGTGGTAAGCAACTCGTGGCGCATGCGCGAGTCGTTATATCGCTCGTCGTACCAGAGGCTGATGTCGTATAGCGAGTCGACGAACTCTATCTTACGGCGGTAGTCGGGGTTGTGGCTGACGCTATGTGTGAGCACGCGGTGTACCGACATGGGGCAGTCGATGGCCATATAGCGGCTGTTGGCGGCAAACCATAGCCACATGGGTAGGTCGTCAGTGAGCCACTCGGGGTGCTCCTCGGGGCGTATCTCGGCGTAGTAACGCTCCACCAACTCCTTGCGGGCTACGACGGTGCAGTTCTCCGCGGGGTTGCGCCTGAGCATCGCCTCGAAGGTTGTGGCACACTCACCCTCGGGGTATATCGTAGTCGTGCCATTCTCATCCACACGCTCCGAGCGGCCGTAGCACATGCCGACATCGGGGTTTGCTTCGAGGAGGTCCACCTGCATCTGCAACTTCTTGCGGTGGGTGAAGTAGTCGTCGCCATCCAGGAGGGCTATGTAGCGGCCACGCGCTGCGGCGATGGTACGGCGGTAGTTGGCACGCCATCCCACATTTGTCTCCGAGCGCACGATGCGTATTGCCTCGGGGTACTGCGACTGGTAGTCCAGAACGATGTTTAGCGTGCGGTCGGTGCTGCAGTCCTCGCCGATGACAATCTCGATGGGGAAGTCGGTCTGCTGGCGCAGCACGCTCTCTATCGCCGTGGCGATGTAGCGCTCGTGGTTATAGGTGGTCATTACGACCGAAAGCATCACCTCGCGCATAAGTCTCTATAGTTTAGTCAGTTTCGCAAAGTTGGCAAGGAGCGTCTTTGTGCCATAGGTATCGAAGATGATAGTCACCTTGTGGTCGGTAGTTAGGGGGTCTATGCGCTCCACCCTACCGGCGCCAAACTTGGGGTGCGACACGCGGTCACCAACCTTGTATATGCAGTCGCCCAACTGTGTAGCCTCGCCATCGCGGTGCACGCCCACAGAGCGCATACCCGCACGAGAGGGGTCGATGGGAGGGGGTGTGTTAATAACCTCGAGGCGGGGACGCTCACTGCGACCTGCGTTGCCTCCAGTACGGACATTGCCACTGCTTGGTCGGGCGTTGCCTCCACCATAGCGGCTCTTGAGCGACTCGAACTTTGGGCGGGCATCCTCATCGTCGCCAAGGGCACGCTCCCAGCGGTTGCGGCCCGAGAGCTCCTCTATGTTGAAGTTGGCGTCGAGGTAGTCGGCATCTATCTCCTTGAGGAAGCGGCTGGGCGAGGTGTTCTCGGTCTTACCCCACACGCGGCGCATCTCCGAGAAGGTGAGCATAAGGCCCTTCTTGGCGCGCGTGATGGCGACATACATAAGGCGGCGCTCCTCCTCCAAGTCGGCAAGCGACTCCGCAGAGCGGCTCGAGGGGAACAAACCCTCCTCCATGCCCACGATATAGACATAGTCGTACTCAAGACCCTTTGCCGAGTGCACAGTCATAAGCGTAACCTTGTTGCCGTCGTCCTCGGTATCCTGATCGTTCTGGAGCATCATGTTCTGCATCCACTCATCCACCGAGGGTGTGTAGTTCTCATCGCGCAGACCATCCTCCATCTCGCGGTTGCACTCATCCTCATACGAGCTCATCATAGCCAAGAGCTGGTCGAGGTAGTCCTTTGCCGTGTCGTTCTCGGGCTTCTTCTCCGCCTCGAGGGCGTGGAGAATGCCGGAGCGTGTCATAACCTCCTTCGCAAAGTCGCAGACACCCATCTCCGTGCGTAGTGCCGCGAGCTCGTTGATAAGGCGCACGAAGTCGCCCACCTTGCGCACCACGACCTTCTCCACCTGCTCCATGGGCGTTGTTGCCGAGACGAGTTCGTGTACGGCATGCCACATAGATGTACCCCTCTGCGCTGCGATGTCGGCGATGCGGGCGATGGTGGTGTCACCGATGCCACGCGCGGGATAGTTCACAATGCGCTTGAAGGACTCGTCGTCGTTGGGGTTCAGAATGACGCTGAAGTAGGCGATGAGGTTGCGGACATCCTTATGCTCGAGGAGCGACATGCCCTTATAGACACGATAGGGGATGCCCCTGCGTGCGAGGGCCGACTCGAAGAGACCGTGCTGCTTGTTGGTGCGGTAGAGGATTGCGAAGTCGCTCCACTGGGCTCCCTCGCGGGCCTTATTCTTGATGTCCATGGCCACCTCAACAGGCTCGTAGCTATCCTCAAGCACTCGGACAAGGGATATTTTGTCACCCATAGCCGCTGCCGAGAAGCACTTCTTATCCAGGCGGCGCGAGTTGTTCTTGATGAGCGAGTTGGCAGCCTCGACGATAGTCTGCGTAGAGCGGTAGTTCTGCTCAAGTTTGTAGACCTTGGCCATTGGATAGTCCCTCTGGAACGAGAGGATATTCTCAATCTTTGCGCCACGGAAGGCGTAGATGCTCTGGGCATCGTCACCCACGACGCAGACATTGGAGTGCTTCAACGCCAAGCGGCGCACGATGATATACTGCGCCATGTTGGTGTCCTGATACTCGTCTACGAGGAGGTACTTGAACTGATTTTGGTACTGTTCCAGCACATCGGGGGCATCGCGCAGGAGGATGTTGGTCTGCAACAGCAAATCATCGAAGTCCATCGCACCGTTGCGCTTGCAGCGTAGGCAGTATTCGTTGTATATGTCGCCTATCTCGGGCATCTTGGCCTCGCGGTCCTCACCCACGATGGTGGCATTGGCGATGTAGGCACCAGGCGTGATGAGGCAGTTCTTGGCCATGGAGATGCGTGCCGCAACATTTTGTGGCTTGTAGCGCTCCTCGTTGAGGTTCTTATCCTTGATGATGGCCTTGATGAGGTTCTTGACATCGCTGGGCTCGTAGATGGTGTAGCTCGATGTGTAGCCTATGCGCTCGGCATTCTCCCTCAACAGGCGGGCAAAGACCGAGTGGAAGGTGCCCATGCGTATGAAGCGCGCCTTGGGGCCTACAAGCTTCTCGATACGCTCGCGCATCTCGCGGGCAGCCTTGTTGGTAAAGGTAAGGGCAAGGATAGAGGAGGGGTCGACACCATTAGCCAGCATGTAGGCGATGCGCGTGGTCAATACGCGCGTCTTGCCCGAACCCGCACCCGCAATGATGAGCGTGGGGCCATCGTAGTTGACAACGGCTTCGCGCTGCGCAGCGCTCAAACCCTCCAATATGTTATTATCTTGACTCATAGTTTATTGTATTCCGTAAATTAAAACACCCGCAACGCCCGACATAACGATGAGCAGTATGGGGTTAACCTTGCGTGCCGAGGCGATGAGCACCACGGCGAAAATCACCCAGCTCCAACCGTCGATGAAGCTGCGGCCATCGGCAGAGTGGGGGAAGATGAGAAGCAGCGCCGCCGACATTATCATGCCCACGACGACGGGCTTCATGCCACCCACAACGCCCTTGACATAGCGGTTGTCGTGCAGGCGCAGGAAGAAGCGCGTGAGGAGCATCATAATCGTAAGCGCGGGGAGGCACACCGCAACCGTAGCCACGACGGAGCCCCACACACCCGCAACCTCGTAGCCTATGTATGTTGCGGAGTTGATGGCGATAGGACCAGGGGTCATCTGCGACACCGCGACTATATCTGCGAACTCAGCATTCGTGAGCCAGCCGTTGCGCTCCACAACCTCGCTATGTATGAGCGAGAGCATGGCGTAGCCACCTCCGAAGCCGAAGAAGCCAATCTTCAAATAACTCACAAAGAGTCTTAGCAGCACCCCCATCATAGATTAACTCCCTTTC
>JAEIGA010014092.1_pt1 | contig 12156 bp, 10 predicted proteins | sample 9270691 | NCBI WGS metagenome assembly JAEIGA01 (sample SAMN17057246, study PRJNA624740) | gut metagenome | biome: biome; isolation source: fecal sample | host: Bos grunniens | place: China: Xizang | collected 2019
GGTTGCCCTTGCCATCCAACTAGGGTCTCTGTCTAGCATTGCTATATTCATGACTCTATTATCTTCTCCTCTTCTGCTGAAATCGGGACATTCTCTGAACCCACTAGCGGTAACACAGGGTGATTGGTCATCCCTATTATGCTCTGCTCCTCTTCTAGTGCCTCCACAAGCGAATCCCGCGCATTCTTGCTTTTTTGTTCGTCTATTTCACACATAACCCTAACCCCTTCTCTGCGAGATACTTGTTTGTAATCTCAATCACCGATTCCCTTGTCATGTCTACTCCTTCCAAATCTTCAGGAGCTATGTCATCTGTCCCTATGAAATAATCGTTCCATCCGTTAGAGAGATTGTTGAGGAACAAAGCCTCCATTTCAAGAGTCCGCCTTTTCTCATCGGGGAACAGTTGCTGCTTGGGCTTCTCGTCAGACGGAGGGTCTGGCACGAAAAAACTTATTCGCGCCATCCCTATCGGGTCTTCCAATATCTCTAAATCTTCTAGAAGAGAACACACCACAACGAGTTTCTTCCCGTTGATTGTGTCAGTTATTGCTGGTCTGAAATCCATTGCTATCTTTTTCCCTCTTTCTTCTATCCCTTGCGGACGCCCAATAGTTTACCACACTTTCCGCTAGGGTGTAAAGAGGGTGGAAAATAAATTTTTGTCTTGTTTTGAAATCTTCAAGACCATCTACACCCATCCCCGCCTAGGCTCTCTGGCGGGGCGAACATCTCATAAAGTTCCTTGTCTTTCCGTCTCCGCAATTCTATCTTTGCCCTTATGCGGGAAAGGCTTCCCGTCCGCACTCCTTCTTGTATCTCTTCAAATGTTGCCCTTGTAATGCGGTCATTGCTCCATGCCCCTATGTTGGAAGCATTGATTCGTGCGATGTTCTTTTTGTTCAGAACCTTCCTAGACACACTATTGAACCAATGAGGCTCTACCAAAGGTATGGGAAATCTCTCTCTCTCTATCTCTTCATCGCTTTTAGGGCGGGGCTTAACCCCTTTGTGTTCCATGTGGAACTTCTCTATCTCCATTTCAGACATTTTAGAATAGCACTCTGGGCAAAGCACTAGACTAGTATCAAACCACGAATAATGGCAACGAACTGTCTCATTGCACTTTTTACACTTAATCTCATAGCGGGGCAATAAGGCTATGAGGTCGGGATTTGATACGGGGTGAACCTCATGCTTTTGGTAACTCCCTTTTTTCGTCCCCTTTGACACACCTCTTTTCCGTCTAGTTAAAGAAGTGGCTACCTGCTCTTGCCCTATGTGAGTTTCCGCTGTCTCTAGGGCTTTGGCGGCTTCTGACGGCACATTGACTAGGGTTTCGCTAGAAGGGTTTATAGGCGGTTCTATGGGGCTTTCAGCGATAGCCGCTTCTCCGCTTCCCTTTGGCTTCTCAAATGCTCTCTCTTTCTGCGATTCCGCCAACTCTGCACTTGCCAAAGACGGCCACTTTATTGGCTTGTCTGATTCTGCTTCTCTTATGTCCGCTTTCAAATCAACAGAAGGGTAATACCTCTTGCGGCTCTCTTCATCTAGGCTATAATGGCAATGTGGACAAAGCCATTGGTCGGTCTCTACCCATGACCTAGGCACATTGAACCTCTTTTTGTGCCGTCTGCACCGCATAGAGACTATATCCTCTCTTGGCGACTCTTGCGGCTCTTCCACATTCTTTATTTTTGCGAACCTAATGGAATCTCTGCAACTCTTGCAAATGAAACATTTCTCTTCTATGTCGGTGGCATAGGCGAAAGCCTCCGCTCCGCACACTATGCATTTAATCCACCTAGGCTCTTCGCCTTTGTGATTGTCTCTGATGCTCTTTCCCACCTTATATCTCGCCTTTCTATCTTCTGTCTATTTCTCCACTAGCCCTCATAGGCTTCTAGGCTAAACCCTTCTGGCACATTCGGTCTCTGGATTATTCCGCTCTCTGTGAAGTAAAGCCGAAAATCAACGGACTTGTCATTAGGGGCGAACAACTCATGCAAAGACCTCATGTAGAAGCACATAGCCTTTTCGGCTTCGTCCGCTTCCACGGACTGAAGCCATTTGTCCACTTTGTTCTGGCTCTGGGCTTCTTTCCAAAGGGTCTCTATCTCCGTTGCCTTTGCTTCCGAATTGCGGCTTATAGCCCTTTCCATCTTCCAGAAGGTTGATTTGCTTTCGGCTATCACATAATCGGGCCAAGAGTCAAGTTTAGGAAACACCTTGCCGTCTGGCATCTCATTTGAAGGGTCGGCTATTCGCCGCTCTTCTGTTAGTTTCTTATATGCGGTTTCCGCTTCTTTGGCGAAGGGATTCCAATCCCCCCCATAGAAAAAATGGCAAATCTGTTGCATTACATCGTCCCCTTCATAGGTGCTTTGACTTGTGTGGGTGGTTGCCCTTGCGGTGCTTGTAGCATCCCCATTCCTTGCGGCATCTGTTGGGGTTGTGGTTGTGGTTGCCCTTGCATCATCTGGGCTTGCTGCGCCTCTGCTTGCCGCTTCTGTTCCTCTTCTAGTTTCTGCTTCTCTTGTTCCTTCTCTTCCGCCGTCATTATCTTGCCGTCCTCAATCGTGATTCTTTCGTCTTTGAGATAGAGGGGAATGTCAAATTCCTCTATGGCTTCCAATGCTTCCATTGAAAGGTTGCACACCTCATATTCAGACGAAAAGAGTATGCTATCTATTGCTTCTGCTCCATAGTGGTCTTCATTCCCGTGAAGTTGTAGTTCCACATAGGGGACTTGAGCAAGGTCGCAAAGGGTCTCAATGCCTATGTCCAACTGCTCTTTCCGCAACTTCCATGCGAACCCTCTGCACTCTGGACTGAACGAACAAGGCGAAGGATTCGTAAGGAAAGAGGGGCAAACATAGTTGTGTCCGCCCATAGTCAAGAAAATGCTATCCCCGCAAAGCATTGTGGCAACGGCTTTATGCGGCTTCCATTTGACATAGATTTCGCCGTATTGGCTTCCCATAGGATTTTTGGTGACAAACGGATTCATGGGCAAGAGGATTCCATGCCCCATGTCCGATTCGCCAAAGTCCATTCCATACACTAGAAGTCTATTTAGCCCCGCTATCTTCATGGGACTACCTATCATGCACTTTTTCAAGAGACGGCGGAATGTCTCTTGCCAATTTACCTTGACGGCGGAAAACTCCGCTTGCGATAGCCCCGCCACGCTCCGCCATCTCCTCTCCGTTGCTTCCACTTCTTTGTCGGTCTCTCTAATGGTTCTAGGAATTTCCCGCCCTAGCCCTATCGCCCTCATTCGTTTCGCATAGACCTCGTAGTTTTCGCCGTCCATCATGCCATAGCCGAACTTCTCCACTTCTAGTGAATCGGGGTTCTTCAATCCCCTTCCGCCTTTGTCATGGTCGGCTTTTGCGCAAAGCCATTCGCAGAGGACATCAAAGGAATCTTGTATAGCCTTGAAATCATCTTCTAGCCGTGGAATATGGACTTTGACATATTCAGAAAATTCCCGCCCTCTGCGCAGGTCTCCCTTCTGTGCGGCTTCTTTCGCCTTTGCCAGATATTCGGCAAGGTTGGATTTCCACTCTTTGAATTCCTTTGCCTTAAAGACGAAAGCCGCATAAGGCTCATAGGATTCGTCTAGTCTAGGCATACCCGCTTCTTTGCGGAGAACCTTTATTTCGTCTTCTAGTTCTTTAAAATCGGCATCCTTGCCTGGGGATTCCTCTAAATCCCATGTGAGCTCCCGAATGGTTATGAGAAGGTCTTGCTTCTCGCGCTCTTCTTTGGTCGCAAGCGGACTTATGCGGTCTTGCTTACGGGCTTTCGCCTTTTTCTCCGCAAGCATTATCTTGCGGGAATATTCGCCCTCTGGAAGGTCTATAAGAGAATCGGCGGATTCGTCTTTGCGGGGTCTCCCTCTTTTTCTCTTGAATATAGATTCGTCCATGACGGGCTTCTCACCGGAAGCGAGAAATTCGGTGAGGTATTCCTTCACCGTTGGCTTGTTTGGATTCTCCAATGCTTCCACAAGGGCATCTTGAACTTCTGACATAATTGCTATCCCTTTGAGTATATCTGTATGCTTTCCATAATATGCCGATATTGCTATTCTTGAGAGACCTAGAAAAGAAAAACCGCCGAGGGTAGGTAGAGTACGAGCCTTGCCCCCAGCGGCCACGATGTGTGAAGAGGTGATTATTTCGCAAGAGGAATGTCTAGCATCTGCAAGGCATTGTTCAGTTGAATGAGAAGCACGGCATCCTTCCCCTTCAATCCATTTGCATTGTTGCGATTGATAAGGGAGATAATCTTCTTCATAGTAATCTTGTCGAGCAAGATGCCTCTGAATATACCATTGCCCAAGGCAATCTCCGTTGGAGACAAGATATGGAGTTTCGGGGCTTTCGTGGATTCCTTTTGTTTCGACTTCCGATATTCCTCTTTGGAGAAATCATTTAGGAAAGCGGAAACTCTTCTATCGCTAATTCCTAGTTCTCTTGCGATTCGCTTTATAGACCAATTTGCCTTGAATCTGCGGTTCTTGATTTCCCACTTTTGCTGCTCTGTGAGGGGCTTGTGCATTGTATGTCTCCTTTGGATTGTTAAATTATATCCACCATGAGAAGCGGACGATGGAGATTATAGCATAGTTTCATGCGGTTGCGCAAGAGGGAAAAGAAAAGGGGCAAGCCGGGGAGTGTGTGGACGGCTTGCCCCAGAGGAACAATATGTGCAGGTAGCGAATCTGACCAATGCCCCTCAAAACGAAACCATAGAGGGCTAATTCTCTTCAGCCCATTCGCCTAGTAGCCTAGTCTGAATTTTAGGGACTATCTTCTTTGCATCTTTCACCACATTGGTGTATAGAGGCGAATATTCCTCGCCGCAAGCGGCTTTAAGATTTACAAGAGAGGTCTTCAAGTCTTCCATAGTGGAGTTGCCGCCTAATGTGGCAAGGGTGCCGTAGACCCCCTTGACGGCGGTTTTGACTTCCTTTGGCATCTTGCGGTAGGTGTCTAGCACGGCAAGAGCCGCATCATCGCTCAAGCCGTCTATGGCTTCTAGCAGAGATTGCTCGATTGAAGTCTCTGGGACTTCCTTGTTACGGCTAGACTTGCCCTTCTTAGGCTTTTCGTCCATAGCCGCAACTGATTCATCTAGGAAGCCTAGTTCTGAAATTAGATTCTCTTTCGTTCCCATATTAATTAATGCCGTAGAGTTAGAGGTTCAATCTTCCTCATCTCTAAAGACTTCCTTGGCATCAACCCACATCTCCTTGTTTTTCCAATCCTCTGGAACAAACTTACCTAGCACGGAGTGCCAAATCTGTCCCTTGGGTGGAGAGTGCGGCGGTCTTCCTAGAACAGTAGTCTCCTCCACCATCCCGTCAGACTCTTCTATTTCGTATGTCACCGCATCTATGATATGCACCTTTCCACTCATTGATTATTCTCCTTTGCTTTTTGCAATTATTATAGCATAGGGGCATTAGCCTTGCAATACCCTCTAGTACATTTATCCTATTAATTCCTTCCTCAAATATTCCTCTACACATTTGGGAAGTTTAGGGAGATTTGAATCTTGCCCATATCCGGGCATCGTGAATAATGCAACACACTCGCTATGGAGTTCTATAAGGCGGGTTCTACCTGTGTCACAAGTTTGAGGATATAGAGAAATGTTGCTATCCCACTTTTCCATCTCCCGTCTTCCCTCATTTACTATTTTTCCCCATGCTACCTCATTATTCTCTTTATCTTCATATCTTTCCCCATTCATTAAAAGATGCCCAACTTCATGCATAAAACAAGCCCGATTCGCCATGACATCATTTGTGGGATAATTGTCTATACACCAAGCCATGTGTTTGCCCCCATCACTGTCAAATGAGAGTTCATCCTGCTCTCTATGAGTATACGGAAATGCCATGAATTGCCCCTTTAACTCCACTCTCCCAGAATCTTTGTAGAGAACTCTTGTCACCGCCGCATATGAGTCGCTTGACCTCGGGCGGCATGGGTAGAATGCAAAATGCGCAAGGGCATCCGCAACCTTGGGATATCTAGGTAAAATGTCCTTTAGTGTTGCCGCTACAAACCTCAAAGTCTCTTGCTTCCTCTTCTTTGGGTATCTAGCAAGTCGATTCTCCGCTTTTCTCTGGACTTCCCCGCAATCCTTCAAAGTGGTAAACAAACCAGAAATATACTCTTGCGCATCTTCAGCACTAATGCTTTCCATACCCTTTGTTATGTTTTCAAAAATGGTTTGCTCTGTTTCCGCTTGCCGCTTTTGCTCTTCCTCTTGTCTTTTGGCTTCCTCCGCTTGCTTCTTTTGCTCTTCCCTCACTTTGTCCATAATGCCCTTGCCGAATCTTCCATTGGCGAAAGGCAGTTTATAAGTGCCGTCTTTGGAGAAGTTGGCTGCATAGGATTCGTCCGCTTTGCGGGATTCCTCTTCCATAGCGGGTGCGAATTCAGCGGAAAAGGATTCGTCACGGTCTGGGTAGACAGAAGCATAGAAGGATTCTCCAAACTCTTCTCCATTAGATTCACTAGGTGAAGAACCAGACACATCGCCTCTTATGTCATCGCCATCGTCGAAACGGCGGGAGAGGGGTATCACATTGCCGTCGTCGTCGTATGTCACCGAGTCGGCGGACTTGATCTGAGAAGGTTCAAAAACCATCATCTGTCCGTTGTTGTCCACAACAGAATCATACCCATTGTTCTTAACGTCTTGTGTGAATTTCTCCAGTGTTTCTACATCGTGTCTGTCAGCAGCGTCTATGAGCCGATTCATTTCATCCTGCTCGATGAAATAAGGCTCCTGCATAGAAAGCATAACCTCCATGACCTTTCCGCCGTTGGCATATTGCCCCGCATAGACGCGATTGCTTCCGTCCCAGAAGTAGAAACCCCGACCAAGCCATCCCTCGTCGTTACTTGAACCGATGCGCTTCTTGTCAAAAACCGTGAACTCTTTCTTTGTCCCATGCAGACCAAATGTTCCAAAGCCATTGCGCTCCGCCACCTCCCTAACCATCTTCGCGGCGGTCTCCATGTCCCCTCTTTCCACCGCCTCCATGTAAGCCTTGTCTTCCTCTGGTGATACTAGCGGCTGGGAATGCTCGTCTCTCCCTTTCTTATTCCCCTTGCTTTCTCTATCCTCGTCAGCTATGTCCGCCTTGTCAGCATCAGTCTCCTTTTTCATCTCATCCCGAAACTTGCAAGTCTGGGTGCTAGGGTCAAAATGCCCCTTGTGGTGCTTGCGGTCATGCTCCTCCAATGTCTCGCCTTGGGGGAGCGTGTCCGCATCCTCTACATAGTTCTCGCCTAAAAATGATGAAATAAGTTCATCATAAACATGATTTTCTCCACCTTCTAGTTCCCCCTTAATCCTATTAAAATTTCTTATAATTGTTGGGAGATACTTCTCTATGACTTCTTCAGCACTTAATTCTGAATCTTCATCTGGAAGGGCAGACAACCTTGTGTCCAACTCTTCTCCATCAAAAATTATTCTTGCCCAAGAATCGTTAGGTAATGTTATAGTTGTCCTTCCAAGATAAAATCCGTCTTCATCTGACTCTATTCCTATGTCATAACTTTTCCCATTTGCATTGATTGTATAAGACCTAATCCCCCCATATGTACTATAGTTAAGTGTCCCTCCTGTAGAATCTGTATGAGCTTTTATTTTATCACTATCTCCATACCAGACCTTATATCCAGGAATCCCTTTTATTCCGATAAACAAATCCTGCCCCTTTTTCATGACCTTTTCCCCACCTAAAATTTCATATTGTGCCAACCTCCCAAGTTGGTCATCTTTTACCCGTTCCACACCTACTGGTATACCATAAGACCACTTATCTTGTCTATCCCACCATAAAACACCATCCCTCCTCTCTTGAGGACATGAGACAATCCACTCTTCAAAAGGTCTCGAATCGTCAGATAGTCTCCATTCCTGTTTTAATTCTTCTCTTGCTGAGTGTCTATCTTTCGCTGTTGCCATGAATGCAAGCAACTTCCCGTCTTTGAAAGCAACTCGCTTTGGAAGTTTATTGTAATCATTCCAGAAATACCATGCATCATATCCACCATCACTCCCATCCGAAAGATTCCCTTCCCCGTCTCCATGCAGCAGACACCACGGGTTAGCATCCTTCCCCCAATGTGTGTCTATCACCTTCCGCATCAATGCCTGCCCCTCTCGGCTATCTTCCACTTGGAAAGTCTCAACCCCATAGCCCTCGTCTCTGTAGTTGCTCATCAGCGGGTTCTTCTTTAACTCATCTACCGTTATAGGCTTCTCACTCTCCTTGAAATCGTGCATTGCCTCTATCATCTCCATCGGCGTGTCGTAATCGCTCGGATTGAATGACACATTGCCATATCGCTCTATCGTGTCTTTTGCAATGCCAATCCTTTTCTTCGCATTTTTTAATCTTTGTTGTGCCCTCTCTATCTTCCTCTCATCACCAGAAGCCTCTGCATCTTCCAATGCCTTCCTCGCATTGTCAATTGTTGTTTCTGAAGCCTCCATTGTCTTCTTCGCGCCAGTAAAAGCATTGAATGCCTCCTCGCCTCTCTTTACGGCTTCCTCAACCTTGTATGTGTCTTCTGGGAGTTTAATCGCTCCCTTCATCACCCATCCGAAAGCGCACTCCTGAACCTTTCTATCTTGTATCTTCCCTAGTTCTGTAAGGATTAGGTCAGCATCCAAATCTGGACGTTTCTTCGCCATGAGCCGTCCATATTCCTCTGTCTTCTTCTTTGAAAGCCCCTCGTAGACCTTGGCTTGTGGCTTGTCTGCCTTGGGAAGGGTTGTTGGTTTTGCAGAATCGCCTACTTGTGAATATTGCCCTTCATCTCCACTTATCCATGCAACATCTTCTAACTTGACTTCCTTTGAATAAATCTCCCCTCCTCCTGCATAGTCTCTAGCCATCATTTGAGATGGAGTAACAAATGTCCCATTCGTTATAGGCTTGCTACTGTATACGGTTATCAGTCCACTTTTTTTAGCCTCTGATATGATATCATCGGTGACATCGGGATTAGCGGGAGGGGCTTCCTCACAAACCTCTGCAAATGTTTTTATGTCATCTATGCTTCTAATCCCTACATGATAGTCATCCGTCATGGGATTGGTGCTTTTTATTATCTCGAATTGCTTTTCCTTATGATTCTCAATACCATTTTCTGAATCTAGTATATCCCCCTTGTCCGTCTCTGTCTCCGTAGTTATTCTCTCACGGAACTTGCAAGTGTCGGTTTCTGGATTAAAGCCTTTAGGATGGTGCTGTTTGTCATGCTGCTCTAATGTCTGGTCCTTGGGTGATTCGTCTGCTACTAGTGCATCGTATAGACTATCCTGTGCGGTCTTTGCGGTATTCTTACCGTTGCTTTTACCCTCTTCCGTATTCTTCTTAACTGCCCACCTCTTTGAGAATACATTGGGCTTAACATCGTCATTGGCGGGGTCGTTGAGATATGCAATAGCCACATCTAGGGCGGAATCCCGCCACTTCTTATCACCCTTTGCCCCATTAGGATTCAAATAGGAAGAAGAGGATATGCTTCCTAGCATCCTCTTCACGAATCTTTCAGCCGCAGTCATATCTCAACCCTCCAAAGCCTTGATTATCATTTCAGCAACTAGATTCATTGCTTCTTCCTTGGGCATTTCGTCACCCACATACTTGCCGCCCTCGCGGGGGGCTAGGTTCTTTTTAGATTCCCTATCCGCTAACACGGCTTCTAGGTCTTTCACCTTCTGCTCCATGCGGGGGTTGCCACTCGCATGACCTCTCGCCTGTGCTAATAGTTTCCTCAACTCTGCTTCTGGCTTATAGGCATCCATGCCTAGTCTCTTGGTTGCGGCTAGTATGTCTTTGCGGGCATCGGCTTGTTTCTGCTCTGCCGCTTTCTTGGCTTCTTCCTTTGTCTTGACTTCCGCTTCCTTTGCGGCGGCTTCCTTTTGCCGATACCCCTCTTCATAGGCATCTAGGTCATGAAGGGCGGTATTTTCTCCATCCTTCTCTGAATCCCAATTAGCCGCCTTTTCAAGAAGGTCGGCATATTTGGCGGCTTCCTCATCAGAAAGATTCTTTGCCCAATCTGGGACTTCTTCTTCAACCCAATCCTTGTAGACCTGCTCTATGCGAGAGCGGGAATCTCCCTTCTTGGGCGAACTGGCAGAAGATTGTCTCGGGGATGCCGCAGCATCGGTTTTGGGTGCTTCTTTCTGCTTCCCAATAGCACTCTTTATTGCATCTACCATCGGCTTATATTTATCTCCGCCCCTTTCTAGGGTCTTGATATATCTATCCGCCATTTCGCTTGCAATTTCCTCGGCGGACATAGCCCCGAACCCTTGCACCTTCCCATCTACAAGAGCGGACAATCCCGCAAATGCATCATCTAGGGTATCAATATTCTCATTTGCTAGAAGCATCGCCGCATCATTAAACTGTTGTTCCGTAGGACGGCTAGAAGTGGTTGCACCACCCTTCGTCTCTCCACTTCCCTTTGGCATGAGTTTAGCCTTTTGGTTGGCAAGGTCTGCGGCTTGGTTTATCCTCGCTATCTCCGCCATTCCCATACGATTAAGTTCAGAGAAAGCCCCGCTTATCTTGCTCGCTTTCCTTTGCAGAGACCCAACTATATGGTCTAGGTCTTCCGAATGGGAATCCCCGCCCGTGGCATCCATAGCCTTTTGAAGGTTGCCCATGAGCCATTCCAACTGTTGAGCATCCTTCTTGATTTCAGCAACGGCATCAGACATTTCCTCGCTTGGGGTGTAATCTATTCCCTTCTTTTTAGCAAGGTCTCCCATCCAATTCAAAATACTATCAGCCTCATCCTCTATCGAATCACTCTTGCTATCTTGTCTAAATATAGACAGAGCCATGTCTGTAAGAGTCTTCTCTATGGTTGCCGCCGCTTCTCCCTTGGACTTTTTCTCCGCCGCACGGAAAGACTCTTCTTGTTTCTTGGCTAGGGCTTCTGCTTCTTTGGTGGCTTTGGCTTTGGCTTCCTCCGCCTTTTTAGCGGCTTCTGCCGCCGCCAAATCTACGGCACTCTTTGCAATGACACCGCCCTCGCCGTTCCCTTTGAGAGTTTTCCCCTTCTTGTCTAGTTCCTCCGCTTTGCGGGATTCGTTCTTAGCGGTATCTGAAGCATCCTTTATCGTTTCAGCGGCTTTCCGAATCTCTGGGGATGGCGTCCCCTTAAGGGCAATGTCTGCGGCTTGCTCTGGCGGTGTTACTCCGCCTTTGGCTTTGCCGTTTGTTCCTGCTGTGGACTTTCTTTCGCTTGGTTCTGCCGTGCCATTCGCATCGCTAGAGCCAGTTTCAGTAGTTCCGTCTTCATTTTCGCCGTCATGTTCTGTTCCTTTCGGTTCGTTGGGTATTCTTTCAAATCCGCTAGAGGTGGTTTCTTCTCCACTTGCCGAATCAGAGGGGGCAGACTCATCCCCCATACCCAACTGTTCGCGGAGCTTTGCCATAGTCTTTGCAGCTATCTGTGAAACCTTATGGTCTGCACCCGCCTTGTTTATTATATCTTCATACCATTCAACATTATGCGGGGCAAGTTTTTCACCCCATGTAGTTCCTGTTGTGATAGCAGAGCGAACAGTGTCTAAATCATGATGCCACGGGTTCTCTCCGCCCTTTTCAAGGAAATCTCTCAACTCATCATCAGAGATATCGGGTATCTCTTCCTCTTCGTTTTGAGGGGATATTCCTTCCTCAGCGGAAGGTGCTTTGGGTTCTCCCACGGGTGGTTCTTCAGGCGGAGTTTCTTTCGGTTCTGGTGAGGGAGGGGTTTCCTCTATCGGCTCTTGTGGCTCTTCTACATTTGGTTCTGTCTCTTGCGGAGTGGCTTCTGGTTGCGGTTCTGTGGGTTCTGCGGGGGACTCTTCTGCGGCTTGTGGAACTATTCCTCCTTTTGCTTTCTTCTCTATCTGGCTAGGTGTATCACCTACTACGGGCATCACCTTCCCCGCATTCTTCGCTTCTTGTGTTCTGTAAAGGGATTTCTGCGCAAGACCAGTTTTAGGCGGTTCGTCAGCCTTTACAATGTCCATCTCGAACTCTTGGGTCAGAATATCCTTGTCTTTAGAACCGCTTATTTCCATCATGCCCTTCTGCTTGGTGGA
>JAEIGA010014093.1_pt1 | contig 12156 bp, 12 predicted proteins | sample 9270691 | NCBI WGS metagenome assembly JAEIGA01 (sample SAMN17057246, study PRJNA624740) | gut metagenome | biome: biome; isolation source: fecal sample | host: Bos grunniens | place: China: Xizang | collected 2019
AAAATGTAGCCTATGACAATAAAAACTAGTTTTTCTTGTGCATTTACATTTTTTTTTGTACCTTTGCACCGCATATGGAAATGCGATACGACAAACAAGATTTGCAGAATGCCCTCCGGGTGTTGCGAGAAGGGGGTGTGATATTATATCCTACTGATACGGTGTGGGGTATTGGGTGTGATGCAACCAATGCTGCAGCAGTTGCGCGCGTGTATGAAATTAAAAGGCGTGTAGATAGCAAGGCGATGTTGGTGCTATTGGATGGAGCAGGAAAGTTGCAAGGATATATGGATAAAGTGCCAGAAACGGCGTGGATGTTGCTTGAAGCGAGCGAAGATCAACGACCTATGACAATCATTTATCCGCGAGCCAAAAACTTGGCAGCCAATCTGTTGGCGGAGGATGGTAGTGTAGGGATTCGTATAACCCAAGAGAGTTTTTCTAAGACATTGTGTGAGCAATTGAGGCGTCCTATTGTGTCTACATCGGCTAATATTAGTGGTGAACCAACGGCAAAAATCTTTAGTCAAATTTCCTCTGAATTGCTAGAGTCTGTAGATTATGTGTGTGAATATCGTCGTAACGATACAACTGCACATAAACCTTCTTCTATCATCAAGATAGATGAAAAAGAACGTATAACGATTATTCGGTCATGAAATACTGGAATCGCCGTAAGAAATACCAATTGATTTATATGTTAGTGGATTTTATGTCTGCTATGTTGGTGTGGATGGCATTTTTGCTATTCCGTTGGTTGGTATATGAAGGCAGAATGTTTTCGGTAGATACTGTGTTGATACCGATGTTCAATTTTTATTGGCCATTAGTGCTATACCCATTGGGATGTTTGTTCGTGTATTATTTATCAGGTTATTATCTTCGTCCTCTTCGCAGACCTTATTCGCGAGAGCTGAGAAGAACTTTGGTTTCCTCTCTGATAATCTCAGTCGGGGCATTCTTTTTGATTGTGATAGATGACCCAATAAATGGTCATTATGATCGCTATTTAACATCTCTATTAGTTTTGTTTGTTCTCCAGTTTGTTGGGTGTTATTTGCCTCGTTTATTGGTGACATATATTGCTCATACTTTTGATGATAGAGCCCCACGGCGTTATACGATTCGATCTAAAGATGAGGTAATAGAGTTTGAAAAAGCGCATGCACAGCAAGCCTATGATGAGGTGATTTTGGATTTAAAATCTAAGAATAAAGAAGAAGAAATGTACATGTTGATCAGTCGTTTATATCCGGCCAATGTAGAGATATCGGTTGTACCTAGTCTCTATGATATGCTTACGGGTGCGGCGGTTATAGCGGATGTGGCAGATCAACCCTTGATTCCGATTACGGAGCATAAGATGAATGATGCAGGACTGTGTATAAAGCGTGCATTTGATGTGGTAGTTTCGTTGATGGCATTGATACTTCTATCTCCGATATATATATCGGTAGCTATAGTAGTGTGGAGTACTTCTAGTGGCCCAATTTTCTATCTGCAGGAGCGTATAGGGTTGCATGGTATTCCGTTTAAGATTATCAAATTTCGTACGATGCGAATGCATGCTGAGAAAGATATGCCTCAGTTGAGTTTGCATAATGATCCTCGTGTGACTAGGGTGGGGAAATTCTTGCGTAAGTATCGTTTGGATGAATTGCCTCAGTTTTGGAATATCCTTCGTGGTGAGATGTCAATTGTGGGACCTCGTCCTGAGCGTCGATACTTTATTAACCAGATTGAGGAGCTGGCTCCTTATTATTGTATGATTTACAAGATTCGTCCAGGACTGACTAGTTGGGGACCGATTAAAGTCGGGTATACAGATACACTCGAAAAGATGATTCGTCGCTTGAACTACGACATAGTGTATGTGGAGAATATGTCGTTGGGCTTGGATTTGAAAATCATGTTCTATACCTTAGGTGTAATATTCAAGGGTAAAGGTAGATAGATTATGACTTATGATGAAGCAATAAAGCGTATTGAGCAGATTGTCTGTGAAATGGAGCAATCTGAGGCGTTGAGTATGGATGCGTACAAGGCGAAGGCCATAGAGGCTAAGGAGTTATTGTCTTTTTGTCAGTCGCAGTTGACCGATTGGGAGAAAAAGATGGAAACCATAGTGACTCTAGAGGAGTGATAGGCGCGTTTAGGATCTAGTGGCCCTTATTATTAAGTGTTTGAGTTAGTCCTCGGAGAAGTGTACGAGAACATGTCGATAGGAGTTGAATATCTTGGATTTAGAAACAAATCCAAGGTATTTTTTTTGTTCATCTACTACAGGTAGGTTCCATGCTCCTGTATCCTCGAATATCTCCATCACTGTACCCATAGGCATAGTGTTGGTCAAGATAGCTTGAGGGGAGTTCATAAGTTGCTTGACATTGAAACGATTGTATAATCGAGGCTGGAACATAATATTACGCACCTCATCTAGAAGTAAGATTCCTAGTAGTCTATCGTTGTTATCCACTACGGGGAAGATATTACGATTGCTTTGCGCAATTACCTTGACGAGTTCGCCGAGAGTCATTTCTGGGTTGAGTGTTCTGAGGTCTGTTTCAAGTACATTCTCCATCTTCATTAGTGTGAGCACGGAGCGATCTTTGTTATGTGTAAGAAGCTCGCCTTTTTGTGCTAGACGCATAGCGTAGAGGCTATGAGGCTCGAAAATCTTGATGGTTAAGTATGATATTACCGCTACTGCCATCAGAGGCATAAAGAGGTGATATCCACCTGTGAGTTCTGCAATGAGGAAGATACCAGTTAATGGTGCGTGCATGACACCTGCCATAAGTCCGGACATACCAGCAAGTGCAAAGTTGGCTTCTGGAACGCTGATACCTAGCAAATTCATCAGTCGTGCACAAATGAAGCCCGTGATAGCACCCATGAAGAGTGAGGGTGCGAATATACCGCCTACACCTCCTCCGCCATTGGTGGCAACTGATGCAAATATTTTGAAAAGTAGAATAGCGACAAAATAGCCGACTAGTACCCACGAATCAGTGCCGAGCTGTTCAAATGGACTATTGTCTATAGCAGAAACAGAGTCGCCGTTGATAAGTTGTTTAATAACATCGTATCCCTCTCCATAGAGTGGTGGGAATAGGAAAAGTAGTAATCCAAGGGTTACGCCGCCTACAAGGAACTTGAGCCATGTATTCTTCACTTTATGCTTAAATAGTTGCTCGAGGCGGTTCATACCTCGGGTGAAATAAAGTGAAACGAGTCCACACATCACGCCAAGGATGATGTACCATGGCAAACGCTCTACAAAGAACGGTTCACTATTGGTGAGCGGAAACATGGCTTCTTGTCCGTTAACGATGAAGGAGATTGCTGTTGCTGTGACGGATGAGATGAGCAGAGGAGCCATGCGAGTCATAGTGAGGTCCATCATCAGTACTTCTAGTGTAAATACAAGGCCCGCAATAGGGGCTTGGAAAATACCTCCTATAGCACCAGCAGCGCCGCAACCAATCATTAGCATCATGGTCTTTTGATCAAGGCGGAAGAGCTTTGCCAGATTGCTACCAATTGCAGAACCTGTAAGCACGATGGGCGCTTCGGCTCCGACTGAACCACCAAAACCAATGGTGAGTGCTGAACCTATCAATGAACTCCAGGTATTGTGAATCTTGATGATAGATTTGCGTTGTGAGATAGCATAGAGAATCTTGGTAATACCATGTGATATATCATCTTTGACAATATATTTGACAAATAGTCCTGCGAGGGTGATACCTATCATCGGTGTGATGAGATACCACCAATGGTCTTGTTCAATGAGATGGTGTTGTACCAGATGGTGAATACCATGAATCATGAACTTGAGCAATTGAGCGGCACATGATGCTAATGCACCCACAAAGAAGCTCAGTATCAATACCAAGTTCTTCTGCGGGATGTGCTGCTCACGCCACGCTATAAATCGGTCATATGTATTTCTATCTCTAAACACTAAACCTTAAATCTTCAACCTTCAATTAATCCTCTTGAGTATCCCAACCTATGCCACGGTATTTGTCGAGGTCCCATTCTTCTTCCACCTCATTGAGATAGATGGTGTGTGGTTCGTCGTCCTCCTCGGGTTCTTCATCGCGCTCAATAATTTTGACGTCAATAGGAGCGTGTGAGATATCAATGACTTGGTTTTGTTCTTTGTTGAGTTCCTCCCACAGCATATCTTTGAGTTCGGTAATGCCCGTGCCGCTTGCAGAAGAGAATGTGATGACAGAGATGTTCAACTCTTTAGCCAATTTTTTTGCAAGTTGGTCAAGGTTGATCTCTGGATCTGCGATATCGCATTTGGAGATAGCTAAGATGCGCGCTTTAGTGAGCAACTGAGGATTATATTTCTCGAGCTCTGCAAGCAAAATCTCATATTCTTTCTTGATATCCTCTGTGATGACAGGAACCATGAATAGCAATACGGCATTGCGTTCGATATGGCGTAAGAAGCGGAGTCCTAAACCGCGGCCTTCTGCTGCACCTTCGATGATACCAGGAATGTCTGCCATGCAGAATGATTGGTTGTCGCGGTAGGAGACAATACCGAGTTGCGGAGTGAGCGTTGTGAAGGGATAATCTGCAATCTCTGGTTTAGCTGCACTGACGACAGAGAGTAGGGTTGATTTACCAGCATTAGGGAATCCTACCAAACCTACATCAGCCAAGACCTTGAGTTGTAGAATCACATTGGCTTCCATGCATGGTTCGCCAGGTTGTGCGTAGCGAGGTGCTTGATTGGTGGCTGTGCGGAAGTGCCAGTTGCCAAGTCCTCCTTTACCTCCTCGGAAGAGGATTATTTCTTCCTGATGTTCCTTGATCTCGCACATAAACTCACCTGTGTCTCCGTTGTAAACTACGGTTCCACAAGGTACTTCGATGATTTTATCTTCACCGTCTTTGCCAAAGGAGCGTGATGGTCCTCCCTTGCCGCCATCGGTAGCAAAGATATGCTTTTGGTACTTGAGGTGGAGTAGTGTCCATAGATTGCGGTTCCCTCGAAGGATGATATGCCCTCCTCGTCCACCATCACCGCCATCTGGTCCGCCTTTAGGCACATATTTAGCGCGGTGGAAGTGCATACTGCCAGGACCGCCTTTACCCGAGCGGCAGTAGATCTTTACATAATCAATAAACGAGGATGATGCCATATCTGTTGTTTGTTAAAAAAATCTATGGTTTAAAGCAGGATAATCACTTGATCAGCTTTAAGATATTGTCAATTTGGCAGAAGGTATCTTCCATCGAATAATTGCCATTGATAGCAAAATAGTTGTGACGATGGAGGTAGTATGTGCAAACAGGTTTTGTCTCAGATTGATAAACTTGCAAGCGCTTTTTGATTGTCTCGTAGTTATCATCTGTACGACCGCTAGTCTTGCCGCGATTCAAGAGACGCTTGATTACTTCGTCCTCTTCCACGAACAGGTCAAGCAACACTGCCTTCATGTGGCGACGATCTAGCAATAACTCTAAAGCTTCTGCTTGTGCTACGGTACGTGGGAACCCATCGAAGATAACGCCTTTGCAATCCTCTGGTAGGTTGTCGAGATAGCGCTCGATGAGGTGAATCATTTTGTGATCGGGAACTAGATTACCACCAGCGATAAGTTCGCCTATTTCTTTGCCGAGTTCGCTTCCAGACTTGATCTCAGCGCGTAGTGCATCACCTGTTGAGAGGTGTTGCAAACCGTATTTCTTTACGATTAAATCAGATTGTGTACCTTTGCCACTACCTGGGGCACCGCAGAGTATGATGTTGAGCATAGTGTTGTATTGTGTTGTATAGTGTTGTTGTGTAGTATGGTGTTTTTGACACAAAAACGAGTTGCCCCAAAGAGCAACTCGTTGTATGTGTAGATACTCAATTAGAGTGCCAAACCAGCACCTGCTTTGAATTTAGCAACTTTCTTAGCTGGGATTTGAATCTTAGCACCAGTTGCAGGGTTTACACCTTCGTGAGCTGCTTTCTCTACTACAGAGAATGTACCGAAACCAACGAGTTGTACTTTCTCACCATTCTTCAATGCACCTGCGATAGCGTTTACAGTAGCCTCAACAGCCTTTTGTGCTTGTACCTTTGTCAAGCCAGCTTCAGCTGCAACAGCAGCTACGAGTTCTGATTTGTTCATAACGATTCTAGATTAAAATATTAAACTTTCAATTACTTTATCGGCTCTTCCGAAAAATTTTTGGCAAAGTTACAATAAATTTTGTAATTATCAAATATTTTTTGAAAAAAAAAGGTGATTTTTTGTTTTTTCATGCCATTTTTGCATGTAACAAGTGTTTTTGCATACTTTTTGTTTTCTATTTTCTAGTTTTTTACTAATTTTGTGCGGATTTTACAAGACTATTTTAATATGTTTAGAAATTTACCTCCAATAACAAAGAATTTGTTGATCATCAACATTTTGTTTTATTTTGCGAAAATTGTATTTGCTCGTTATCAAATAGATTTATCTCATATTTTGGGTTTGCATTATATTACGGCCTCTGATTTTTATATTTGGCAGCCACTTACCTACATGTTTATGCATGCAGATTTATCGCATATATTCTTTAATATGTTTGCGGTTATGATGTTTGCTCCTGCACTAGAAGAGCGTTGGGGGAGCAAGCGTTTCTTGATATACTATCTTATTACGGGATTAGGTGCTGCGGTAGTGCAAGAATGTGTGTGGGCGCTTCAGTTGCAACCTACCTTGAATAGTGTGAATCCATTGTTGGCATCTACTTTGGCTAATAAAGTGGTTACTATTGGAGCAAGTGGTGCTGTATTTGGTATATTGATGGCCTTTGGTTGGCTATTTCCGGATATCAGGATGTACATCATGTTTATTCCTATACCTGTTCGTGCGCGTACGCTAGTGATCATTTACGCATTGATAGAGTTGTTAGCGGGGCTTGCGCCTATCTCAGGAGATAATGTGGCCCATTTTGCCCACTTGGGTGGCATGATCTTTGGTCTTGCGTTGATACTATGGTGGCGTTTTCGTGGGTATGATGGTTTTGAGTCGAGGTCTTATGGAGATAGTCGTTTGAAGCAATGGATCAAACAGCGTTGGGATCAGATACGGAGCAAACGGCCCCCTCGTATAAAGCGAGATGACGACTCTAAGGATTATCATGATTATCATTACCACAAACCGCTATAACCGGTCTTCGGCTACCATCCGATTGTGGCTGTAAGGGGGTAATGGTCGGAATAGGTGGCGTGTTTATCTACTTCACACTTTATAGGATCTAGTTTCCTTGAGCATAGGATATAATCTATGCGCACGCCAATGCCTTTGCGCTTATAGGTGTTGCCTAATTGTCCGCAACTGCCATCTAGGAAGCAGTCGTGTAGTCCGAACTTAATTTTCCAATACACGTACGATAGTGGAATAGCGTTGAAGTCTCCTACCGTGATTACAGGATGAGGTGATTGTCGTATAGCTCGTTTCACGGCATGTGCTTGCTGGTGGCGAAGTCGATCTGCTGAGCGCAGTTTGCGGCTGAGTGTGCTATTCTTGATCCCTTCTAAGCTGATGCTATCCATGTGTAAGTCTTGTTCCTCTATTCCATAACTCTGTAGATGGTTGACGATGAGTCGAATGGTATCGTATCGCATTACTACATCGCATTGGCTGCTGATATTGGTTTGCGATTCGTAGCGAATCGTTTGTTTATTGATGAGTGGGTATCGCGAAAAGACTACATTGCCAAACTGCCGTTTGGTATTGTATTGCTTGAAGTCGTAGTAGGTGTATGGATATTTCTTCATGGCCTCACGCAGGGCAGGAAGTGTGAGGTATTTGGGATTCTTGTATACCAACACCTCCTGTAGGCAGACTATATCTGCATCTTGCTCGTTGATGTATCGCAGCATAGCTTTCTTTTCCGTAATGCTCTTGTTTACCATCGTTCCGTGGGTGTTGTAGGTCAACACCTTGAGTACATGGTCATAGGCTATCTCGTCAGCAGTATGTATGCGGTGTGAAACAAGCGAATATAGACCCCATATCACCAGAAGTGAGATCAGCAGGATAAGTATTCGTTGGATTTTCTTCATTGGTTATTTAGGATCTAATGTAATGATAGGTATGAGCATTTCCTCCATGGATATACCTCCGTGTTGGAAGGTATTGCGATAGAATTGAGCGTAGTAATTGAAGTTGTTGGGGTATGCAAAGAAGTCGTTTCCTGTGCAGAATATATAACTGCTGCTCACATTAGGGCATGGCAAGCCCACTTGTTTAGGCCGTGTAATTTCGAGGCAATTTTTGGCTTGACAATTGAGCGATTTTCCCACTTTGTATCGCAGGTTGGTATTGGTGTTTTTGTCTCCAATGATTTGTACGGCATTGTTGACGCGTGTAGTGCCATGGTCGGTAGTGAGTACGACTTTGTATCCTAATGCGGCAATACGGCGGAACATATCTGCCGTGGGCGAATGTTTGAACCAGCTGAGTGTTAGGCTGCGGTATGCAGCATCATCGTTGGCTAGTTCGCGCATCATCTTGCTGTCGGTGCGAGAGTGTGAGAGCATGTCAATAAAGTTGAGTATGACGATATTGAGTGGCGTCTTTAGGGCTTTGAATTGACGTGTAATTTTTTCGCAGAAGTCGCTTTCGTTGACCTTATAGTAGGTATAGTCGTAGCGTTTGCGGAAGCGGTCGAGTTGTGTTTGGATGAGTGCTTCTTCGTTGTTGTTCTTGCTCTCTTCCTCGTCTTCGTCGATCCATAGATGAGGGTACATCTCTTGTATCTGTAGTGGGCTTAGTCCCGCAAAGATAGCATTGCGTGCGTATTGCGTAGCGGTAGGCAGGATGGATGTGTACATTTGCTCATCCTTGATGGTAAACCACTCTGACAGCAAGGGTTGAATCATTTTCCATTGGTCGTATCGGAAATTATCAATGACCACGAAGAAAACCTTTTCGCCTTCGTCCACGAGTGGAAATACATATTTCTTCATCACATCTTGTGATAGTGTTGGTCGAGTAGCAGGGGCGTTCCACCATCCTTCATAGTTTTTAGCAATGAATTTAGCGAATGCGTTGTTGGCTTGTTCGCGTTGCATGCGTAGCATGTCATGCATAGCAGAATCCACATTTTCTAGTTCTAGTTCCCAATATGTTAGGGTTCGTTCGACTGCCATCCACTCTTCGATGGTGCTCGCGGTGTCAATCATGTAGGTTATGTCCGAGAACTCTTGGCGGTAGGTGGTGTTGGTGTGTTCCTCTACGATTTCGCGTTGGTGGATATGTTTTTTCAGGCAGAGCAGTATTTGGCTAGGATTGACGGGCTTGATGAGGTAGTCGGCAATCTTTTGGCCGATGGCTTGCTCCATGATATGTTCTTCCTCGGATTTGGTGATCATCACTACGGGCAAGGTGGGTTGTAGTGTTTTGATTTCTTGCAGAGCTTCTAATCCAGATAGTCCGGGCATGTTTTCGTCTAGGAAGACAATATCAAATTGCTCCTCTCTACACGCGTCTATGGCGTCTTGTCCATTGTTGACGGGTGTCACGGTGTATCCCTTTTCTTGTAAAAAAATGATGTAGGGTTTGAGCAGATTGATTTCGTCATCTGCCCATAAGATTCGAGTTGTATTCATAGTTTCTCCATTTATTAATTAGGTTTAACATATCTTCTGCCCAATCGCTGTCAAAATGCATCATTTCTCCAGTGCGTGGGTGACGGAATCCTAAGGTCTTGGCATGTAGCACTTGTCGTGGACAAAGTGCGAAGCAGTTGTGTATATATTGTTTGTATTTTTGGGTTGGTAGTCCTTTGAGCACTTCCATACCTCCATATTTCTCGTCGGCAAAGAGGGGGTGTCCGATGCTTTTCATATGTACACGAATCTGGTGTGTGCGTCCGGTCTCTAGTTTGCATTCGACTAATGTCACATAGGGGAATCGCTCTAGTACTCGCCAATGTGTGATGGCTTCTTTGGCGTTGGGGTTGTCCTCGAGATCCCATATCCTATATATCGTGCGATCGCGTGTGTCGCGCGCGAGGGCGCCGATGATGGTGCCGCTATCCTCGGTGAATGTTCCCCAGACGAGGGCGTTGTAGGTTCGCTCGGTAGAGTGGTCAAAGAACTGCTTGCCTAATGCCGTCTTAGCTTCGGGTGTTTTGGCAATGAGTAGTAGTCCACTAGTATCTTTGTCTATACGGTGTACAAGTCCGATGTTAGGGTCGTTGATGTCCAGTTGATCTTGGAAGTAGTAGGCTAATGCGTTGAGCAGAGTGTGCTCATAGTTGCCATGTCCGGGGTGTACAACCATGCCTGCAGGTTTGTTGATGACTAGTACATCTTGATCTTCGTATACCACATTGATTGGGATGTTTTCGGGATGTATGGTGTAGTCGTGTGGTTCATGATCAAGTAGCACCTGTATCACATCCTGTGGTTTGACCTTGTAGTTGCTACTTACGGGTTTGCCGTTGACCAAGATGTTGCCTGCATCTGCAGCATTTTGGATACGATTGCGCGAAGTACCTGTCATGTGTTCTGCCAGGTACTTGTCGATGCGCTGTGGCGTTTGACCTTTATCTACTTCGCTTCGCCAGCGTTCCCAAACTTCCTCTTGTTCTATGTGCTGTATCGTATCCTCGTTCATGTTCGTTGTGTAGTAGCGCTTTGCGCTGTGTAGGGTTGTGTAGGGTTGTAATACTAGGAATACCATCCTATACCATCTTATACCACTCCTAGAAGAAATCTTCCTCGTTTGTTTCCTCGTAGTTGGTAGTGATGGTTTTTTCGATGTCAGTAGATAGTTTGACATTTACGCTAGTTCCTTCTACAACAACTGTGCCACTAGCGGGGGTTTGTTGGTAGATGATGTATTGTGCGTTGGTACTGTCTGTGGGGGTGGTATCGTACTCTATAGTGCCGAGTATCAGCGAGTTGGTGAATAGCCATGAGGTGGCATCTTCTATGTTTTTGCCTACGATGTGAGGCACAGTAACTTGCTGTGTGCCCTTGCCTTTGCCTACCACTAGGGTGATAGCGGTGCCTTCTTCTAATCTAGTGCCTGCCACCACAGATGTGTCGCATACGCGTACATCCAGGATAATATTTTTGAATGTGGATGGTTGGTATATCGTCTCGTGGATGGTCAGCCCCAAGGTCTTGGCGGTAGCTTCTGCTTGTCGCAGACTAAGGTCTCGCAGTTCGGGTATAATCACGGGACGTCGCATGCGTGCATTTTGGATCACATAGATGGTGCGTCCTCGTTTGACTTGTGATCCGGGTGATGGGTTTTGCTCCACGATAGTGCCGAGTGGTGTTTTGGTGGAGTAGGTGGAATCGATGACCTGTACATGCAGGTTTTCGGCGGCGAGTAGGATCTCTGCTTCGGCGATGTGCATGTTGGTGATATTAGGCACGGTGACCTCGGTGCCGTGTTGTGTGTAACTGCGCAGGTATATGACCAATCCTGCTATTAATATAGCTACTAGTGTTATCATGGCTGCAATATTGATTGCTGCAGCCTTCCAATTGAACTTCTGTTGCTGGTTGTTGCGTGCCATATCTCTCGAAAAAATCAAAAAAAAATAATAATTCGTCTGCAAAAGTACAATTTTTTTTGCATATATCCAAAATTTGTATTACTTTTGCATAGATTTTGATAAAAATCAATCGTTAAACATCTAGAACTTTAAAACTTTTAAGTCGTATGAAAAAGATTTTGTTAATCGCTGCTGTTGCTTTTTGTGCAATGAGCTGCTGCTGCAAGAAGGCAGACAAGGGCGAGTGCGCTAAGGAGTGCTGCCCAAAGACTGAGTGTGTAGAGAAGAAGTGCTGCCACGCGGATAGCTGTGCTGCTAAGGCTGCGTGCGTTACTCCATGCGAGAAAGCTGATAGTTGCTGCGCTGCTAAGGCTGAGTGCCAAAAGCCATGCTGCCAAAAGAAGGCTGAGTGCCCAGCTCAAGTAGCTGAGTAATGCGAATATTCTACCTTGTTTTAGGATGTATCTCCGTCGTGCTTGGCACGATTGGAATATTTGTACCAGGATTGCCAACAACACCTTTTGTGCTGTTGGCTTCTTGGTGTTTTTATCGCTCCTCATCTCGCTTGCAGGCGTGGTTGCTGCAGTCGTTTTTAGGCAAGTATATCCGCGAGGATCGTGATAAGGGTGGGCT
>JAEIGA010014094.1_pt1 | contig 12156 bp, 13 predicted proteins | sample 9270691 | NCBI WGS metagenome assembly JAEIGA01 (sample SAMN17057246, study PRJNA624740) | gut metagenome | biome: biome; isolation source: fecal sample | host: Bos grunniens | place: China: Xizang | collected 2019
GCCTTAAAATGCGCCTTGAGCCTCGTTTACGGCTTTTGTGCGGTTTTCAAGTGCCTTGCGATACGCCTCGTCGCGCAGTTCGCGCAATTCGGAGGCAGCGAGGCGGGCGGCATCATCGTCCCAGGCCGTGATTACAGTTTCGTAATCGTTGGAAGCGTCTGCAAGACAGATGGATACGCCTCTGCCAGGGGCGATGTCAAGGACGTAGAGCGGGCGCACCCAGCTGGCGAGCCGTGCCGTTGTGCCGTAGCGGCGCTCAAGTGCCTCGACGAGATAGTGCCGGCGTCCGAACGAGTCATGCGGAACTTCCTCTTTCGCGCAGGCGCACACTTTTACGAGTTTGCGCGTTTTCGGCGAAACAAAGGCGTAGTAATCGTCAAACCCGTTGAGTTTCTTCTCGGGCGTGAACTTAAACATCTTAAGCGCGCTCTCGCCAGGGACATCCTCGGCCTTGTCGGCGCCCGCAGGCGTTTCACCGAACTTAAGAGAGAGGAATGAATCGTTTGCGGCTTTCGCAGTCGCCTTTTCGGGCGGCTCTTCAGGTCCTGCAGTTTTGTCTTTGGTGTCTTTGATTTCGCTCTTATCCTGCGCGGCAGAACCGTCGGCGGGAAGCGTCTCAGAATAAACGCTCGTCTCGTGGCCGATGACATTGCCGTCGGCATCTTTTATTTCGCGCTGCGAACGTTTAGTTCTGGTGATTGTTCCGTTGGCGTTGGTTACGACAGTTTCCTTCTCGTTTATGGTCGCGGGAATATTCTGCGAACCTACCCCTTGAAGATCGCCGCATCCGGCGAGCCCCGCCATGGCCGCAATCATTCCGTATTTCATAGTATCTGTGTTCATCTTATTTTTCCTTTCTTTGTTTTTTGGCGTTATTAAGTGCCACACCAAGAATAAAGCAAATGCCGTGCCAAGGGGGAAACCCACAATATGAAGAAAAAGTAGCGTCAAATTGTCGCAAAAATGGGCCACAATGCGACATAATTTCGCTCCTCTAATATTCTTAATACCGGGATGAAGCTTACGTGGTTGAAATTTTCGAAATAAAAGTCCATAATATGTGTCCATGACGAAATTGGATCCAGAAATATGTCGTGAAATAAAGAACGCGAGAAAGGCGGCTAAAATTTCACAAAGCGAGCTCTCGAAAGAAGTCGGGTGCTTGCAATCTGCGTTATCCATGTTCGAGCAGGGGGATGGAACAAAGCTTAACGATGAGGTAGTAAAACGCCTGGCTGCGAAGTTCGGCATAGATTTGACAAAGAAGGCCGCTATAAGCGCGCCGAATGTGCCAAAAGTCGATATCGCCGCTCTTAAATTCGCCTCTCAAGCGCCGGTAAATATTCCGGTGCGCGGCTTTTGCCCCAATTCTGCCTGTCCCTCCAACAATGCCTATCAAGTTGACGGCAGAACATTTTTAAAACCCGATAGATCGTCTGCCGATCCCGTTGGCGGCCGGTTCTGCGCTGTTTGCGGCGAGGTTCTTGAGAAGCGCTGCCCCAATTGCGGCGCAAGCGTCCATGATGGCGCGGTTTGTTCTCTTTGCGGTGAGCCGTATATTCATATATAAAATATACATACTATGAAAAAAGCGATTATAACAGTTGTAGGCAGAGACACTATCGGTATTTTAGCTAAGACATGCGCGTATCTTGCGAAGAACAACATCAATATTCTTGATATTTCTCAGACGGTTGTTCAAGATTATTTTAATATGATGATGATTGTAGATGCGAGAAAAGCGAATAAGCCTTTTGAGAAGATAGGCGCCGAACTTACCCGTTTAGGACTTTCGCTGGGCCTTGAAATACGCTGTCAGAAGTCAGAGATTTTTGAGAAGATGCATCGCGTCTAATACGGGACGGTCGTGCCTTGAAGGTGCTTTTTTTATTTATTGACGGCCTTGGTTTGAAACCGCCGGCGACGGACAATCCCGTAAATAGCGAGGTTTGTCCGGCGCTTTGTAGGCTTATCGCCAATCATTCTAAACCTATTGACGCCTGTTTGGGAGTGGAGGGCGTGCCTCAATCCGCCACTGGGCAGGCGACAATGTTCACAGGCGTTAATTGTTCTCAGGAGATGGGTAAGCACTGTGAAGGTTTCCCGGGGCTTGAGCTTCGAAAGATTGTTGAAGAGGATAATATTTTTATAGAACTCAAGCGCCGAGGAAAAAGAGTGCGCTTTGCTGATGCGTATCTTATCGATGATGTGTCAGAACTGGCGGATAGGCGCTTTAAATCTGTCACGACGGTTATGGCGCTTACTGTGCCGGAGTCGATTTCGCTTACGGAAGATCTTGCCGATGATCGCGCGCTTATGCAGGATTTAACACGTGAGACTATACAAGACAAATACCCCGACATTCCTGTTATTCAGCCGCAAAGAGCTGCAGAGCATCTTTTTGCGATTGCCCGGGAGAATGATTTTACGTTGTATGAGTTTTTCCAAACGGACGTTTCGGGGCATTCTCTTGATTACACGCGTGCCTGCGAAGTCTTGCGTCTTTATGATAGATTTCTTTCTTCTCTCGTTCGGTTTACCGAGGCTGCGGGCATAACGCTTGTCATAACGGCAGATCACGGGAACATTGAATCGATGTCCCAAAGGGGGCATACTCTGAACAAGGTGCCTTTTATTGCTTTCGGGCCGTATGAGAATTTTATTCGAGATAAGGTTTCTTCTCTCGTTGATGTGACACCGGCGATTCTGGAGGCGTTCGATAAATGAAAAGCGACGAAGCGAAAAATCTTTTCAAGAGCGGCTTAAATTGTTCGCAAAGCGTTTTTTGCGCGTTTGCCGAAGAGTTTGGGTTAAGCGAAGAGTTCGCCCAGAAGATTTCATGCGCGTTAGGCGGCGGGGTCGGGCGGATGCGCGAAACATGCGGAGCCGTAACGGGAGCGGCTTTGGTAATCGGCATGAAAACAGGTCCCGATAAAGTTCGTTCGTACGCCAAAGTCCAGGAGTTTTGTGCGGCGTTCAAAAAGGAATTCGGCTCAATTGTGTGCCGAGAACTTTTAAATGGTGTTAATGCGTCTGTAGGCGGATCGCCTGAAGAGAGAACCAAAGAATATTATCAGAAGCGTCCTTGCGCGGAGATGGTCGCGAAGGCTGCTGAGATTCTTGAAAAGATTGATTTTTCGTAAGATGCCGCCTGTAGAAATTAATGGTGCGCTCGGCGGATTTTACACGATAAAATTTGATATAATATTGCCATGACAAGTTGTGCATGGTTATGGTTGTATGCCGGGGCGTTTTTGATGCTCCTTGAGCTTTTCGCCCCGGGTTTCGTGATATTCTTTTTCGGTCTCGCCGCAGCAGCGGTGGGACTGATGCGTTTTGCTTTTGGCGAAGCGTTTGATGCGACATGGCAGATAGCTTCGTTCTCGGTGTTTTCGGTTCTCTTTCTTGCGCTTCTCAGACGATGGCTCAAAAACGTTTTTATGGGCAAGGAAGAAAAGAGCGTGAGCGATTTCGAAAACCAGTATCTCGGGCGCATCGGTAAAGTCACTAAAGAGATTAATCCTCCTTTGTCGGGCCGGGTTTTGCTCGGAGATCTTGAGTGGAGCGCCATAGCCGATGAAGCTATAGCGAAAGACGCGAATGTAAAAGTGATTTCACAAAACAACTTAACAATGAAAGTGGAGGTAATAAAATGAATCCTGCGTTGGTGTTTTTTATAATCGTAGCTGTTATCGTACTTATAGCTATCTTAAAAACCGCGGTCGTCGTGCCGCAGAAAACTGCGTTCATCGTGGAACGCTTAGGAAAGTACCGCTGCACTCTTGACGCCGGCTTTCATATTTTAGTTCCTTTCATCGACCGTATCGCCTATCGTCACACGTTGAAGGAGCAGGCGATCGACGTTCCTCCGCAGCAGTGCATCACGAAAGATAATATCGCCGTCGATGTTGACGGTATTTTGTATATGCAGGTTATGGATCCCGCGAAGGCCAGCTACGGAATCGGCAATTATCTTTTTGCGACGACCCAGCTCGCCCAGACGACGATGCGCTCAGAGATGGGCAAGCTCGATCTTGACAGGAGCTTTGAAGAGCGCACGAATATCAACGCGGCCGTAGTCACCGCCGTAGACAAGGCTTCCGATCCCTGGGGCATAAAGGTTACGCGCTACGAAATTAAAAATATCACGCCTCCCCAATCGATTCGCGATGCGATGGAAAAGCAGATGCGCGCCGAGCGCGAAAAACGCGCGATGATCGCAGAGTCTGAAGGTGAACGTCAGGCTAAGATAAACCGCGCAGAGGGCGAGAGGCAGCAGGCGATCGCTCTTTCTGAAGGTGAGAGAGCAAGACGCGTCAATGAAGCCGAAGGTAGGGCCAAGGAGATTCTTCTTGTCGCCGAAGCTCAGGCAGAGGGTATTTCGAAGGTTGCTGAGGCGCTGAGCGGAAAGGGCGGTTTGGAGTCCGTCAACATGCAGCTGGCGCAGCAGTATCTTAAAGAGTTCGGCAACCTCGCCAAAACAAACAACACAATGATTATTCCGTCAAATCTGGCAGATGTCGCAGGCGTACTTAAAAGCTGTGCGAACGTTATAAAACAGATTTGATTTTAAGGTTGAACAAATGACAACAGCAGTTCTCGCCCGTCTTACAGGCGAAGTCGGAGCGGCCGCTAATCAGGTTACGGCCGTCGTTAAGTTGCTTGCAGACGGCAATACCGTGCCGTTTATCGCCAGATACCGCAAGGAAGTCCATGGTAATCTTGATGAGGTCGTCATAGGGAAAATCCAGGAGCGTCTGCAATATTACAACGAATTGGAAGATCGCAAAAAGACCGTTATTAAATCCATTGAGGAGCAGGGCAAGCTTACGGACGAGCTGAAAGAAAAAATAGATAATTGCTTTGTCAAAACGGCTCTTGAAGATCTTTATCAGCCGTATAAGCCAAAACGCCGTACCCGCGCTCAGGTCGCGAAAGAGAAAGGCTTTGAGCCGCTTGCGGATTCAATCTGGTCGGGGCAGCCATTTAACGGGAGCGAAGAAGATCTTCAATATGCTCGTGATATCATAGCCGAACGTATAGCCGACATCGCCGATGTACGCGGGCTTGTGAGAAATGCATTTGCGACGAAGTCGGTGGTCAAGTCTGAGGTCGCCTCTCCAAAACCTACCGAGCCCACCAAGTTCGAGCAGTATTACGAGTTTGAAGAATCCATATCGACGATTCCCTCACACAGGTATCTGGCGATCAGACGCGGCCAGAAAGAAGGTGTTCTTTGGGTAAAATTGGTTCTTGATACCGAAGAGACGCTTGAGCGCATGATGGAGATAATTCAGCGTTTTTCTTTAGGGGCGAGTCAGCGAGGCGAGGCATACGATCAGATTGCGCTCGCTGCGCGTGACGCTTATAAAAGACTTTTGGCGCCAAGCTGCGAGATTGATGTCACGGTTGAAAAGAAGATGGAGGCCGACCGGGCGGCGGTTGAAGTGTTTGCTGAGAATTTGAGAAATCTTCTTCTCGCCTCGCCTCTCGGCGAAAAGGCCGTTCTCGCCATCGACCCCGGCATCCGCACCGGCTGCAAGCTGGCGATGATGGATGCCACGGGGAAATATCTCGGCAATACCGTCATCTATCCGCAGCAAAAGCCTCTTGAGGCGGCCAAGGCCGTGGCGATAATAGTGAATAAGTATCGTCCCGAGGCGATTGCGATCGGCAATGGAACGGCTGGTAGAGAAACCGAGACGTTCGTTCGCGACACGTTGAAAAAACTTAAAGAGCAGCATCCTGAAATACCTACTCCCATCGTCGTGAGCGTGAGCGAGGCGGGCGCTTCCGTTTATTCCGCCAGCGAGACGGCGAGAAAAGAATTTCCTGATCTTGATCTTACCGTAAGAGGCGCGATCTCAATCGGCAGAAGACTTCAGGATCCGCTTGCGGAATTGGTAAAGATCGACCCGAAAGCGATTGGCGTAGGTCAGTATCAGCATGATGTCCATCAGCCGCTTCTTGGAACAAAGCTCGATGAGGTCGTGGTTTCCTGCGTAAACGGCGTGGGCGTAGAATTGAATACGGCCTCGGCGCAACTTCTTGAGCGCGTTTCAGGTCTTTCGTCTTCGTTGGCCAAGGCGATTGTCGAGTGGCGCAATGAAAACGGAAAGTTTACAAGCCGCGAAGACTTAAAAAAAGTAAAGGGGCTTGGACCTAAGGCGTATGAACAGTGCGCCGGCTTTTTGCGCATACGGGGAGCTTCGAACCGTCTTGATTCATCCGCCGTCCATCCGGAGCGTTACGAGCTTGTGGAAAAGATGGCGCTTGATATAGGTCTTAGTGTCGGTGACCTTGTGGGCAACAGTCTTGCCGCCCAAAAGATCAACATAATGAAATATATCGCCCCCGGGATCGGCGAGCCTACGCTTAAAGATATTGTGGCGGAACTCGTCAAGCCGGGCCGCGACCCGCGAAAGACTTTCGAGCCTCCTAAATTCAGGGATGATGTCACCAAGATTGAGGATGTCAAAGAGGGGATGAAGCTTGAAGGTGTTGTGACGAATGTCACGCAGTTCGGCGCATTCGTTGATATCGGCGTTCATCAGGACGGGCTTATCCACGTCTCAGAGCTTTCTGATAATTTCGTCAGCGATCCCGCAAGCGTCGTCAAGGCGGGCGATAGGCTGCAGGTTACCGTCATTGCGATAGATAAAGAGCGTCAGAGAATTTCTCTTTCCGCGAAATCGAAACCTGTTTTCGGCGGGGCGTCAAATCAGTCGGGAGGGCGCAAGAGCGAAGGCTTCCAGCGCAGAAGCTCTTCTTTTTCATCAGGCGGTTTCTCGTGTAATCCCTTTGCAAATCTATAGTTTTTCATACTGACTTAACTGCGCTATTTTTGATATAATATACATATAATTTTTAGGGTAGAAAAGATGTCTGAACAGAACAATTACAACGCTGAAAATATTCAGGTTCTCGAAGGTATGGAAGCGGTGCGAAAGCGCCCGGCCATGTACATTGGAGATACGGGTGAGCGCGGTTATCACCATCTCGTTTATGAAGTCGTAGACAACTCTATCGACGAGGCCTTGGCAGGTCACTGTTCGATGATCGACGTCATTATCAATAAAGACGGCTCTCTTACGGTTAAAGATAACGGTCGCGGAATTCCCGTAGATATGCATCCTACCCAGAAGAAGCCCGCTATTGAGGTCGTTTTGACGATTCTTCACGCCGGCGGAAAGTTTGACGGTTCAAACTACAAGGTCTCCGGCGGTTTGCACGGCGTGGGCGTAAGCTGCGTAAACGCGCTTTCTGACTGGATGAAGGTTGAAGTCAAGCGCGGCGGAAAGCTCCATCACATTGAGTTTTCTCGCGGGCGTGTCACTAAGCCTCTTGAGGTTCTTGGGCCTTGTGGCGACGAGACTGGCACGAGCGTTACGTTTTATCCCGATCACACGATCTTTTCCTGCCGCGCATTTAAGTGGGAGACTCTTTGTGCGCGTCTTCGAGAGCTGGCATTTCTCAATAAAGGCGTTACGATTCATTTCAGAGATGACGAGGGTGAGGCTCATCACGAAGAGACTTTCCATTATGAAGGCGGCATAAATCAATTCATTGAGTGGCTCAATGCGAATAAAAAGCCGCTTTCTCCCGTTATTCATTTCGAAGGAGCCAAAGAAGGCCTTACGGGGATGGTCGAGGCTGAAGTCTCTCTTCAGTATACCGATTCCTACTCGACGCTAGAGCAGACGTACTGCAACAATATCCATACGATTGAAGGCGGAACGCACCTTTCGGGTTTTCGCGCTTCCCTTACCCGTACGATCAACAAGTACGGCTCTGAGAATAAGCTTATTAAAGAGAAAGATACCCTTACGGGCGAAGATATGAGAGAAGGCCTTACGGTCATCGTTTCCGTAAAGGTTCCGCAGCCGCAGTTTGAGGGCCAGACGAAAACGAAGCTCGGCAACGGCGAGGTTGACGGCATAGTCTCTTCGATCGTCTCCGATAAACTCATGACATTTTTCGAGGAGAATCCCCAGGTCGCCAAATGCATTATCGAAAAAACGCTTCTTGCGGCGCGTGCGCGTGAGGCGGCCAGAGCTGCCCGTGAGTCCACCCGCCGCAAAGGTGTGATGGACGGGCTTTCTCTTCCCGGAAAACTTCGCGATTGTTCTGAGCGCGACCCCTCAAAGACGGAACTTTTCCTTGTAGAAGGTGATTCGGCTGGCGGCTCTGCGCAAACGGGGCGCGACCGCGCGACACAGGCGATTCTTCCTCTTCGCGGTAAGGTTCTGAACGTCGAGAAGGCCAGAGTCGACAGGATGCTTGCGAACAATGAAATAAGAACTCTTATTACGGCTATCGGCTGCGGCTTTGGCGAAGAGTGGGATATTTCAAAGGCCAGGTATCATAAGATCATCATCATGACAGATGCCGATGTCGATGGTGCGCATATCAGAACTCTTCTCTTGACGTTTTTCTACCGCAAGATGCCTGAACTGATCGAGAAGGGCTATGTCTATCTCGCCCAGCCTCCGCTTTACAAAGTCGAGCGTAAAAAGAAGTCGGAATATGTGCTTACCGACCGCGAACTTACGGAGAAGCTTTTGACTCTTGGGCTTGACGATTTTGAGATCAAGACGAAAGACGGCGCCGTGCTTGAGCAGGATAAGGCCCGCGAATTTATGACGCTTCTTGCCGAGATAGAAACCACGGTCAAAACGCTTGAAGAAAGAGGCTTTAAACCTGAAGACATTCTCGCTGATGCCGATGCCCAGGGCGCCGGCGCCTCGATGCTGAGAAAGCAGTTTGAAAGCTTGGGCGGTTTCGGATTTGAGCCTTCTGATTATTTTGGCGGGCAGCTTAAGAAGCTTCTTGACGATGTTCGCCAGCATGGTCGCGAAGGTCTTAGCGTATATCGCTTCAAAGGTCTTGGTGAGATGGATGCGCCGGAACTTTTCGAGACGACGATGAATCCCGCCAAGCGCAGAATGCTTCGGGTGAAACTGAATGATGCAGTTGCCGCCGATAGGATGTTCACGCTTCTTATGGGCGATGAAGTGGAACCGCGTCGCAGATTTATTGAAGATAATGCGCTCAATGTGCGAAATCTTGATTTCTGATTTTAGGGAGTTTTTTTCATGACAATCAAAAGACGACAGGCTCGCGAGTGGGCTGTTCAGATGTTGACGGCGGCTGATTTGAATCCGCCGGAGGATGTCGGAGAATTTATCGCCTCACATCGTCTGCAGCTGCCCACGCTTGAAGAAAGTGAAGGAGCGGTGGAATTAAAAGGCAAGTTAATGGAATTTGCCGAATCGCTTGTAAAAGGCGTATTGGGGTCGATAGACGAAATTGACGCGATTCTTACGCCTCTACTTGATAATTGGGATGTTTACCGCTTAGGGACAGTGGAGCGGGCCGTTCTCAGGCTCGGCGTATGGGAGCTTAAAGCTTGCGATACGCCAGTACCGGTTGTGATAAACGAGGCGATTGATCTTGTCAATTGGTATTCGTCGCCCAAATCACGCACTCTCGTCAACGGTGTTCTTGACCGATATGCGAAATCGGTCAGATGAAGTTTTCATGTCCCGAGCCGTAGAGCTAGCTCTCAACGGCTCAGGTCATACGCGTCCAAATCCGCCTGTCGGGGCGGTCGTAGTTAAAGACGGTTTTATAATCGGCGAGGGGTGGCATAGGCGCGCGGGCTCTGATCATGCGGAAGTTGCCGCTCTTAAGGATACCGTAAAGCGCGGATATTCGCCCGAGGGCGCAAGAGTGTATGTAACGCTTGAGCCTTGTTCTAAAGTCGGTCGTGTAGGTGCTTGCACCGATGCGCTTGTTTCAGCGAAGGTAGCAGAGGTCGTGTACGCCTCTTTAGACCCGAATCCTAAAAACGCCCGTCGCGCTTCACGTATTTTAAAGTCTTCAGGCGTTCTTTGCCGAAAGTTTAATTATCCGCCTGCGGACAGACTCATAGCTCCATTTGCTAAATTCATCACGAAGGCTCTTCCTTTCGTGACGGTTAAAATCGCAATGTCGCTTGACGGTAAGATATGTGATTTTAACGGAGAATCTCAATGGATATCTTCATCTTCCGCTCGTCGTCTTACAGGAACGATAAGAGAGAGCGCTGATGCGATAATGGTCGGCGCGGAAACGGTTAGAAAAGATAATCCCTCTCTTTTAAGCCACGGAAAGAAAAACAACGATTTAGTGCGTGTGGTAGTTACCGGAAGCGGTAAGCTTCCGGCGTCCGCGAAAATTTTCACCGACGGGAAAAACCGCACGATTGTTCTTAAGGTCCCGAAAGGCGGCGCGCTTATCGACGCGATGCGCGCTCTTGCGGCGGAAAATATCATGCACGTTTACTGTGAAGGCGGGCTTGAGCTTGCCCGGTCTTTGGCTGCAGAAAATCTTGTCGATGAATGGCTAAGCGTTATCTCACCAAAAGTAATAGGTTCAAAGCCGATCAGCGAGGCGGCGACAGTCAAGAATTCCTTTATAATTCCGGATGCGCTGGGTTCTTATGAAGAATCCGTCGCTTTGTTGAGACGTTCAAAGAAGTGATTTATATGATTACCGTTACAAAAACCGTAAAATTCGATGCCGCTCATGTTCTTACGAATCATGACGGATTATGTAAAAATCTTCACGGGCACACGTATCGTATTGATATTTCAGTTGCTCAAAGTGAAGATAATCAAGGCGACATGGTGATCGATTTCAAAGATTTGAAGAATATCGCCACAAGTGTCATCTGCGACAGCTTTGATCACGCATTTATCTATAACAATAAAAGCGAAGGCGAGCGTGAGATCGCTTCCGTCGTCGGAAAATACGGTATGCGTACGGTTGAACTGCCGTTCCGCTCTACTGCGGAGAATCTCGCCCGCCATTTTTATTCGCTGTTAAAAACCAAGATCCCCGGGCTTTGTGCGATAAGGGTTTGGGAAACGTCTGAAAGTTCGGCGGAGTATAAAGAGTGAGGATTACATCTGGAGAGTTCGGCGGGCGAAATCTTTTCGTTCCTAAAACAGGCGACATCCGTCCAACGCAGGAGCGTGTTCGAGAGGCGCTGTTTTCAATGCTTCAAACCGAAGTGCCAGGCTGTGATTTTCTTGATCTTTTTGCAGGCTCCGGCTCGTCCGGATTGGAAGCTCTTTCACGAGGAGCGCGCACGGCGACTTTTGTTGAGATTAACCCTAAGCATATTGCCGTAATAAGACGCAACATCGAGTTGTTGCGCATAGCCGACAATGCCCAGACGATTATTCGCGCAGATGTTTATAAATGGCTCGAGCGTTACAGTGGAGAGGGCTTTTCCATTGTTTTTGCAGATCCTCCTTATGCTTTAGGTGAAGAAAAGGGGTATGTTAGAGTGCTTGAGCTTTTGGCGCTGCGCTCAATAGTAAGGCCAGGCGGGGTTTTCGCCGCCGAAATGGTTTCGTCGCAAAAAACAGAATCAGTTTCCGGTTGGGAAATGTTTCGTGAGCGTGATTACGGAAAAACCCGCCTAGTTCTCTGGCGAAGACTAACCCCTAATCACTAACGACTAATCACTAGCGACTAACCCACAACCGGTATTTTTAGCGTCTCTCCGCCGCGCATCGCAGACATGTGCGAATAAACTCCGCAAATTGTCGTTTCAAGTGCGATTTTCTCATTCACCACATGATGATGATTTGGATCGAGAATCGCCCTTAGAAAATCATCTGTCAGATACCCGTGAGAGCCTCCATGACCGCCCGGCGGCATTCCTTTGGCAAGAGCATGGCGCTTGAAATCAATGTTCTTTATTTGTGAAGCGTCGCCAAGAAAGGTCATCGCCGCGTCGTCATATCCGCCTTTCTGCCCCCATACGCGCCCACGCTCTCCGTTGACGCACGGCACATCGTAAGAGACTAACATTCTGGCAGATCCGCCAGTTTCCATTTTCATGAATGCAAACTCGCTTCCAAATGGGTTATTGTAGCGGTTGCCTTTGGTGTACTGCTTGATAAGACTTGGGGTCGCTATGCATGTAGTTTCAATGAAGCGTTTGCCTGTTACGCAAGTGTAAAAGGCGGTTGAGTGTGTCGGGTAATACATTGGCGGTATGCCGTCGCGCCAACCGTTGTATGAGCCTACGTTAAGGCCGTTCTTAAGGTCTGAGCAGTGAAAATATTCTCCTTCGGCATAGACGATTTCGCCCATAGCCCC
>JAEIGA010014095.1_pt1 | contig 12156 bp, 12 predicted proteins | sample 9270691 | NCBI WGS metagenome assembly JAEIGA01 (sample SAMN17057246, study PRJNA624740) | gut metagenome | biome: biome; isolation source: fecal sample | host: Bos grunniens | place: China: Xizang | collected 2019
GAAGGAGGGCGGTGCTAGCTTCGGAACGCGCGTGGAGACCTTCACGGAGGTGGTCAAGCGCGTCCGTGCGGCGACCAAGCTCCCGATTCTGCCGAAACTCGCCCCGAACGTCCCCGATGTGCGTCCCTTCGTGCAGGCGGCTCAAGATGCAGGCGCAGATGCCATCGCATTGATCAACACCTTGCCGGCGATGGCAGTGGATTTGGAAACGCGCCGTCCGATTTTGGCCAACAAGGTGGGCGGTCTCTCTGGTGCGGGCATCCATCCGGTGGCTTTGAAGCATGTGTATGAGGCGGCGCAGGTCGCCACCGTACCGTTGTTGGCCATGGGTGGCATCTTCTCGGCGAAGGATGCCCTGGACTTCATCCTCGTGGGTGCAACGGCTGTCGCGGTGGGCACGGCGACCTTTATTGATCCTTTGGCACCCTTGCATGTGCTTGAAGGGATGGAAGCGTGGTTGGATGCGCACGGAATTGAAGATATCAATGACTTCCGTGGCACCTTGCGCGTCTAAAAAAGAGACCTCTTGCGGCGGACGATTGACCTCGTGCCGCCGCAATTGTTTTGATTTCTTTTCATAAAAAGGTGTGCAACTGTGGCGGGGATGATTCCCGAATGGTTTACGCAAGGACCTGATGTGGAGTGGCAGGTCTGGCGCGCATTGCGACAGCATCTGCCTGCATCGTGGACGGTGTGGCATGGGGCGACTGTGCAAGCGGGCGCAGCGCCTGCGGAGATTGATTTCTTGTGTGCTTGCCCAGGTCGTGGACTGATCGCGATCGAAGTTAAGGGTGGGCAGGTTTCTGTGGCCAATGGGGTGTGGTATCAAGAGGGGCGTGCGCTGAAACAAAGCCCTTACAAACAGGTGGCCCGCGCAGGATTTGCATTGCGCGATTATCTTTGTGCGGTGCTAAAATGCTCTGATTTACCCTTTCCGTTTCTCAAACTCGTGTGGTTTCCTGCGGTGGCGCGCCCAGAGATTGAACCGCCAGAGGGGGTGGGCACAACGCTTTACGCGGCCGATCTCTGCGACCCTTTGGCGACCTTTGAGCGCCTTTTGCTGGAGACGCCCGCGGGTTTACGGATGCCGTCCACAGAGACTTTGCAAAAGATTCTCTCGCCCATGGTCGCTTACCAAGCTTCGTGGCAGGGAAGGCGGTCATTAGATGATGCACGCATTGCCCGTTTGACCCAGGAGCAGGCACGCACCTTGGATGCCTTTTCGCACTTTTCACGGTTGCGTGTGCGTGGCTGCGCAGGGAGTGGTAAGACGCTCTTAGCCCTCCGCCGCGCCTATCAATTAGCGGATTCGGGCAAGCGCGTCCTCTTCCTCTGCTTCAATCTCCTCCTGGCGGCGCATTTACGGCGAATTGCAGGAGAGGTGAAGGGATTGCGCATTGAGGCGGTGAATGATTTATTCCTTACCTTATTGGGGCGCGAAGAGGATGGCTCGCCAGACTTTTGGCGACGTTTGGCGCGCGAGGTGCTCCCCGCCGCAGAGCGCTTTCGCGTGGAGGATGCGCCAGATGCTGTCATTGTGGATGAGGGGCAGGATTTCTCTCCTGCAGTGTGGACGGCCGTTAAGGCATTGGTGCCCGAGGAGGCCGACTTCATTGTCTTCTATGATCCTGAACAAAATATCTTCCAACGCGACTTGGCGGCACTCCCCTCCTTCCCTTGGCCCGATGCTACGCTAACGCGCAACTGTCGCAATACGCGTGCCGTGGGAGAGGTCTTACGCTTGCATGCGCCTGAGACGATGGTATTGCATGAAGAGGCACCCTTGGGCGAGGCACCAGAAATTTATTCCGCGTGCAATGGCAGGGCCCTTCGCGAACGCTTAATGGCCGTATTGGAAAGGCTCTTGGAGCAGGAGGGCGTCCCGCCCACAGATATTGTCTTAATGGGCGCACATGCCTTACAAAAGATGTCCTTAGAAACGGTGATGGCGCGTTTTCAGGGATTGCGCTACTTCACCTATCGCAAGTTTAAAGGACTTGAGGCGCCGGTTTTAATTCTGATTGATGTCGATGAAGAGAATCCGCTCTGGGATCGTTCGGCACGCTATACGGCCATCTCTCGCGCAGTCCATAAGTTGATTCTGCTCAAACTTAAGCCCTGAACGCAAGGGGATGATGCCCCATAAGCGCCGTACGTCACTTTAGACGAGGGCGGTGTAAGTGGCGCGGATGTGTTCGCAGGAGGCAGCAGAGTAGCCATTATTGTGCAAGATGGACTCTGCCGCGAAGAGGGAGTCGGGCGCAGTGGGGGAGATGGATTGGTCGGGGAGCGCCACAACCTGTCGGGTGTGTTGGACAGGGATAAACTTCTCCCATTCAACAGGCACCTGATGCGTGCGTCCATTACTATCGCGAACAGGCACGTGGGCAACGTGCGTCTCCGATCGGAAGCCGTGCGCAGTCACCTTAAAGATGGTCGCATCGCCATGTTTTAAGGTTTTGGTTTTGAGAATGCACGGAGTTACGCAGTTGGGATGTGCAAAGGCTGTGTCGCCATAGACATTGGCAATGAGTTCATTCTCCCAAAGGGAGGTCTCAAACTTCTCGGAGGAGGAGATGGGGGCAGGGCGCGGACCTGGTTGACAATAGAGGGGGATGGTCATTAAGGGCGCGAGCGCGAAGTAGAGTGCCTTGAAGTAGGTCTCGTTGAACTCAATAAAGTGCGCTTGAAGCGCATCAATATCATAATGATAGAAATGGCTGGGATCCAAGGATTGATTGGTGGAGGGTAAGTGCAGGGGGAGCACTGCCGTCAGCGGGCCCTCTTTAATCATGCGGAAGTTGTCGCCGTAGCCAATCTCGGTGTCATTGAGGAGGGCCACCATTTGCTGTTGGGCATAGGGGGTGAAGAGGAGGCGAAATTCGCGTTCGTCAGAGCGATCTTTGGCGTAGAAGAGGGTTTCAAACTCTCGATTGGCCATCATCGTAAAGCCGTATTCATCATCCAAATTTCTGGAGAATTTCTCCAACTCCTTTTCCGTGCGTCGTTTGGACCACCGATTAAAGAAGGAGTCTTCTTTGCCCGAGTGCTTGGAGGGATTGCGCGAGTAGGAGAGGTTGGGCGCGGCGTGGTGTGCGAAGAGGAGGAAGGAGGAGTGGCTGTATTCGGGATAGGGGCGCACAATGGTGGCCGTCAAAACTTCAGGCACAGACCGCGTACTCCGGCGTCCATTACTATCGGTGTAACTCTTTTGGACGAAGACGGTGCGGCTCCCGGAATAACACTTTTCACCCATGGAAAAGGTGCGTCCCTTTACCAATGCGAAAGGGTTCCCGCAGAAGGTGCCCGTTTGCAAATCGTGCACAGAAAAGTCATCATCTGCGTCAGGTCGCCACGTTGAGGCGGCGAGGAGGGCTTCAAATTGGCGATTGAGGAAGGCCTTGTCAAAGGTGGTCTCGGGTAAGGTCTGGCGGAGAATGTCGGTGACCGTATCCCAAGAGAAGAGGTCATTGAGCGGGGCTAACTGTTGCCAGGCCTCTTGGAGGAGGGCTTGCTCGCGGAGTTCAATGGTAGCGATGCGCGTGTTCAGCGAGGCAATCTTGGCATTCAACCATGCGACATTGAGTAACAGCGCACCCAATGAGGTTAGTCCAGCCCAGAGCAGGTGGGTGGGATTGATTGGAAAGGAGGGGTCAAGATGGGCAAAAAGGAGTTGGACACCGATGAAGAGGAGCCCACCACCGAAGAGAACCCATAAAAAGATGCGGAGTCCCTTCCACCCAGACTGTTGGCGGCGGAGGGAGGCAAGTTGATCTCGAACAGCTTTGAGCGCCTTTACCGTGGCACGATTGGCCTGAATGTCCACGCCCGATTGCGCCGCCATCGCCTTGAGGCGTTGGCGGACAAGCTTGGCGTGGGCGGGCCGTAATCGGGAGTGATAGGCCTCAAGGGGTTGGTCAAAACTCGCCATTAGAAGAAGGTGGCGCGGGCCTGAGCCTTAATTTCCGCAGAGGCGGTGAAGGGGATGCGCGTGGTGTAACCTGCACGTGCCGCCACAATCATCTTCGTGGGCCATGAGAAGATGTCGGTATTCCACTGGGTGACCGTGTCATTGTAAAGGGCGCGCGCGGCGGTGATTTCGCGTTGGAGGTAGTTATTCTGTTGCATTGCCTCGGCGATGGCGGCGTGGGCCTTCAGTTCGGGGTAGGCTTCCACTTGGGGGAAGAGACGGCCAAAGGCGGTGTCGAGTTGGGCAGCCATGGCATTACGATTGAGATCAGAAGTGGTGGCACCACCACGGAACGCCGCTACAGTCTTCATAACATCGGTATCCAGCGCAACGGCCTTTTCAACCAACTTTGCCACATTTTGAAGAATCACCACGCGCTGTTCCAAAAAGTTATCAATCTGCGAGGCATCTGCCTGGATCTTTTGCTGAAGCTTCTGGAAATAGTTTTTGGCGCTAATCTTCATGAAAAGGAAGATGAGGCCAGGGAGAATGCCACACACCCATAAGAGAATTTCAAAGAGGGCAGAACCAAAGCCTACCTGCACGGGCAATTGACGTTCAATGACATTGACATCGCGCCCCGCAACATTCACCTGAGGATTCAGTTCGTCTAATTCATTTGCCATAACCGTAAGTACCCTTCTTGTTTGATTCAATTGTGCGTAACAATTATCCCTAACAAATTAACACAAATGGCTAAGAATATCAATGGGTTAAGTCTTCTCCCCGCCACGCTGGAAAAGATGGACGATGGGAGTATTATTAACTTGCTTTTTAAGTTAAAATACTGTAGAGTGTGTGGTGCGAGTTTCCTATCCATTAAGAATGGGTATGAAGAGGCACTAAGGTGGGTCGTAGCGCCCAGAAACCTACGGATGTAAGCGGCAAGTTCGCGATTGAATGAGAAAGGGATAGCAATGAAAAAGATGTGGTACGTGGCATTAGGTGTCATTAGTTGTGTCATGGCGGGGTGTGTTTCGCCTGAGATTTCCTCTTCTACGCGTGTGGATTTAGATGATGAACGTGTGGATGGTGCGCTGAGCAGCGCAGATATTCGCACGGTCGCATCGCAAATGTGCCCCGCAATTCTCTCGTTGCCAGAGGTGGTTGATGCTCCTTCGGCACCGCGAATTAAGATCGCGGGGATGAAGAACTCGAGCCGTTTCTTTATTGATAACGATTTGTTTATGAAGCGCCTTTCGGTGGAGTTAAATCGTTATGGACGCGGACAGGTACGCTTTTTGAGTGCGAATGAACGTGTGAGCGCTGGCCGTACAGAGGTGTTGCGCGAACGTCAGTCGGCCTATTTCCAAGAGCAGATCAAGGCATTTGCTAATCAGTTGAAGCAACGCGCCTTTGTCGCTTCTGCAGAGAAGCCGATTAAGGTGGCCGTATTGCCTCCGTTGAATACGAATTTGGTGAACATGAATGCTGAAAGCTTCACCGCGATGGTGCGTTCTGCGGTGGCGGAAGCGGCCGAAGGCAAGATTCTCTTCTTGATGCCGGGTGAAACCGAAGGGGCAGACTATTGGATGGCGACGCAGTTCTATCCGGAGTCAATGCAGTTGGAAGGGGTGATTAACCTTGCGAACTACATTGAGGTCATTGATTCGCGCATTCGTGAAGGGAAGTCGATGTATATCGAAGATAATGCATTGGTGAATGTGACGCCGCTCACAACGACGGTGGTGGCCAATGCGAAGCGTGAGGATGTGCTGCTACAGATGTTGCGTAATCCTGAATTGCGAAAGGCAAGCGATAGCACGAAGCGTTTGAATGTGATGTTGGTCAATCCGAAGGACAAGGTTTGCGTTTATGAATCAACCGTCACCGTGACACAGCGCACTTCGCCGGGTAATAGCGGTGCGGCAGACTACTTGCTTTCCGGTGAAATCTCTGGTTTGAGCACGCAACGTGGTGGTTCTGCTGCAGATTACCTCTTAATCACCGTCACCTTGGTGGAGCCGGTGTCGAATGAGGTGATTTGGGAAGATGCTTATGAAGTGAAGCGTGTGACGCAGACGGGCACGGTGTATCGTTAATTGGATGTAGGAGGAATTGCGATGAATAAGGTGATTTTTGCAGTAATGGCGATGTGCTTGGTCGCGGCTGGATGCAGAACGGTAACGCAGTTGGATACGGCTGATCGTGCCGATGTGGCCGCAGAAGGAAGCGTGGTCTTTGAACGCGCGAAGGAGTTTGCAATCTTTGGCTCCCGTTCGCCGCGCGATTACTTTGAAGTAGTGTATGAAGACTTTTCAACCAATGAAGCGGGCTTGCCCGTGCTTGAGGTGGGGATTCGTTATCGCGGCGGTACGGGATTCACGAATTGGACACAGGAAATTCCCGAAAAGATGACTTTGGTAGCAAAGACGACTTTCTATAAAGGTGAACGTGCTGTGAGCCCCGTGGCCTATGCCAGCAATCGTCAGACGCTTCTCTTCCGCAAGGGGGAGACGGTCTCGCTCAAGGTGGTTTCGCCTGTGCGTGAGGCGCGCTCCTATCAAGTGGTGTTGGGAGAATAATGATGTATTGTCCTTTTCGTAAAGTAGGGGCATGGGCTGCGCTCCTTTCAATGGTTCTCTCCACAGGTTGCGCCTCCTATGAAGGCCCGTTCGTGCATAAGACCGAACAGGAATTAGACATTATGGAGGCGGAGGCGGCTCAAGTTGCCTCAAAATCTCGTGACATGAAGATTGAAAACACGGCTTCCGATGCGGAGATGCAGGTGGTCGTGGCGAGCATGGAGGAGCGGTTGCGCCCGATGGCTGAGGAGCCAACGGTGAGTCAGCCGTTGTATCAAATGGAATTGGCCACGTTGAAGCTTTTGAAGGGGGATCATGCCCAGGCGCATGACCTTCTAATGAAGGCGCGCAATCACATTGAGTTGCTCTTTGATCCGCAGTTGGAAGAACGTGCCGTGAGTATTTGGCACGGTGAAAATAATAAGGTGTTTAAGGGCGAACCCCACGAACGGGCCACGATGTATGCACTCTTGGCACTCTCCTTTATTGAACAGGGGAATTATGAGGATGCGGAGCGTTGCGTAAAGAATGGGTTGTTTGCGGACGCTTCCAATGAGGATGAGACCTATGTCGCCGACTATGCGCTCTTGCACTATTTGGGCTATGTGAGTGCGATGTATCGTGGCGAGGTGGCGCAGGCGGAGGAGTATAAGCGCGAGTTTGAGGCAGCCTTCAACCGTAAAACGCCCGCGCTGAATGCGCAGATGACGCCCTATCAAGCGCTGTTTAAGGGGCCGCTTCCGAATGCCTTCTTAGCAATGTTCTCCAAGTATCCGCCGACCTATGAACGCGCGGGGACCTATGAGGAAGAACGGCTCTTAATCTCAAATCCGTCCTATAGTCAGTACATTACGTATGCAGTTGATGGGGGAACGGAATACGAAGCGCCGATGTGTTTGGCCGACGTCCACTTCCAGGCGAGTACGCGTGGCGGTAGAGAGATGGATGGTGTCTTGAGGAATAAGGCCACCATTAAGAAGGGCATGGAGGCGTCAGGCAATGTGTTGCTCATCATTGCGGTAGGCTCCTTCGTGGCGGCGGGGCATGCACGTGATGCGGCGTTGCCGTTGTTATGTATCAGTGGCGCAACATTCCTCGCGGGCATCTCTTTCCACGCGATTGGTGCGTTGATTAATAGCCAAGCAGACGTGCGTTACTGGAAGTCGCTGCCCGGTGAATTTGTCTTGATTCCGTTGCACCTTCCTGAAGGAAAAAGCGCCAATGTGAAGACGTGGACCTATCACCTCTATGATCGTATTGGAGACTCGACTTATACGGTTACGCCTGGCGTGACTGCGCCGAGTGTGAAGTATGTGAATAACTATCCGCTTGAGTATGGTGGGGCAATTACGCCACGTCTTGACCAAGATAAGGACACTCAGCGCGCCGCAGGGACGATTGGGGATATGAAAACGTGGATGAAATATGAGGTGACCGAATGAAGTATCTCATCGGACTTGGACTTTGTGCCGTAATGGGTTTATTGGCAGGGTGTGCCTCTAAGCCACCAGATGTCTTGCGGTTGATGCCGGCGTATACGCCCGTGGAGGCGGATACCTCTGCGACCTTTGGCGTGACGGATGCGTGGTGTATGCGGATGGATGGTTCGCATTTCCATGGCGGTCCGTGTTCGTTCGCTAAGCTTAAAACGGCCTGTGTTTCGGCAGAGATCCTCCGTGAGGAAATGACGAAAACGGGCTTTAAGGAGATTAAGTGGGGCGAAGGCGAAAATGGGGAACACGTGCGCCCGGACTGGGTGTTGCGTCCATTGTATATCTGGACCTTCTATGAACCGTATAATGGGAAGCTCGCCTACTATACGCGCCTCTTGGTGCAGGTGCGTAAACCTGGCGAGGTGGACTATAAAGAGCAGTACACGAGTGCAGATGATGTACGGAAGCGCATGGTCTACGAGCAGAGCTATTACATCGATGAGCATGGTTTAAGTGGCACGGAACAGTCGAAGGCGTTGATGAATCAACTGACTTCGAGTACGCGCTACACACATGCAGATTCGAAATCTTATGCGCAGGTGCTGTCTGTGCCCGAAAAGCCGCGCGTATTCTCTGCGTTGAGCGTACAGATTATAGAGGCAGAGGAGGTTTATCGCCTTAAGAAATTCAATGAACTTGATCTCGCAGGGGTCAAGTTGGCGATGAAAAACTTGATGAATAACCCTGAGTTTCGTAAGGCATTGGTGATTACGCCGCCTGCCGCAGCGGAGGCCTCATCCACGGAGAAGGCGGAAGTGCCGTCTGCGGAGGCTACGCCTCCTGTGGCAGAATAATCAATGCGCGTCCCCTTACTCGTCTGCGACAGCAACGTTGTAAGGTGTTTAGACTTGAACCAAACGGCTTCCCTTGTGGAGGCCGTTTTGTTATTGATTGCGGATCATGCAGGTGAAGTAAAAGCGGGTTTTGTTAATGACGAGCTCTGTCAAATTGTGATACTGTAATGGAAATGCATGCACGGGCATGGGAGAGAGAGGTCGTATGTACAAATGGTTGATGGGCGTAGTGCTTTGTGGCTTGATGAGTGGCCGCGTCATGGCGGTGGCGCCAGAGACAATGGTGGTGGAGCCATTGTGTAAGGCAACGGTTGCCTGGAATCAGACGGGCGCACTGAATGCATTTGTGGATTTAGGCATGGGTTATCCCTGCGGGTGTGATATGCTTGCCTGGGGGCAGGTGGCGGTTCATTATGGATTGAGCTTAGGCTATCCTGCCGCGTCGTGGCTCCCCACACCCGTGACGAGTGATGTGGCACTCTATGATCACAGGGGAAATTTGATTAATTTTGAACAACGCACCACCTTGCCTGGGCCTTACAATTGGAATGACATCCGTGACCAGAAGTCTGCGGCATCGCGGTTGATGCGCGATTTGGGTGCGTTGGGACACTCGGCGTATCGACCCGGAGCCACCTCTGGGACGCTTGGGAACCTCGGCTTCGCAAAGTATTTTAATTACAAAGGTGAGGGCTATAAGTTGACGATGCCCCTTGGGAATGGTCGGCTCATACAGGAGGACTGGCCGCAGGTGATTACCGCATCCGTGCGGGGATCTTTGCAGGCGGGCGCACCCACGGTGGTGGGGATTCTCACCAAGACGGGCGGACACATGATTGTGTGTGATGGCTTTGGCTATGACGCAGAGGGGAAGGAAGTGATTCACTTGCATTACGGTTGGGGTGCAGAGAGCGGTAAGTGGTTGCCGATGAGTTGGTTCTGGACCTTCGGTGCGCGTGAAGATGAATTTCAGGCCCTTTTCTTTAATGTGCATCCGCAGGTCTTAAAGGGCATCGTGGCGGGACGTGTAACGCGTGAGGGACAAGGAGTGTCTGGCGTGCGTGTGAGACTCGTTCCCGCCACAGATACGGCGACTGCTCCCACGTTTAAAGATGCGGTTACGACAGATGCGGTTGGCGCCTATTGTTTTACGGGTGTAGAGCCAGGCGCGACCTATACGTTAATCGTGGAAGACGCGGGCCAACGTCAAGAGCATACGGTTACGGTTCGTGAATTCGTAGATGACACACTGCGTGCGAAGCGTCAGGATCAATGGGAAAATGAACATGGTAAAGATGGCACCTACATTCCCTTATCAACCGGAAACACCATTCTTGATATCGCGCTCTAAAAGCAGACTCTTGCTTCAAGCGAAACCTTGCCACCTTCGCCTCACCTTCGGGTGGGGCGAAATAATTTGAGAAAACACCTAATTTCCCTTCGCTCGGGTTCCTATTCGGCCGCTTCACTCCCTTGCGTTCTGAGTTAGCGCTTCGCGCTGCACTGCCAGTGTGGTTTTCCGCGAACTACGCGAGGCGCACGACCGCACCACGGCGCGATGGCCTGCGGCCCCGTGGATGCTTGCTCGTGCTTTTACGAAGCGTATGCACTGCCAGTGTGGTTTTCCGCGAACTATCGCATCTTTATTAAAATGAAGGTTTTGTTAGTTTATTGTTGTTTCTTCACAATCCACTCTGCTATAATTTCATCGAAATGAATATTCAGGCGATTAGTAACGCAATTGTTAAGCGAAGAAAGATGCTTTCGGTTTCCCAAAAGGAATTAGCCGATTTGGCAGATGTATCATTGCATTCAATTATCAACTTGGAATCAGGAAGAGGAAATCCGACGTTACAGTTATTATTGACGGTTGTGGAGGTGTTGGGAATGAAAATGCAACTTGAGGTTAAAGATGTTTTGAGGCAAACGGGGGATAGCGATGATTAGAGCAACTGCAGTTTATTTTAGGGACGAACCTGTTGGTATTTTGGCACAGGGGCGAACGGGATATTGTTTCCGTTATACACGAGCCTATTTGCGAAATAAAACGATGCCAGCGATTGCAATCACATTACCTAAACAAAATAAAACGTTTCGCTCAACCGTCTTCTTCCCATTCTTTTTTGGTCTCCTAACGGAGGGCGTTCAAAAAGCGACCCAGTGCCGTTTAATGAAAATTGATGAACAGGATTATCTGACGCGTTTAGCAAAGACTTCAAAATATGGTGTGATTGGGGCCGTCCATATAGAGGAGAGGGGTGATTGATGGCAAGGTGTCGTTCAACATTGATTGAATTGCCCGAGGATGGTTTTTCGCGAAGTGCGCTTCGCGTGTTGGCAGATGGACGAAAAATGTCGCATCGGTTAATGGTTACGCGTGCCGATTTACGATTAAGAGACGCTTCAGGTTCGGGAAGACGGACGCTTTCTATTTCAGGCGTCCAGGATAAAGTTGGGCTCAAATTAGTCCGCGGTCATCTCATTCCTGAAGAGACTGAGAGTCGCTATATCCTCAAGCCAATTCCTTCAATACAATGTCGGCTTCACAAAGATATTCCCGCGAATGAACATCTTACCATGCAGATTGCTTCGCAAATTTTTGACATTCCTACGGCTGCAAATGCTTGTGTCGTCTTGAATGATGGAGAGCTCGCCTATTTAACGCGTCGCTTTGATTATCGGAACAACCTCAAATGTCTGCAGGAAGATTTCTGTCAGGTCAGTGGGCGAACAGAGGAAACGCATGGTTATAACTACAAATACAATGGTAGTTATGAAGAAATGGGAGCGTTAATCCAACAATCATGTGCCGCTCATCGCGTGGAAATGGTTAAGTTTTTCCGCCTTGTTCTCTTCAATTATCTCGTCGGCAATGGCGATGCGCACATGAAGAATTTTTCATTGATGCGCACAGAAGCGGGAGATTTTGTATTAACCCCAGCCTATGATTTACTAAATACGAAGTTACACTTCCCTAATGAATCCGCAATGGCATTGGACTTGTTTAAGGAGGGGTTTTATACGGAATCGTATTTGGCCAATGGGTTTTATCGACGCGTAGATTTTGAAGTATTTAGTCAACGCTTAAACATTCCTCCAACGCGTATTGCTACAGAACTCAACGCCACTGTCAATGCATTAGAGGCGATTAAACGATTGGTGAAGCGTTCGTTCTTGAGCGAAGCGGCCCAACAGGCCTATTTAGCAGTTGTAATGGATCGCATTAGAGCACTTTCATAAAAAACTCGTCGCCACGAAAAGCCAACACATCTGCGTCGCAGAAGCACGAGCAAGCATCCATGGGGCCGCAGGCCATCGCGCCGTGGTGCGGTCGTGCGCCTCGCGTAGTTCGCGGTAAACCACACTGGCAGTGC
>JAEIGA010014096.1_pt1 | contig 12155 bp, 9 predicted proteins | sample 9270691 | NCBI WGS metagenome assembly JAEIGA01 (sample SAMN17057246, study PRJNA624740) | gut metagenome | biome: biome; isolation source: fecal sample | host: Bos grunniens | place: China: Xizang | collected 2019
AAGGGCCTTGTACGCAAATCTCGGACGGGCGAAATACTGGTCTGTCTTCGAAACTCCTTCATGTATCTTGTGTCTGTACTCCGACGCAAGGCCGACGCTCCATTTGCCGAACGATTTGTCGAATGCGACGGTAGTCCATGTGCACAAAGCGTCATCCTGCGCCTTGGCAGCAACAGCAGCAAAGACAGCAATCACCAACAATAATATCTTTCTCATCATAGGTACTTCAATTTCGGGGTGCAAAGATATAAAAAAACCGGGAACATCCGATTGCGGAAGTCCCCGGTTCTATTTTTTAGCTGCAAGACAGATTATCTTGCGCTGTAGATGACTTTACCTGCAACAATTGTCTTGTCGATGGCAATGTTCTCGTCGAAGAGGATAACATCGGCATCAAGTCCTTCCTTGAGCGAACCCTTCTTATCCTGGAGGCCCATGATTCTTGCCGGAGTCGCTGTAAGCATCTTGACTGCGTCTGTAAGCGGAACTTCAGCGATATTGATCATTGTTCTGACAAGTCTGTCTGCTGTAGCGACGCTACCTGCATATGCCGAGCGGTCCATGAGCTTTGCAACACCGTCCTCAACGATCACCGGCTGACCCTTCTTGAGACTGCCGAGGATCGACTCGCCCTCAGGCATTCCTGCAGCACGCATTGCGTCTGTACAGAGAGCGGTCTTGTCCGGTCCCTTGAACGTGTAGACATACTGGAGAAGCGGTTTGATGAGGTGAACACCGTCAGCAATAACCTCAACTGTAACATCATCGTGCATATATGCAGCCTCAACGGCACCGGCATAACGACGTGCGTTCTTTCTTGTGAGCGTAGATGTTGCCGAGTAGAAGTGAGTCATGTGAGAGAAACCTGCCTTGTAAGCCTCTGCAACTTCCTCGTAAACAGCACAGGTATGTGCTACACTGACGAGGATACCGTGCTTCTTGAGTTCCTGAGCGAGTTCCAAAGAACCTTCGAGTTCAGGCGCAGCACTCCAACGGCTGATCACGTCGCCTCCCTTTTCAAGGATGTCCATATAGTGCTGTCTTCTTGGCGGAACGAGATACTTAGGATCCTGCGCACCTGCCATTGAAGGGTTGAAATAAGGACCCTCAAGGTGCATTCCGAGCATCTGAGCACCCTCTGTGTTCAGCTTTTCAGCCTCTCTGTAAACCTCGAAAGACTGGAAGAGCTCTTCATCCGGACATGTAAGTGTTGTCGGAAGAAGACCTGTTGTTCCATGCTTTGCATGAGCCTTGAGTGCTCCGAGGAACGCCTCTACTGTACAGTCCATGAAGTCATGACCACCGCCGCCATGTACATGAAGGTCAATGAAACCAGGTGCCACATATCTTCCCTCCGCATCAATTACTTCATCCTCCTCAAGCTGCTGATACTGCTCCTTTGAGATTATACTTTCAATTTTTCCTGATGCACAGATAAGTACCAAATCTGTGGCTACGACACCTTCTGGCAATAGAAGACGGCCGTTAGTTACTACAAGTCTCTTCATGGTTTATAGAATAATTTGTTTAAGTCTATAGGAAAGCTGATAACTTCGGCAAAATTACTCAAAAACATCTGCTATTCGTGCAATTTTATCATTTATTTTCAGCATGTAACAAAAGATTAACAGATATCATCATTCGTGTTTATTTTATACCTTTGGGTACTGAAATTGATAACGATCAAATAAACTGTAATATCATGAGCTACTTACTCGTTCTTTTGGCGGTTTCACTCGCCGTTTCAGGACTCGGATGGATTTACTTCATCTATTTCTTCAGCATCGGCTACGGATTCGGAATCTCAGCATTGGCTGTTACCCTGGCAATACTTTTCAAGGACGTTCTCACAGTCCCCACCGCCATTCTGTGTGCCGTAATGTTCATTTTCGGCTGTCGTCTCGGCCTTTATCTGCTCACCCGCGAGAAGAGGTCTCCTGAGTACAAGAAGATTCTCTACGGACCGGACGCAGCGAAGAAGAAACCGCTGCCTGTGGTTATCGTGGTATGGATATTCTGCGCATTGCTCTACGTGGGTCAGGTAAGTCCTGTGGCATTCTACCTTGCAAACAAGGCTGCAGGAGCGCCTGTAAGTGAAATCCTCCCATGGATCGGAGCGGTACTGATGGCCGCCGGCGTTATCCTCGAAAGCGTTGCAGACGCGCAGAAGAAGGCCGCAAAGAAGATCAACAAGCACAGATTCGTCGACACCGGCGTATACAGACTCGTACGTTGCCCTAACTACCTGGGCGAACTCGTCATCTGGACAGGTGCGTTCATCGTATGCTTCGGCGCATGCTGCACATTCTGGCAGTGGCTTATCGCCGCAATCGGTTACATCGGAATCGTATACGTGATGTTCAGCGGCGCACGCAGACTCGAGCTCCGTCAGAACCTTACATACGGCAACGACCCTGAATACCAGGCATACATCAAAAAGACCCCTATCCTTCTTCCGTTCGTGCCTATCTACAGCGTAGTGAAATACGAATGGCTCCAGGCATAGAACCATATATTGACAACTAAACTTTCAACTGATGAAGCATATATTATCATCGCTTGCCATTATCATAATGGCAGCAGCATGCTGCAACACACCAAAGACTGCAGTATACCTGGACGAGAACCAGCCGCTTGAGAAAAGGGTCGAGGACGCTCTCTCACGCATGACTCTTGAAGAAAAGGTGAAGATCCTTCATGCCCAGTCCAAGTTCTCTTCTGCAGGCGTTCCACGTCTCGGAATCCCTGAACTTTGGACAACCGACGGTCCTCATGGTATCCGTCCGGAAGTGAAATGGGACGAATGGGATCAGGCCGGATGGACCAATGACTCATGTACAGCCTTCCCTGCATTGACCTGTCTTGCAGCGACCTGGTCCGAGGAAATGTCGGCTCTCTATGGAAAATCGATCGGAGAAGAGGCACGCTACCGTGAGAAGGACGTCCTTCTCGGCCCTGGAGTGAACATCTACAGAACCCCTCTCTGCGGCCGTAACTTCGAATATATGGGTGAAGACCCGTTCCTTTCCGGAAAGATGTGCGTTCCTTATATCCAGGAAGTACAGAAGAACGGAGTAGCTGTCTGCGTAAAGCATTATGCCCTCAACAACCAGGAAGCAAGACGTCACACCTACAATGCAGTTGTCGACGACAGAGCTCTCTATGAGATCTATCTCCCTGCCTTCAAGGCTGCAGTTCAGGAAGGAGGCGCATGGTCCATCATGGGCGCATACAACCTCTTCGAAGGCGAGCACCTCTGCCACAACGACAGAATGCTCAACAGGATCCTTAAAGAGGAGTGGGACTTTGACGGCGCTGTAATCTCAGACTGGGGTGGAGCACACAATACAGATGAGGCGATCGTAAACGGTCTTGACCTCGAATTCGGTACCGGCACCAACGGCATGGATTCGAAATACGGCGGAGGTTACGACGCTTTCCACCTCGCATTGCCATATTACGACAGGCTCAAGGACGGAAGAGCTTCGGTGGATGTGCTTGACGACAAGGTACGCAGAGTGCTCAGACTCAACTTCCGCACCGCACTCAAGAGCGACAAGCCTACAGGATCGATCTGTTCTCCTGAACATTATGACGCAGCGCGCAGGATAGCCGGCGAAGGTATCGTTCTCCTCAAGAACGACAACAACATCCTTCCGCTTGACCTTGAGAAGATCTCAAAGATCCTTGTAGTGGGCGAGAACGCCATCAAGAAGATGACCGTCGGCGGTGGTTCATCATCGCTTAAGGCGCAGTATGAGTGCACTCCTATAGCAGGCCTTCGCGAAGCCATCGGCGACAAGGCTGAAATCGTATACCAGAGAGGATATGTAGGTGACCTCCTCCGCAAATACAACAACGTCGACACAGGCATCGACCTTACAGACCCTCGCAGCGAGGAACAGCTTATCGCAGACGCTGTTGCAGAGGCGGCAGATGCTGATGTGATCCTTTTCTTCGGAGGCCTCAACAAATCTAGAGGACAGGACGCAGAGGGACGCGACAGAGACGCAATGGCCCTTCCTTATGCTCAGGACAAGGTGATCGAGGCCCTTGCTGCCGTCAACGACAATATCGTCGTGTTCAACGTTTCCGGAAATGCCGTTGAAATGCCATGGATTGACAAGGTGGACGGTATCGTTCAGACATGGTTCCTCGGCACACAGACCGGCCATGCCATCGCAGACGTAGTTCTCGGAAAGGTCAACCCTTCAGGAAAACTTCCTTTCACATTCCCTGTAAAGCTTGAGGATAACGGCGCTCACGCACTCGACGCATATCATCCGGACAGCCTCACAGTAGAGTACAAGGAAAGCATTTACGTAGGTTACCGTTGGGCTGAGAAACAGGGCATCAAGCCTCTCTTCGCATTCGGACACGGTCTCAGCTACACCACATTCGACTATGGCGAAGCAAAATGCCGCAAGTCAGGAGACGGATTCAAGGTATCAGTCGAGGTGACCAATACCGGCAAGGTCGAGGGCAAGGAAATCGTACAGCTCTACATCGCTGATGAGGAATCCTATCTCGAGCGTCCTGTCAAGGAACTCAAGGGATTCAAGAAAGTTGCTCTTGCTCCAGGCGAGACAAAGAAGGTGACCTTCGACATCGAGCCGGACATGCTCAAGTTCTATGACCCGGAAAAAGGATGGGTTCTTGAGCCTGGCGAGTTCACATCACATGTCGGTGCAGCATCTGATGACATCCGCACCACAGTTGCTTTCAATGTGAAATAGCCCAGCAAGCGCTTTTCGCAGCAGATAATCTACTGACCAACAGGCGATTACAGAAAGGCGATGCCCCGTTACAAGGGCATCGCCTTTCTGTAATCGCTCTGAATGTCAACGACTTACGCGCCACACTGTTTTAGAACGGGAAGAGCAACGGAAGAACCAGCACCATCACGACACCCATCAGGATCTGAAGCGGAAGACCTACCTTCACATAATCCATGAATGTGTACTGACCCGCCGACATCACAAGGGCGTTAGGCGGAGTCGAGAACGGAGACGCGAAGCACATACTTGCTGCGACAGTCACCGCAAACATGAACGGCACAGGACTTACGCCGATCTGCATGGCACACTGAAGAGCGATCGGAGCCATAAGCACAGCTGTCACCGTATTGCTGATGAAGATGGTCATGAGTGTTGTAACCGCATAAATACCCGCAAGGAGAATACGTGGACCACTGCCACCGAGCCCGTCAACGATACTGCCCGAAATCATTGCTGACACACCGGTCTTTTCAAGGGCGATGGACATCGGAAGCATTGCCGCAAAAAGGACAATCGTCTGCCAGTTGATGGTCTTGTACGCCGCCTCCATGCTACGCACACAGCCGGTAACGACCATAAGGATCGCAGCCAGGAGCACTGATGTCACTGGTGCCACAGGTATCTTTTCCACCACCATCATCACAACCATCGCAATCATGATGGCTGCTGCGATCGGAGCCTTGTAGTCAAGTGTAACCTTTGCGGCTTCCTTGAGAGGCTCACCGAGAACGACCCAGTTGACCGACTCATTCTTCATACGTGCGATATCCGACCATGCACCCTGGACAAGAAGCACGTCGCCGTCAAGGATCTTCACCTCTCCGAGTTCACGCAGAATGTAATCTTTCTTCCTTCGGATTCCCAGCACATTGACATTGAACTTTGCACGGAAGCCTGCCTGTGAAACCGTTCTGTTGATCATCGACGATGTAGGCATGATGAGGATTTCAGCAACTCCGATGTCGAAGAAATCCATCGACGCGTTTGCCGAACTGCCCTCGATCTCGTCCGTATGTATATCAAGAAGTCTCAGATTATAGTCTGTCGCGAATTTGCTCACCATCTCGGGATCACCGGAAAGATAAAGCACATCACCCTGATGAAGCACCATGCCCGGCGACGCCAACTGCTGGTTCACCGTACGCACGAAACGGTTCTGACCGCTGCTTCGACGCACCTCCAGCACGTTTATGCCGTATTCACGGTATACATTCAGTTCAACCACCGTCTTTCCGATAAGGCCAGACTCCGGATTCTTCACATGTACCCTGAACAAAGTCGCAGAAATACCATACTCGCCGACGAGTTCCTTGAGCGACTTGCCTGATTTTCCGCTGCTCTGCTTCTCCTTCGGAGCAAGCATCTTGGTCGCAGGGAGAAGATAGATCACTCCTACCGCAAGGACAATGAGACCTACCGGAAGGAACGAGAAGAACGAAAGCGGAGAATATCCGGCAGACTGGAGAGTGTCGCTGACAATTAGGTTGGGAGGTGTACCGATCAGGGTCATCATACCACCCATGCTGCTGGCAAAGGCAAGCGGCATAAGGAAACGGCGAGGCGACTTGCCTGCATCCGTAGCCATACTCACGATGATAGGAAGCATAAGGGCCACTGTACCCGTGTTGCTGACAAAGGCACCGATAAGTCCTGTAACAAGCATCACAAGAAGGAACATCCTCGTCTCGCTGTTGCCGGAAAGCGACATCACCTTACTACCGATCATCTTGGCCAGTCCTGTCTGAAAGATACCGCCTCCGACAATGAAAAGGCCGACCATCATTATCACGGTCGTGTTCGAGAATCCCGAAAGTCCTTCTGCCGGAGTAAGGACCTGGCAGAGAAGGAGCGCAAGAAGCGCACAAATGGCCACAAGGTCGGAGCGGACCTTTCCGCTCACGAACAATATGGCCGAAACAAGTAATATTATTAGTGTTGCTATCATAGTCTTTTCAAAACGGTCACAAAGATACTATTTACTTTCTGTTATAAATATCTCCCCGTCTCGAACATCGACTAAAATATCAGCGTCACGTTTCACCTGTCCGTCAAGAATCCTCTTTGCGAGCAGATTCACGAGCTCCTTCTGCATGAGACGCTTGATCGGACGCGCTCCATATGCAGGTTCATACCCCTTTGTGCTCATATAATCCTCGAAGTCCTTGCTGAAAGAGATGGAAACACCGTTCTCCATAAGTTTTCCTTGGAGATCCTTCATCTGGATATTCAGAATCTCACGGATATCAGACTGTGAAAGCGGCTCGAACATTATGACCTCATCGATTCTGTTGAGGAACTCCGGACGAACCGTGCGTTTAAGGATTTCCAGAACCTCACCCCTGCAATCGGCAAGCATCTTCTGACGGTCATCACCCTCTACAGGAAGATGCTCCATGAAACCCTGGATGATATCTGCACCAACATTGGATGTCATGATGAGAATTGTGTTCTTGAAATCCACCGTACGTCCCTTGTTGTCGGTCAGACGTCCGTCATCCAACACCTGAAGCAGGATGTTGAACACATCCGGATGCGCCTTCTCGATCTCGTCCAGAAGCACCACAGAGTACGGCTTGCGACGGACAGCTTCCGTCAACTGGCCGCCTTCGTCATAGCCCACATAGCCCGGAGGCGCTCCCACGAGACGGCTCACAGAGTGACGCTCCTGATATTCACTCATATCTATTCGCGTCATCATATTCTCGTCGTTGAAAAGGAATTCTGCCAAAGCCTTCGCCAGTTCGGTCTTTCCGACACCGGTCGTACCCATGAAAAGGAACGAACCGATCGGTCTCTTCTCATTCTGGAGACCTGCGCGTGAACGGCGCACAGCGTCCGCAACCGCCTCAATGGCGGCATTCTGTCCCACCACCCTCTTATGCAGTTCCGACTCCATTCTCAGAAGCTTCTCCCTCTCGCTCTCAAGCATCCTCTTCACAGGAATACCTGTCCACTTTGCAACCACCTCAGCGATATCTTCCGGCGTAACAGCCTCTGTAATGATAGGATCCTTGATTGCCGCCTGACGTGCAGTGAGTTCTTCGATCCTCTTCTGCACCTCGGCCATCTTGCCGTACCTTATCTCTGCAACCTTGCCATAATCTCCGGTTCTTTCGGCATTATGCGCCTCTATCTTATAATCCTCGAGCTTCTGACGTGAAGTCTGAAGTTCAGTCAGGATTCCCTTCTCCTCAGTCCAACGGGCTCTCAAAGTATCACGCTCTGCATTCAATTCCTTCAGTTCTGCCTTGATCTTATCTGTCTTCAAGGACACACCTTCCCTCTTGACCGCCTCACGCTCAATCTCCAACTGGCGGATACGGCTATCCAATTCCGCAATAGGCTCAGGCACCGAATTCATCTCAAGACGCAGCTTCGACGCCGCCTCATCCACAAGATCGATCGCCTTATCCGGAAGAAAACGGTTGGTGATGTATCTGTGTGAAAGTTCCACAGCCGCGATGAGGGCGTCATCCTCGATACGTACCTTGTGATGGTTCTCATACCTTTCCTTGAGACCACGCATGATCGAGATCGACGCAGCAGGAGAAGGTTCATCGACCATCACCATCTGGAAACGCCTCTCGAGAGCCTTGTCCGCCTCGAAATACTTCTGATATTCATCAAGGGTTGTCGATCCTATGGTACGGAGCTCACCGCGCGCAAGCGCCGGCTTCAGGATATTTGAAGCATCCATCGCACCCGACGAACGTCCTGCACCGACAAGGGTATGTATCTCATCAATGAACAGGATAACCTCGCCGTCACTCTCGACAACCTCCTTCACAACACCTTTCAGGCGCTCTTCGAACTCACCCTGATATTTCGCTCCTGCGATCAGAGCACCCAGATCTAGCGAATAGATCTTTCTGCTCTTGAGATTCTCCGGAACATCACCGTCCACAATCTTCTGCGCGATACCTTCCGATATAGCCGTCTTACCCACTCCAGGTTCTCCGACCAGAATAGGATTGTTCTTTGTCCTTCTGCTCAATATCTGCAGGACCCTTCTTATCTCCTCATCCCTTCCGATTACGGGATCCAACTTTCCCTGCGCCGCCCTCTCGTTGAGATTGACAGCGAACCTGCTCAAATTTTCAAACTTGCTTTCCGCCATAATTCTATCCTCCTAAGTTTTTCTACATATATCAACGGGACGGCACAATGCAACAATAGCCGTCAGCTCATTGAACTGACGGCTAAAAGTCAAATTATATTCCAAACGCCTTAGACTGACAAAATGTCAGAAGACAGACTAGTTTGCTGGTGTCTCTGCCGGAACCTCAGCCTCTGGAAGTGCTGCTGGGAACTCTGGAGCTGCTGCCTCTGCCTCGATCTTCTCAGTAAGGTCAATCTCCTTTGCGCCGTTGTTGAGAGTGAAAGTAGTCACGATAGAGATCACGAAGATGAAAGCTACGAGACCCCAAGTGATCTTCTCGAGAATGTCAGTTGTCTGACGTACTCCGAAAGTCTGGTTACCTGCTACAAAGTTGCTTGCAAGTCCGCCACCCTTTCCGTTCTGAAGAAGAACGATGAGAGTTACGAGAACACTCGCGATCAGCACAAGAATAGTCAAAACTGTAAAAAGTGCGTTCATATAAAACTAATTTAATTCGTCTAATTTTTGAATAAGGGCTGCAAAGTAAGCATTTTTTTCTGGATATGCCAAAATTAGTTTTGAATATATCTCTCTGGCATGCTGATAATAGCCCTGTTCCACATATATCTGAGCCAACGTTTCGGTGAACAGTTCGAACGACGGTTCTACATGAGCCTGCTCCCCCCTTTCCTTTCTCACCTTGGCGGCATGTCTCGAGAAGACATTGTCCTCCTCATGTCTCGCCTGGTCATATTCCTCCTGCGAGAAGTAGTCTCCCGCACCGGCATACACTCTTCTCTTCGGCTGCTCTACCTTAGGCTGCTCCTTCGCCAAGACATACGACTTGATGATATCCTCAACTGCGGCATCCGTAAGTGTCTTTCCGTTGGCACGACGCCTTATGTCCGCGAGCTTCTTTCTGGACGGAAGATACATTGCCGCTGCGGCAAACTGCTCCTCGCTTATCTCTCCGGCCATACGGGAACACAATTCAACCCTCGCTCCGCCGAACCACGGATAAAGGTTGATTATGCTCATGAGCTCGTCAAGAGTCAGTTTCTTTATATCTATATAACCCTCCATATTACCAGTTAGCTACTGTTCCATTGAATATATCCTCAACCAGCTTCTCTACGATTTCCTCACACAGAGTGGCCTCCACGGCATCCAGCTGCTGCATCGCATCGAAATCCGCATATGCGGAGAACGACTTGTTCTCAAAGCTGTTCTCCGGATACTTCCTGTCCACAAAGGCGATCTTGACATTGACCGTAAGACGGTTCTGCGAAGCCTGTTCATTGGCAGTAATCGCTGTTGCCTTCACGTCATATCCTGTAACCTCACCGATGATTTCAAGGTCGCCGTCGATATCCACCTGTTCAAGCTTAGTAAGCCTTGTGAACTTGTCCTTGAGCGCCTCTGTGATCTGGTTGCTGAGGGTAGGGTTCACCTTCAGGGCCTTATATTCGAAATAGTTGATGGTCACCGTTTTCTGATCCGGCTGGATAGAAGTTCCGGTGAACGAATAAATGCCGCATGACTGCACAAGAAATGCAGCCACAACCAATGCCGCGACAGCTGAAGCCGCAGCTATAATGTTCTTCTTGATCATCATTTCTTCAGTTTACGATACAACGTTCTTTCCGAGATTCCAAGTTCCGCAGCGGCGGCCTTGCGGTTTCCTCCGTGTTTGCGGAGTACCTTCTCGATAAGTTCCTGCCCGAGAGCCTTGAGCGACATTTCCTCAACGCCTTTATCATCAAGTTCCTGCTCTTCCGGAGCCTCTTCAACATCTTCATACTGAACCGCCTCATGGCCGAGATCGTGAGGAATGGCGGCAATCGGAGCAGACGGGCGAGCCCCCGTAAGGCCGGCAGCATCCAGAACCTCCTTCAGATAATCCACCTCCTGCTTGAGTTTGAGCAGCATTCTGACAATCGCCTCTTTCTCCGATGTCTCTATCTTCTCCTGCGCCTGTACAGTTGCCGGCAGGAGATTCGGGTCCTCCCTAGGGATATATCGCATCAGCGTATCCACATCGATCACGCATTTGTCACTGCCGGAAGACAGTTTCACAGATTCCAATGCAGAAATCTTCTCAGCGACATTCTTGAGCTGACGGATATTGCCCGGCCATCTGTACTTTCTGAGCATGATAGCCGCATCCTCAGTCAATGTCACCTTGCATATACCGTATTTGGACGAAAAATCCGAAGCGAATTTGCGGAAGAGCAGATTTATGTCTGACGGCCTCTCACGCAGAGCCGGCATATTGATGGTCACAGTCTCGAGACGATAGTAAAGGTCGGCCCTGAACTTACCCTTTGCCACAGCATGAAGAAGATTCACATTGGTAGCAGCGATTACTCTCACATCCGTCTTGAGGACCTTTGAGGAACCGACTCTGATAAACTCACCGTCCTGAAGGACTCTGAGGAGCTTTGCCTGTGAAGCCAAAGGAAGCTCAGCGATCTCGTCAAGGAAAAGAGTACCGCCGTCGGCCTCTTCGAAATATCCTTTCCTCATCTCGTTGGCGCCGGTGAAAGCACCCTTCTCATGTCCGAAAAGTTCCGAATCAACGGTTCCTTCCGGAATGGCGCCGCAGTTTATAGCGAAATATTTTGCTCTTTTTCTCGGGCTGTTCTGATGAATGATTCGAGGAATATTCTCCTTTCCCACTCCACTCTCTCCCGAAACGAGCACAGTCATATCGATCGGAGCCACCTTCACAGCGATCTCCAACGCCCTGTTCAATGCCGGATCGTTACCGACAATGTCGTATTTGTTCTTGAGACTTTGTAATTCCTGATTCGTCATAACGTCGCAAAGTTACGAAAAGGCGTCAAATTATACACTTTATATTAGAAAAAATCTAAAAATTTCGCTATCTTTGCGCGGTTAAGGCAAACTATCGGAATTAACGAAAATACATAAACCAACTAACTTTTAATCAAAAATGAAAAAAACAATCAAATTCATGGCTGCCGCTATCTTCGGTTTCGCTGCAATCGCTTGTAGCTCACCTGAGAAGATGGCAGAGATGGCAGAGAACGTAATCGTTAAGTGCGAGCCTGCAGTTCTTGAGGTAGTAGCTGGTGAGATCAACGCATCTGTAACAGTTACTTACCCAGAGGATTACTTCCATCCAAAGGCTATCCTCGAGGTTACTCCAGTAATCGTATTCGAGGGTGGTGAGGTTGCAATGGAGCCTTTCATGTTCCAGGGCGAGAAGGTAGAGGACAACTATCAGGTCGTTCCATCTGAGGGTTCAACTATCA
>JAEIGA010014097.1_pt1 | contig 12155 bp, 11 predicted proteins | sample 9270691 | NCBI WGS metagenome assembly JAEIGA01 (sample SAMN17057246, study PRJNA624740) | gut metagenome | biome: biome; isolation source: fecal sample | host: Bos grunniens | place: China: Xizang | collected 2019
AAGAGCAATGCCGAGAAAGGTTTTTCGAGTCATTTTGGTTCTTCACGCTAAAGCGTGAAGAACATTTACGCCGCGAGCCTCGATACGGAAAAGAGAGCTCGCTCACTTTTCCGTATCGTGACTCACGGCTCAAAATGACGTGTAGTTTGTGCAGACCCATTCAGCAAAAGTTTTTGTGGAACTTTTTTCAAAAAGTTCCCCGCCGGAGGCACGTTTCCCTTGCAAACAAAACAGACCGACAAACTTCAATTTACAAAAGAAGGCTGAGCCGTACGGCTCAGCCCCTTTTTTATCGGTACATATCGAGGATCTTCTGTCTCTCGGCAGGGATCTCCTCGGTGATGGCGGTCACCGCCACGCAGAACTTGTCGTACAGCTTGTCCGAAAGCGTGCTGTCCTCGTCGATCAGAAGGATCGACGCGAGGTAGGCACTCACCGCGTACACAAAGCGTGCACAGAGCGGAAAGCGCTCGGAAAGCGGCAGACACAGCTCGGTGTCGGGCGCGAGCACCTGCTCATCAAGCTTGAACGCCCGACGGTAGTGCACGTCCAGCATACGAAGCTCCGAAACGGCGTTGGCAAGAATGTAGGGCGCGCGCTCAAGATAATCCTCTGTGCGCGCATCGTCCGGCTCGATCTCACCGATCAGCCGAAGCGCCTTTTTGTAGATCTGACTGCAAAGCACGAAAATCACGCTCCCATATCCACGTTGATTCTCACCATCTCGGTGGGGTATACCACCTTCATGCCGTAAAGGTACAAGCCCTTGACCGCATCGGCAAAGAAGCCCTCGGGGCGGTACGCCTCGATCTTCTGAAGCTGTTGCGCAAACGCGATGGCGCGCTTGGTACGGGCAATGCAACGGTGATACGTCTTGCCGCCCTCCTCGTCAACCGCGATGTTGCCCGAAACGTAGACCTTGCAGCCCATAATGCTGCCAAGACAACCGTTTTCCAGCATCTCGTTGTTGTTGGTAACCAGCTCCATCTTATCCTTGAAGAGGCGAGCCGCCACGTCGGGCGATACCTCGAAGACCACCTCGGAGGAGTCGGTCACGTTGTTCTTGTAGAGAATATTACGAGCCTCAATAAAGGGATTGAGCAAATTCTCCTCGGTGGCCGCCGTTACGTCAATGCTGTTTGCCGCATCGGCGTGAAGCGCAAGCACCTCGCGATCCGCTACGTTGGCAAGACCTCTGGCGGCGTTCTTCAGAGCCGCGCCCATCAGCTTGGGCGATGCCTGCACGCGATTGACGTCGTCGATCATAAAGTTGAAGTATCTGGCGTGGTCGATGCTCATGCTGCGAACCGAGTCGCTGAGAATGTCAGGATCGCCGATGGTGGCATTGGGCGTGTAGCTCTGAATGTTCACGTCGCCGATGCCGACGATCTTGACCTCCGAGCCAATGCCCGCAATGTCTCCCTCAAACTCGCGATTGCAGTTCTTGACCGCAATGCACTGACCCACAAGTCCCTCATACAGCGTCTCGCTCCAGATGGTAGGAATAAAATTAGCAACACTCATTGTTCATATTTCCTTTCTTTGTTTTTATTTCCAATGCTTCATGGATTCCATGATTTTTTTGTAGTTTTTGTGGACTTCCTTTTGCGACATCTCCCTCACCTCGGCGGGCGAATAGTATTCGCCGCCTCCGCTTTCGTTCATGCCGCGCCAGGAGCCCTCGGCGCTCCTTTTTCCGACCGCCGCGCGATGCGCCTCGCGTTTTTCATACAGTGCATACGCTGCCGCCAAAGGCACGCCGCCGTCCACCGCTTCCCTCACCTCGCTGGGCAAGGCGGACAGCGGTACGCTCGGGAAAAGAAGACAAAACTCGTCAAGCTCCCCGCGTGAACGCGCCTGAAGCTCACCAAGACGCGCCACCTCGCTCCGAAGCCGCTCGATCTCGGCTTCAAGCGCCATGCGGTCACCCTCTGCATTCTCCGGGGGCATAGCCGCCTCGGCTTCGTTCACCTCGGCCGCCTCGACCTCGGTCATCTCCGGATTTTCATTCTCGTTCATTCGGTGTCACTCCTTCCGTGTGCTTGGCCAGAAGCGCTCTGCGCGAGGGCAGAATGCCGTCCGGCAAATGCTCAAGGTAATCCTCAAGCGTGATAAAGCCGCCGTCAAGCAGCTTGTCCAAAAGTCCAAGCGTTGCCGATGCACTATAGCGCTCAGATTCGCCTACGTCCACTCTCGCACGAATCAAGCAGCTCCTCAGAAGCGCAAAATCCACGCGGCCCGAGCGCGTTTTTTCCCCCTCGCAATAGGCCAGAAGGCGGTCGCTCGGATAATACGCGCACATCATATCGATCCAGATGTTGGCGATATCCTCGATGCATTGCGAGAGCGCGCTTTCAATGCGCCCGAGCGAAAGCTTGGAGGACTCGCGAAGCGCGAGAATGGCGCTCGTGTTGGTGGGCGCGGTATTGCCCAGCGCCGTTTCGGTCGCGCCCATCAGCTCCTTGATGGTGGAAAGCGCGTTTTCGATCAATTGAAGATATCCGCTCTCCATTTTCCCGGGCGGGATGACGTCCACCGTGTCCGACACGTTGGGCGCGCCTACCACCGCAATGGCCTCACCGACCGCGCCACTCCATTCGGGAATGCGGCTCTTGTCATAGATCACCTTGGAGAAGGCGCTGTCGGTCATATGCTTCATCATCATCGCATAGGCGCGGTTGATGTATTTCTGCCCGGGAAGCATTTCGCTTACGGGCGAGGCACCGTGAAAGCAATTCTTGGCGCGGCTCCAGTTGAAGTAGGCCACGGGATAAAGCTTGCACTCGGTCGCGATGCGGCAAAGCACGCATTCCCTGACCGATTTTTCATATACCACCTTTCCGTTTTCACGGAAAAAGCGGACGAGATAGGTGGCCTTTCCGTCGCCGCCGTCCGAAAGCTCGCTTGTGGCATAATCCCCCGCACCGTCCGCATAATCGTCGTCCGGGCGGATCTTTGCGATCTCGCGCTCACCAAGCCCCAGCTTCCTCGCCTCGCGCCGAAGTGAGTCCACCGACGCGCGCCCCGCCAGCAGCACGTACTCCTGCGACTGAATGTCGGCGCGGTTCATGTCGGCCACAAAGAGATTGACCGAATCCAGCGTCTGCACGGCAATGTCTCCGCGGTAGCGACCGCCTTCGGCCTCGGTATCCCAGTAGCAGTACGCCACGCCGTCGCCCGAGATGGCCGCATCCTGCAAAAGCGTGTAAACAAGATCGTTCATACGGCACTTTTCCCAGCGGTAGGCCGCGTTTTGGTTCATCAGCGCCAGTGCCTCCTTGATCTGCTGAGCCGCCTTTCCCTCCCCCTTAAAGGGGAGATCCTCATCGGTGTACGAGATGGTGTAGCGGTCTGCCGCAACCGAGCAGACCAAAAAATCGATCACGCGTCGCACCACGTTAAACACGGGCTTGGGGAGATTTTCGGTATTCACACCGTGCCACTGGTCGCCACGGTAAAAGCGCTCGTTCTCGCGTACACGCTCGTACAGCCCCAGACGCCGCTTGTGATCCTTTCCGTTTTCATATAATTTCCATGTAGATGTTATCATTTCTTTCCTTTCTGTGCCAGAAGCTCTGCACGGTAAATTCGCTCGCGCGCTTGGCCAAGGGCGCGGAGCGTAAGCCTTGCCGCGCGGAATCTTCCCGTGGGAAGGCGGCAATCGTAAACGCCCGCAGGCACGGGTTGCTTGCCCGAGATCCTTTCCTGACCAAGCAACGCGCCGTCACCCAGTGACAGCTCAAGCTCGCCGTCCGTCAGCGAAGCGGTGATCACAAGACTCTCTGCTCGCTTGTCTGCACTCGCGTCACCAAAATCCAGCCAACCGCTTTCAAAGACCGCCTCAATGGGGTGATCACCGTCAGCCAGTCGGTCAAGCGTAAGTGCATCGTCAAACACAAGCACCTCACCGCCCGACGAAAATCCCACGCCGTCCCCAAAGGCAAACAATTGCTCGGCTCGAACGCCGCCATAGCAGTACCACGCCTTGCGCTCGGGATCATACAAAAGGATGCGATCCGCACCTCTTGCCGCAAACCAGAGCTCGCCACGCCGATGATGATAGCAAACGCTTACGTCGGTGCCCCCGGAGAAAAACGGCTCAACGGCATCCGACAGACGCGTGCTTTCGCATTCCTCCAGAAGGTCGGGATCGACGTGAAGGCGGTACACGCCGCCCCGCGATACCGTAATGGGAGCCGCCGTTCCCGTCATCACCGTCGCGCCTCTTGCGCTGCATCCGATTTGATGGCAAACCGGCGAGAAAAGAATGTCCTGCCCCGCCACCTCGTCCATCACCTCGCTTGCCCAAAGCGAGGATGGGAAAAAGAGAAGCATACGGTCCTGGCATCGGCAAATGGCCGTGATGGGCTCACCGTTGCCAAGGGAGCGCCCGCGCCCCATCGGCACGTACAGACCGCACGAGAGCGGGAAAAGCGATCGGTCACGCGCAAGCACCGCGGCACTCCGTGGCTCGGTAACAAAAAACCTCGTACTGTCCTCCCCATCAAAGAAAAAGACTCTGCTGTTTTCAAAATCCTCATACACCGCCGCACGGCGGCAGGAGGAAGGCGTGCTTTCCGTATATCCGTCCGTCGCAATCGTAACCGACACCTCGATCTCCGAGGCGTAAATAAGCTCCGAGAAGCGAATGGCATCTCCGCCGCTCGTAAGCTGATAGCGCGAGCTGCTTAGCTTGACACCGTCCGCAAGGATCCAGTCGATCGCTTCCACGCCGAAGCCGATCTGTATCTGTCCCACCGACTCGCTCGCCCGAAAATGAAGGCGAACGTGCGGCGAGAGCATATTGAGCGGCTCGTTTACGATGTGGTCCTCGGTCGTAAAGGTGCTCCAGTTTCTGCCGTAAAGCGGCGTGTAGCCGTGCACGTTCACGGCCACGCCGTTGCCCTCATAGCGATAGATGCCCTTGCCATCCAGAAAATAAAGCCGTCCGCCAAGCAAAAAGCTGCCAACCTCGCCCTCCTCGGTCAGAAAGCAGGGCGTGGAAATCGTCTCGCCGTTCTTGCGAATGCGATACAGCGTGCTCCCCACCACCGCCAGGATGACGTCCTCGCCCCCGTCGGGAAAGGAGCAGATGCCGCGCACGGCAAGGGGGAGCGAGGCAAGATGGCGTATGCCCTCACGCTTTTCCAAGGAGCCGTCGGCCAGCACGCGGAAATTGTCCAGACGGCAGGACGTTTTCCCGCGCGAGGACACCCCAAGCCCCGAAAAGCCGTCAAAGACCTCACGGCAAACCGTATTGTTGTTCATACTCATAAGGTTCCTTTCTCTTAATCAAATAAAAAGCTGCGTTTTGGCTTTTCCTTTCCGAAAAAGCCGGAAAAAGGGTCGCTCGGATTGGTGTCGGCAAACGCGGGAAGCCGACTCATCAGCGCATACCTTAGCGCCTCGGGCGCATGCGTCACCGCGTGCGGCTCACTTGCCGCATCCTCGGCACGCGTACGGTCGCACAAAAGCGCCGACATCGAATGGATGAGCGTCGGACAGGCACGCGAGATGTGAAGCCTTGGATGCTCCCCCGCGAGATACTCCCTCACCACACGCCAACCGGGCACACGCCGGTCATCGGCCGCCACCATCGGCGGCATCCCCGGCACACTCTGCATAATTTCCACGCCGCTTTTTCCGCTGTCCTGACGCCGATTCCATAGATCGGGCGATGCCACCGCATACATCATACGGTAAGGCGAAAGCTCCTTCACCAGCCGCGAGGCCGCCTCGCCCAGCGTCAGCCCCGGCACGCAGATCTCGCGGAGGACGTAGACGTCCTCTCCGCGCACGCCCACCAAAAGCGCCGCCAGCATATCAAAGCCATAGTCAAGGGCCAGAAAATATCGGTTCATTCGCGGAAGCTCTGCCACCTCACACACGTGGCGCCTCTCGTCAAACTCCGGAAAGAACTGCCCCTCAAACACGTCCCAACGTCCAAAAAGCCAGGCCTCGCGGAGCTTTGTCGGAAGCCCCTCCAGCTGCTTTTTGTATTCGGGATCTCTGGCTAAAAGATAGGTGTTGTCGCCAACCAGCGCTCTTATAAAGCAATAATCCTCGGGATTTTCTCCCTCGCGGTACTCGCGGTCCACAAACAGACGCTTGACCCACGCGTGCCCGATGCCACCGGGGTTGCAGGTCAGATACATGCGCTTGGGACAAGGATTGACACCGCGCAGACAAGCCTTAAAGACCTGAAACCGCTCCTCGCTCAGCTGGGTAGCCTCGTCGATGGCGATCACGTCGTATTCCTGCCCCTGATAGCGAAGCATATCGCGATCCGAGGCACAAAAGCCAAATACAATGCGACTTCCGTTTGGGAAAAACAGCGTTTTTTCGGCCTCGCGATACTCCAGAAAGCTTCCGTACTCCGCGAGAAATGCCGTCAGATGATTGGATTTCAGCTCCGCATACGAGCGTCTTACCAAAAGACAGGTCGCTCCTGCATACCTCAGACAGATCGCCACCAGCTTTCGCCTGAGTGCCCAGGATTTTCCACCGCCGCGTGCGCCGCCATAGGCGGTGAATTTTGCCCCGGAAGCGAAGAACTCCGCTTGCTTCGGGTTGGGCTTTCCCCGAATCCTTACCGTCTTCATTTGCCATCCTCGTAAATATCGTGCTCAAAAACCAGCTTGAGCTGGTCCAACTCCATTGAGGACTTGGCCGCCTCGCTCTTGTCCCCATATCCGAGACGACGTTTCAGATAGGCGGAAATGAGCGTGGCGGAAAGCCCGGAATTGAGTGCCTCATCCTCAAGCATCGCACAAAGCGCGTCATACTCCTCCTGTCTCTCCTTCATCGAAAGACAAAACTGCTCCACCCCAACACCCAGATAGCGGCAAAAGCCGGCCAGATTGGGGAAGCGTCCCCCATGCTTACCGTCCTCACCAGAGGAGCATTCCAGAATATACGCCCTCGCACGCTCCATCAGCTCTCCGAGCTCCGCGTCCTTTTCCTTTACACCATATAACCACCTCTTTCTGCGGCGCAACACTATCCTACCGCACCCCATTCTGCCAAACACTGCCAGCCTCTGCCATTCCCTGCCACGCAAAATTGTGCAAAAAAAAAGCCCCTGCGCCAATGCGCAGGGGCTTCCCAATTTGTTTATTCTTTTTCGGATTCCTCGTCCTCGTTCTCCACGGGCATATCTACCACCTCGCCGTCCACTCGAATGTGAACGGTGGCTTCGATCTCGATCAGACGCTTGGAATCGGTTTTGGTAACGACCACCTCAACGTTGTCGTAGGTGAAGGTGTCTCCCTCCTCGGGGATCTTATCCAGCTCCTTCATGACCCAGCCGCCAACCGAGGCCTCGTCACTCTCCATACGGATGTCAAACATTTCAAAAACCTTGTCAAGAGACGCGGTACAAAGAACGCGGTACTTGTTCTCCTCCAGCTCAACGATCTCCTCGACCACCTCGTCGTGCTCGTCCCAGATGTCACCGACAAGCTCCTCGATGATGTCCTCCATCGTGACGATACCCAGCGTTCCGCCGTAATCGTCCGCCACAACAGCAATGTGTGTCTTTTCCTTCTGAAGCATCTTCAAAAGGTCGCTGATCTTTATGGATTTATGTACCGAAACCACGGGCTTGATCACGCTCGACAGCGTAACCATTCCGGTCTTGACCTTGTTGAAATAGTCCTTGTGATGGATAACGCCGAAGATGTTATCGATGGTGTCCCGATATACGGGCAGACGCGAGAAGCCGGTCTCAATAAAGAGCGACTCGATCTCCTCCTCGCTTGCATCCTCCGAAATCGCCGAAATGTCCACTCGGTGCGTCAGAATTTCCTGCGCCTCGCGGTCATTGAACTCTACCGCGCTTCGGATCAGCTCGCTCTCCTGCTCGCCGATCGATCCCTCAAGCTCGGCCTCCTCCACGAAGGTGATGATCTCATCCTCGGTGATCTGCGCCGCCTCCTCACTCTCACCCCGCTTAAAGCAAAGGGCGATCAGCCTCTTGATGCCGAGAAGCAGCGTCGCGGGCAACCAAAGAATGAACCTAAAGAACTTCATAAGCGGCAAAACCGCCATTGCAAACTTTTCGGGCTTTTCCTTGGCAAGGCTCTTGGGCACACATTCGCCAAAGATCAGCACCAGCACCGTCATCACGACCGTTGCCGCCGTAGTTCCCTTTGCCGAATTCTGCAAAAGATCGATAAAAAGAACCGTAGCCACCGACGAGGACAGGATGTTTACAATGTTGTTGCCCACGAGGACCGTATACAAAACACGGTCAAAGCCGTCAATGACCTTCAGGACATCCGCGGCCTTTCTATCTCCGTTTTCCGCCGCATTTTTAAGGCGGATCTTGTTCAGAGAGGAAAACGCCATCTCCGTCGCCGAGAAAAATGCGCTGAAAAGCAGCAAACAAACGATTAATACGATTTTTGTACTCGACTCACCCATGACACGTCACCTCGCAAGTCGAAAGCTTGAACTGATTGTGCTGTAATATACAACAACTACCGTCCGTATCCAAAATAAAATCCTCCTGTAAAAAACATATTTATCACATTATAGTATAAATTTCGCGTCTTGTCAAGGGTTTCGTCCGATTTTGTAGATATTGGCAGTCTTTTGACGCTCAAAGCCTTGACAAAAAAGATAACAAATGCTAAAATATCTTTGATTTTGTTTCTGTTTATATCTATTAAGAAAGAGGATAAAAAATGACCTTTATTCTTGCCTCCAAATCACCAAGACGAAAAGAAATTCTTGAAAATATAGGCTTGCCCTTCACCGTTGTCACCGCTGACGCGGATGAGACCTGCCACGAGACCGACCCGTGCGAATACGTAAAGGTACTCGCGCTCCGCAAGGGAGAGGCGGTGCTTGACACCCTTCGTCAAAGCGGCAAGCTCACCGCCGATACCGTTGTCATTGCCTCAGACACGGTGGTAGCACTTGAGGATGAGATCCTCGGAAAGCCACGGGACACGGCCGACGCCGAGCGTATGCTCCGTGCATTTTCCGGAAAGGCGCACCGCGTCATCAGCGGTGTCGCGCTTCTTACCGAGCAAAAGCGTGTGGCGTGCGCCGAGGTCACGCGCGTGCTCTTTGACACGATCCCCGAGCGCGAAATCAAGCAATATGTTGCCACCGACGAGCCCTATGACAAGGCCGGCGCCTACGCGATCCAGGGCTTTGCCTCTCTGTGGATCACAGGCATTGAGGGCGACTACTTCAACGTGGTCGGCTTCCCCTTAAAGCGCTTTGCGGATTTCCTTAGGGAAGAATTTTCCCTCTCGCTCGCCGACTATATCGAAAACAAAGAACCCAAGATCATATAAAGGATACCTATGAAACTCACGCATCGCTCTACCATTTTTGCCGGCTTTATCGGCTATATCACCCAATCGATCACACTCAACTTCTCCTCGCTTTTGTACGTCACCTTCGGGCGACAGTACGGGCTTTCCTACTCGGAAATCAGCTCGCTGATCGTCATCTGCTTCCTCGCACAGCTGCTGACCGATATCGTGGCCACCAAATTTCCCGGCTTTTTTAAGCCCCGCCCCACCGTCATTCTCGCCCAGCTGATCGCGGCACTCGGCGTGGCCGGCTTTGGCTTTTTGCCAAGACTTCTGCCACCCTATGCGGCACTGGCCGTGGCGGTCATTCTCAGCGGCTTCGGAAGCGGACTTGTAGAGGTCATGGTCTCTCCCGTTGTCGAGGCCTGCCCCACCAAGCGCAAATCCGCCATTATGTGCCTTCTTCACTCTTTTTACTGCTGGGGACACGTGCTGGTGGTGCTTCTCTCGATGCTCTATTTTTCGATCTTCGGCGTCGAGAAATGGGAATATCTCGCTTACTTCTGGGCGCTCATTCCGCTTTTGGATATGGTTCTGTTTTGCTTCGTGCCTTTGTATGAGACTGAAAGCGAGGAGTCTAAAAAGCAGCCGCACGCCTTTATGAAAAACAAGACCTTCTGGCTTCTCTTTCTGGTCATGCTCGGCGGCGGTGCCTCGGAGCTGGCCATGAGCCAATGGGCATCGACCTTTGCCGAGACCGGCCTTGGCATGCCCAAGGCACTGGGCGACCTGCTCGGCCCCTGCCTTTTCGCCATCTTTATGGGCGCGGCACGCCTGATCTATGCCAAAACCAGCCGCCGCATTTCGCTGAGTCGCTTTATGACCGCGTCCTGCGCGCTGTGCGTTGTCTCTTACCTCTTGGCCGCGCTCGCTCCCATCCCCGCACTCGCGTTTGTTGGCTGCGCGCTCTGCGGCTTCTCGGTCGGTATTATGTGGCCGGGAACGCTCAGCTACACCAAGGAGCTCATTCCCATGGGCGGCGTTTCGATGTTTGCCCTGCTGGCTCTGGGCGGTGACATCGGCTGCCTGCTCGGTCCTCCCACCGTCGGTCTTATCGCCGAGGCCTTTGGAAACAATCTCCGCGTTTCCTTCCTGTTCTCAGCCATCTTCCCCGCTATGATGCTGACCGTTCTCCTCCGCCTCGCTAAGAAGGCAAAAACCAAGCCACACACTCCCCTTTCGTAACAAATTTTAATTTACCGAAATTCCGCGTTTTCACGCTACGCAAAAAGGCTATCTATGCTTCGAAATCAAAAAATCATTTGCGGCTTGCTGGGAGAGCATTTGACGCACTCCTATTCCCCCCAGATCCACCGCGAGCTGGCCGACTATCCCTATACGCTTTTCGAGATGCCCTTGGAGGAGGTTGCCTCCTTCCTCGCATCGGATCGCTTTGATGCCATCAACGTTACCATTCCCTATAAAAAGACGGTCATGCCCTATCTTGAGGAGATCTCGGACGAGGCGGTGCGCATCGGCTCGGTCAACACGCTGACACGTACCAAAAACGGCGGCCTTCGCGGTGACAACACCGACTATTTCGGCTTTTCCTATATGCTGGACAAGAGCGGCATTGACGTGTGCGGCAAAAAGGTGCTCATCCTCGGAAGCGGCGGCGCGCAGGAGACCGCGCGCACCGTGTGCACCGACCGCGGCGCAAGCGTTATCGTCATCTCCCGCCGCGGCGAAAACAACTATGACAATCTCGAGAAGCACCGCGACGCCTCGGTGATCATCAACACCACCCCCGTCGGTATGTTTCCCCATAACGGAAGCGCACCGCTCGCGCTGACGGAATTTCCCCGCCTCTCGGGCGTGCTGGATATGATCTACAACCCCGAGAAGACCAAGCTTCTGCTGGATGCCGAGCGCCTGGGCATCCCCCACCTTGGCGGCCTTTCCATGCTGGTGGCACAGGCCAAGCTTGCCGCCGAGATCTTTACCGGACAGAAGATCGACAACGCGGAGATCGACCGCATTGTAAAAAGCATTACGCTGGAAATGAACAACATCGTCCTTGTCGGTATGGCCGGTTGCGGTAAAACAACGGTCGGCGCGGCGCTTTCCGCGCTCACGGGACGCGAGCTTATCGATACCGATGCCATGGTCAAGAAAACGACCGGCCGGACACCTGCCGAGATCATCACAGCGAACGGCGAGGAGGCCTTCCGCCGCATCGAGACCGCGTGCGTGACCGAAGCCGGTAAGAATAGCGGCAAGATCATCGCCACGGGCGGCGGCGTGCCCACACGCCCCGAAAACCGTGACCCTCTCAGACAGAACGCGCGGATCGTCTTTCTACACCGCGAGCCCGGGGCGCTTGACACCTCGAATCGCCCTCTTTCACAGGCCGCCGGTGCCGAGGCACTCTACCAAAAACGCCTCCCCCTCTATCAGGCCATCGCCGACTTTACCGTTGACAACAACGACACCCCCGAAGCCGTGGCCAAACGAATTCTCGATCACCTGAACTCATAACCCAAGAGGCTGAGCAAAGCTCAGCCTCTTTTTTCATTTAATTTTTGATTTGTCGGTGAGGGGAGACGTGCAGGGGGCTTTTTGAAAAAAGCCCCCTACGACCCCCAAAAACTTTTGGGGAAAAGAAACTTTTTCACACAATAAAGTCTGCAAAAGCAATGCCGAGAAAGGTTTTTCAAGTCATTTTGGTTCTTCACGCTAAAGCGTGAAGAACATGTATGCCACAAGTCACGAAGCGGACAAAGAGAGCTCGCTCTCTTTTCCGCATCGAGGCTTGCGGCACAAAATGACGTGAAGTTTGTGCAGACCAATGCAGTGAAAGTTTTTGCGGAGCTTTTTTCGAGTTGC
>JAEIGA010014098.1_pt1 | contig 12155 bp, 11 predicted proteins | sample 9270691 | NCBI WGS metagenome assembly JAEIGA01 (sample SAMN17057246, study PRJNA624740) | gut metagenome | biome: biome; isolation source: fecal sample | host: Bos grunniens | place: China: Xizang | collected 2019
ATGTATTATAAAAAATTGTATATTTATCACTTCAAACGCATAACGACAACCTATAAAAAGACAAAAAATGAGAGTATATAATCCAGAAGGGTCTGCACTAAGAAAAGATCAGCTTGAAATGCTGAAAGTCCTTGAGCGTTTTGCTCAGATATGCAAGGAAAACAACATTACATGGTGGTTGTGCAGTGGAACTCTTTTAGGTGCTGCACGTCACGGTGGTTTCATACCTTGGGATGATGACGTAGATGTATCAATGTTAAGGAAAGATTACAAGAAACTCAGAAAGATATTAGAAAAGTATGAGGATGATGACTATTTCTACCAGTGTATTGAATCTGACCCGAATCATATTAATCTTTTCGGAAAATTCCGAAAGAAGAAGGACCCTGTATTCTCATCCGACATAAGATCGTCGTATTTCAAATATCAAGGAGTTGGATTGGATGTATTCAGCATCGAAAGATCAACTAGGTTCGCAGCTCACATGGCCAAGTCCATATACAAGAGCATGGTTCACCCTACCCAATATATCAAGAACTCTTTCTGGAGGCATTTTGTCACTAGAGCAATTCAGGTAGTGAACTTTGGACTTTTGATTCCAATATGCCGTGTAATTGGCTGGTTTGGACGTGAGAAGAAGTACTATTATGAACTCGGATCCGGCTTCTATGGTACATACTTCCAGGTAGAAGATATCTTCCCGCTTACCACAATGAAGTTTGAAGGCGTAGAATTCCCTGTCCCAGGAAACTACGAAGCATACCTTACAAAGATGTATGGCGACTGGAGAAAACTACCAACAGAGCAACAGATTAAAAACGCGCTCCATTACCCGATCTATCGAAAAGAAATCTTTGGCGAAGAATAACGACGGTTATTTAAACCGTGCGTAAAGCTTCACAATCATCTGAGTGAAGACAGATGAGCGGTAATGACATCTTATCGGCGTCTTTCGAATGTCGGCTGCCAGATATGGATAATGCTTGAAGAAGTCATATCCGTGCATAATGCTATGCTGACCGGCCCTCATCAGAATACTACCAGCAACGTTCTCTATAGGACTACCCTTTAAGTTGTCTCTATAATGTTCATACAGATCCAACAGATTCTTTGTTGACGCAACATGCCTCTTTTCTCCATTCTGTGCAGTAAAAGAGGCTGTATTGTCTTTTCTATAATGATATAAAGCCTCAGGTAGATGAGACAAACTCTTAGCGTAAAATATTATCTGAGACATCAGATAAATATCCTCGTGCATACCCAACTTGGGAAAATAGATTACATTATCAGTATATATCGACTTCCTGAAGCACTTGGTACATGTATAACCATGAGAACTATAGTTAAATATATTGATGATATATTTATCTTTAGTCTCTACAGTATATTCCTTCTCCCTTTTATAGCTTTGTTTATGACCATATTCCTTTATCAGGTCAAAGTATACGATATCGGCTCCCGTCTTATCAATATGATCAGCTATTTTACCCAATGCATCCAGCTCTAACCAGTCGTCTGAATCAGCGAAAAGTATATACTCCCCATCCGCAGCGTCAATACCAGCCTTGCGTGCAGACGGAAGTCCACCGTTTTCCTTATTCACAATAACAATATCGTCTTTACGATGCGAGAATTGTTCTTCAATCACTCTATTGAGTATATCCATTGAAGAATCTTTAGTACCATCATTGACGAAGACAAACTGAACATTCTGATATGTCTGTCCAAGTGCAGTATTGGCAAACTTTTCTATATACTTCTCGACGCCGTAAATAGCAACGACTAAGGAAATCTTATATTTGCTCATTATTTCTCAAAACGGGATTTTTGAGGGAAAGCGGATTCAAATGCATCAAGGATAGCTCCTCTTAGCTCCTGATATCGCGTCTCGCTCAATCTGACATCATTTATACAAACCAGATTCCTTGTCGGGTGCATAAGGAACTTTTGTAAAGTATTTGGAGAGGCAACTGCAACTGAATAATGCTTATTTGAGATTTTCTCTCGTATTACCAGTCCTTTATAATTCATATAATCCAGGAAGAGATACTGATTAAGATTATCCTCTGTCCTTGTACGTGTTGCAGATGTTTCCCTGATTTCTGGCTCGACCTTGGCATACAGTTCATCACATTGGCTCTTGAGCATAGGAGAACAGATATGCTGAGGACGTGTAAAGATACACGACGGCTTCATACCAAGAGCCTTTCTGGCCAGACGGTCGGAATTACGACAAATCTTCTTATACATTCCTGATGCAAACAGATGTTTGTAATATCCGATGACCGGCTTGCCATCTCTAAAGAAATCCGTTGGCTTGCAGTCTCCCACAGGAAACATATCGTCATTAAAATACAGGAACTCTTCATCAAGTCCTGGTATGCGATGGAGATGCATCTCAATAGGATTACAATTGAATGTTGGCAAGAACTCAGCAGGAATTATATCCTTATGCAGAACGATTTTCAATTCCGATCTGTCAACCCAATCAGGCACCTGAGACTCGTGAGATACCACAAGATAAACATTACGGATGAAAGGCATCTTGAACTGAATACCTCTAAGCAGATATTTCAATGTACCCCAATCACGGAAGCGTTTCTCCATTACAGGTACATTTGTGGTCTTCTCATAATCCATCTTCCAGATAGGATCATTTCCATCAACATATGTTATAACGATATCCATAACTATATATTATTCTCCAAAAATTTCCCTTATATAGACTGGCGAGTGCAAACCTCGTCTTATCTTATCATCTGAAGGCACTTGTCTCCAATCTCCATATAGACTGGTAAGATATGCGTCTATATTGCCTGGAGCAGGAAATTCAATTCCTTCAAACTTAATTGTGGTGAGAGGGAATATATGCTCTTTATAGAATGCATCCTTATAAAATCCTGAGCCGAGCTGATAATGACACTGCTTTTTAGGATTTATCCATCCTATCACTCGGCATAATGGCAGAAACAGGCCAAAGTTAAGTGCTTGCGCCGAGCGGATAGCTACATGTCTCCAAAAATTGTTCTTTATATATATAGAAGGATGAATCAACTCGTAATAGAAGAACCTGGCTGCATGAGAAGCAAATTTACTTGATTCTTCTATACAAAACACATCTATATTTACACCGTTATACTTGAAATATTTTGATCTGGGGTCTGTTGACTCAACATAACTATTCCTGATGCGAAACTTTCCAAAAAGATTCACATAATCAGGATCTGTATCCAGACACTGATAAACATACTCATCATCCTTAAGATTGACAAGGATCTTTTTCAGCTTCCTGTACTCCTTCCTCGTCATTGACACATCTATATCATCATCCCAAGGGATAAAACCATCATGGCGTGCAGCACCTAAAAGGGTTCCACTGCACAACCACCACGTAATGTTGTTTTCCTTGCAGATCTGAGCAAAACGAACAAGAACCTTAAGCATTTCTTTTTGGCTCTGTCTCAAAGCAGAACCTTCCGGATTATATACTCGCATTCTATATATAAAACATTTTAATTACTTTCCTGATTATCCTAGCCTTAAGTGGCAAAGTACACCCTTCTGGTATAAAGGCAATATTTTTTGCCATATCTCTGAATTGTTGTTTCTGCTCCTTAGTCTTCGCCATAGCATGCAGGTGACGAAGTTTACGAAGTAGAGAATCTGAAGATCTTTCAGCTAAAACACGCTTTTCCTCGTCAGTATAAAGTTCGGTATTACGGATAAACTCCAGACGTATTCTATCCGATTCAGCAAAATCATAATACATTTTCCAATTTTTCTTATGTACGATACTGCCTGATCTCTGATAGTAATGGTAGAAAGCCTTGTTGATATATCCGACTTTTGCTGAGGCATGAATCAACTTGAAGGTAAAGGCTCTGTCTTCAAAATACATATTCTCTGGAAACTTGAGATTATCAAACAGTGACTTTCTGACAAGCATAGTGCATGCATTGACATTTATAGCATGCGTAAAATTCATCTTCAACATCTCCTTGGAATCCATAATCTTTATGGATCCATCCTCTGTAAACGGATATCTTGGAGGTTTGTTATCATAAGTTTTCATCATATTACAGTACACCAGATCCAGATGATTCTCTTTTGCAATACCTAAAAGCGTTTCATACATTTCTGGCTTAACGGTATCATCACTATCACAAAATGCCACATACTCCGAAGTAGCCAAAGTAAGTCCGTTATTTCTGGCATAGGAAAGGTCTCCCTTGTCAAGATGCATAACCTTGATTCTTGCATCAGACTTTGCTACTTCATGACATAGAGCAAGTGAATTATCGGTCGATCCATTCTCCACCAAAATAATCTCAATATCCTTCAAAGTTTGTGTAACCAACGACTGCACAGTTTTCTCAAGATATTTCTCTGTATTATGAACAGGTACTATAATAGATACTTTACTCATTCTTTATTCTTCCGCTATTTAGTTTATAATCATATGAATGCGCTCCTTCTTTACGAAAATCTTCATGATATCTCTCCAGAACATTCTTAAATATTTCTTCATATTGAGGTATGAACAAATCATCCTTCGCCTCCAAATGTGCAATAATCTCAGCAGCCAACCCTTCTGTCTGATTGAGATCTGTTTTATCTTGATAAAAACTTGTTCCCTTTATCGCACCAGGTGAAACATTCAAGATCCTGTTTACTGATCCTGCTTTCTCCAACTCCACATTTACGCTTTCAATAAAAATCTTCAAGGCTGCTTTGCTGGCGCCATATACCGAGAAGAAAGGAGATGACATAAAACCGGAAATACTTACCATCACACCGCAATAAAAATCCTTGTCTGACTCCAGCCTGTCGTAGAATCTATGTATTATGCGCATCACAGAAGTTGTATTGACAGTCATGCTGCTGATGATATGTTCTTCATCCAGATTCTTAAAAAGAGACAGTTTGCCAAATCCAGCAGTTATGATGAGCGTATCTATATCATCAAACTTGTCAAAAAGTGAAAAATCCTCAGACAGCAGATCAAACTGATGACAAGCAAATTTATGATGCATCACTTCCTGAGAAGGATTAACACGATCGATGATATAGATTCTATCATAGTCGTCACGCTTTGCAAGAGCCGTAGAAATTGACAGCCCAATACCGTTGGCACCACCAACAATTAATGCCCGCCTCATCATATCTTATAGAAATTCTTTCTTTCAGTAAACCGCGCCATTATATCCGCGATGCAAATACTTTCTTTAGGAGCAAGGCGTGAGGAGTGTCGTCTACCGTTGACCACACATGAAACAAACTCTTGAATCTCGTACCTCAATCCAGGTTCGTTCCATGCATAAAAATACTTCTTATTCTTATTCTGGTCTTCATACCTGAGCTCAAAATAATCAGCTTTCCACCAAGGTGACGGAACATAGACATATCCCTTCGTACCGGAGACCACTAGATTTCCTTCAGTCTTTACCCCTAATCCCAGTTGAAAAGAAGCCAACGCGTTATCAAATCTGACAATTCCTCGAGTATATACATCCACGCCATTACTGTTTAGACGGCTATAGATATCCAGATTCTTGAATTCTGTTCCCAGAAGCCTTATGATAGGCAACAAAGGATAGGAACCCATCTCATAAAATGAGCCTCCTGCCTGTTGTGGGTCTAATTCTCTTTTCAGATCTTCCTCCGCCCAAAGTTTCGACTCAGATGCATCAATTCCTACCACATCACCGATAAGCCCACTCTTCACCAGAGTAATCATATGATTGAATGCAGGGCTATATGCAGTCTTATTTGCCTCAAGCAATACAAGCCCCTCAGCTTCCGCCAAAGCATATAATTCACGAGCCTGGTTTCCTTCAAGAACCATAGGCGTTTCACAAAGCACATGTTTACCGTGCTTCAAAGCATATTTGATCTGATTATAATGAAGCAGATGCGGAGTTGCGATATAAACGGCATCAACAGAATCTACCAGCTCCTCATAGCTGCCACATACTTTATTGATTCCATACTTTGAAGACATTGACTTTGCAGCATCTGGATCCACATCGTATAATGCCACGACATCAACAGCATCGACCACATCTGTTTCCGGAATAAACCTTGAAGCAATACGGCCACAGCCAGATACGCCTATCTTCACTACGAGTTCTGATTCTGCACGTAGTTGGGTTGATGATATTCCTTCAGTACGAGGCAAGTATACGACATCACAATATTCCTTCAGATAGTCAAACTTACCTTCCCAATCTGAGCCTATTGCAAAAATATCAACGTCATATTTTTGAATATCATCAATTTTCTGTCCTACGTAGTCTTCGATTATTATCTGATCTGCAAAACCAGTCTTCTTAACAGCCTCAACCCTTTCAAGTACATTATTGCGGACATTAAGCTTACCGCGTTCACGGTCGAAGCTATCATTAGTAACACCAACGATCAGATAATCACCTAACTCCTTTGCTCTTCGCAAAATATTAATATGACCCTGATGAAGAAGGTCATATGTTCCATAAGTAATTACTTTCTTCATTGAAGCAGATGATTCGATAACTTTACAAATATATATATTTTTTTTGATATCTTTGTATTATAACACATGTAAGACGTTCCTATGAAGTCATTTATTGCTGCCATCGGATGGCGATTAAGCGCTCTATTCAAGGTACCGGGGAATTTATACTCATTCCTTATCAGACTCTTCCACCCAGTAGAGAAGAATAAGGTAATGTGCTGGGCTTATAACTTCAAGCAATTTGGATGTAATCCTAAATATTTGACAGAACTCCTATTAGAAAGCAATAGCGGGCTCGACATCTATTGGGTATTGAGAAAAAATGTGAGCACAAAAGGCATCGACCCCAGAATAAAGATTGTACGATTCCGTTCATTGGAATATTTTAAGTTGGTTAACACTGCCAGATTCTTGATTACCAACGCCCGAACCGACCCGTTTAGGATTTATTGGCACAAACGTCCAGAGCAGAAATATCTTATGTTATGGCACGGAGGCGTTGCCCTCAAAAAAATAGAGAAAGACGCCGAAGACAACCTATCATACACATACCTTAAAAGAGCAAAGCGAGACTCTAAAGTATGCGACCTGATGATATCCGGATGCGATTTTCAGACAAAACTGCTGAAAGAGAAATTCTGGTATGATGGAGAGATTCTTGAAAAAGGAATCCCTCGTAACGACATTTTCTTCAAGACTGAACTTCATGCTGAAATGAAGAGCAGAATCAGCAGCAAGTACAACATTCCGGAAGGCAACCTTATCGTCCTCTACGCTCCGACATTCAGAAGAAACAAGAGCATCGACCCTTACAGAATCAATTGGAGCAATGTCATTCCGGCACTGAAGGAGAAGTTCAACAACAAGGAGACCACTGTTCTCCTGCGTCTTCACCCGAATCTTATCGGTTCAGTAGACGTATCTCCTCTTCTGAACAATCCATCAGTGATTGACGTCACCCTCTATCACGACATGCAGGAACTCCTGTGCATCAGTGACGTTCTTATAACAGACTACTCGAGCTCAATGTTCGACTTCACAATGCAGAGAAGACCATGTCTGCTGTATGCTGTTGACATCGAAAAATATGACAGAGGATATTACTTCGACTTCAGAGACCTTCCATACCCTGTTGCAACAGACGAAGCATCTCTGATTGAAAACATCAGAAAATTTGACAAGGAAAAATATGATTCCGACCTCAAATACTTCTTTGATGAGAGAGTCGGCTTGTTCGAAGATGGCAATGCCAGCAAGGCTCTGAGCGAGTGGATGCTTAAAAATAAATTTTAAACACTTTAAAAAAAGTTTTAATCGTTAAAGAAAAAGAAAAATCTGAAGAATCTTTTTTAAAATCGATCAATACAACCTGTCAAGTGCCATAGATTTGCGGAAAAAATGAAACGCATTCTCATGGCACTTTTCTCATTATACGCAGCTGCCCTGCCGTGCATCAGTCAGATAAGGACATGCATGGCAGGGCTTGACATAACAGGCCTTTTAGACAATCATGTCACAGCTCAATTACACTATAGCTACGGCCACCATTGGTCTGTGACAGGAGAAGCGTCAATCCCGTTCAGCATTCTGGTAAAGTCACCCTCAGAAACAGAGACAGAACACCATACAGCATTCACAGATACGCCGGAGCAGAAGCCTGACCCCTTATATCATTGTGAACGACTTTTCTGCAGTTACTGGCCAACCGAGGCATTCAACGGCATAAGCATATCGGCAGGAGTGCAGACAAGCAGCATGAAAGACATAGACTGCCTTGTCAGAATAGGCTACATGTTCCGGATCTGGAACAATATACATATAAACACCTCGGTACAGATACCACTGGAAGCAAGGGAGGAACAGACCATAGTCAGACGGGAAAACATAAGCATTTCTTTAAGTTATAAATTCTAAAACAGATATCATGAAAGCGCACCGGAGCATCATATACATTGCTTTAAATATCGTTAATCATTATGTCTTTGTTACATTCATCAAGTCTTTGCTCATTCTGAGCTTTGTCGCTCTGACAGTTCCGGCGCTTCAGGGATGCAGCAAGCAAGCCTGTACCCAGGACGGCAGTTTCACTGAGATGTCCCCGAAAAACTCAGTGAAACTTGCAGTCCATTTAAACTCAGGCACTCCCATCAGATCGGTGGATGCACTCGTTTTCAATGACGACAGACTTGAAAGGATTGACAGTTATCAAAGATTCAATGATTTATCAGACCGGATATTGCAGATAGGCTCATGTCGAGGCAATAAAATCATTGCTTTATGTGCTAATTCCCAATGGGATAAAGACAAATGGAGGGAGGCCGATACATTCAACAGACTAATGGAAATAAAAGCAGAACTGACCAAGGAGGAGCGTGACTTCCCTGTCATGAGTTCGGTAATTCATATCAATGCAGGCAGCGACACGACGGGAGTCAGGCTGGAAAGAGTGTCAAGCATCATACGATTGAATTCAATCTGCTGCGATTTCTCCGGGAGAGCATATGATGGAGAAGGAATATCAGATGCCCGTGTATATCTGACAAACGTCAGCGGCATATGCAGCATCGCTGGGGAAGATTCCGATAAGGTCGAGACAATAATAAATCATGGAGGCCTGATCAGGGATGATCTTGAATCATTCAACGACACATCCCTTATAATAAGTCACTTAGGCCCCATAACCACTACACCTGCATATCATTGCGTCGAGCTTTTATGCTACCCTAATACTGCAAAACATGAAGACGCAGGCACACCGTTCACCAGATTGGTGATTGAAGGAAAAATACATGATGAGACATGGTACTGGCCCATAAACATAAACAGAGGCTCTGGAAGAGATCATGAGGGAATAAGAAACAATATGATATATTCCTACGATATCATCATAACCAGAAAAGGCACCAAAGACCCAGATATGCCTGTTACATCAGACATGGCAGAAGTCGTTTCAAAGGTAGAGAGATGGATAGAAAAAGACGAGTATTGTGTGGAATTCTAGCAGTTTTATCCACTGGTTGCACCACCTTCCAAGAGCATAAGGAATCGGCTGTGGAAATATTCTGGACAGCGGGTGTAATGCATACCCGCGCACTGAATCCGGACGAGGACAAGATCAGTGATGTCAGCATCATGATCTTCGATCAGGACGGAAATGCAGAAGAGTGCATATGGCTTCCGGATGCCGGGCAGAGCATCACGGTCCCATTGATAAATGGAAGGAATTACAGCATACGGGCGTGTGCAAATTTCGGCTACCGGGTCTACGCCGACCACATAGATGAACTTGACGAGATCACATACCACATGGCCTACCCTGATGAATACAAGGAAGGGATTCCGATGTATGCCAGTATAGATGACTATGTAGCAGGCAGCACGGCAAACCTGACTTTGGAATTCAAAAGACTGATGGCCAAGATATCACTCAAGATGGACAGAAGCAGACTGTCTGAAAACATAACAATCAATGTATTGTCCGCCCGCATCGGAAACTGCCCCAAGGTAGTCAATGTAGTAGGGCCGAGCAGAATAACGGATAAGTCCCAATGCTTCAATACAGGATTTCACAGGGGCGAATTCGAAACGGAACCGCTGAACATATCCGGACCCGGCAAGATCAGCGGAGAGGTGTCACTGTACATGCTTGAAAACATGCAGGGCGACATCTACCCGGAGATCAGCACGGATAGCGAAAAGGTTTTCAGTCCAGACGACCTCAGAAGCGCAATATGCTCATACATAGAGCTGGAATTGGAATACATGTCGCTTACACATTATTCAGCGACAAAGAACTTGATATACAGATTCTATCTTGGGGAGAGCCTCAACAACCTGGATGTCGAGAGAAACTGCCTGTATAAAATCACGGTACGCCCTGAGGACGACGGACTTTCGGGAGACGGATGGAGGGTTGACAAGAGCGGAATAGCAGACAGAGGCCCTGTCAGTTTTGCTGCATATCCCCAAAGTTATATCCGGGGAGACATCGGAGACCAGGTACATGTATGGTGTGAGTTCAACCCGCCTCAGGCACCATTCGACGTCGGATTGGAATACATGGAAGCTGACAGAAAGGAAGGCATTTATGACTATCAGATTGACGAAGACGGGCATGGCGCCACCCTTATTTTCACCGGGCCTGGACAAGGCCTGATATATATGGAAGCGGGCGACCCGATAAACGAAGCCGCCCTCTTTATCATCGAAGTCAATCTTCCTGACTCGACTGATGCTACAGATACTTTGCAGTATGTGAATCCGGGCACCTCTTAAGGTCCTCAGGTGTTCCGGCAAAGACAAGGTTTCCACCATCGTCACCTGCTTCCGGACCTAGATCTATAACCCAGTCTGCTGCTCTGATGACATCCATATTATGCTCGACGACAATGATGGAATGACCCTTGGCAAGCAATGCATCAAATGACTTAAGAAGCTTCTCCACATCGTAGAAATGGAGTCCGGTCGTAGGCTCATCAAAAATGAAAAGAATCTTCTGAGGCTTTGAACGGCTGCCGGCATCAGTCATGGAAAGGAAATACGCCAGCTTGATTCGCTGACTCTCTCCTCCGGATAAGGTACTGCTGCTCTGCCCCAGCTTGATGTAAGACAATCCCACATCTACAAGAGGCTGAAGACGCTCGGCAATCCTTATTGCGGCAGGCTCACCCTGAGCTGCAAAGAATTCAATCGCCTCCTCTACGCTCATGTTCAGGATGTCATCGATATTAAGTCCCTTATACTTGACCTCAAGGATCTCCGGCTTGAATCTTTTGCCTCCACAGGATTCACACACCATAGAAACATCTGCCATGAACTGCATTCCGATCTTCACAAAACCTTCACCCTGACACTCCGGACAACGTCCTCCATCTATATTGAAAGAGAAATGTGACGGCGTGAAATTGTTCATCTTTGCATACTGCTGATCCGAAAGCAGCTTTCTTATATCATCGTAGACCTTAAGATACGTCACTGCATTTGAACGGGAACTCTTTCCGATAGGATTCTGGTCGACATACTCCACTTGTGTGAGCCTGTCCAGATTTCCGGACAGTCCACGGAATGTTCCGGGGGCAGAACCCATCTGATTCAGATGACGGTATATCGCCGGATAAAGAATATCACCGACAAGGGATGATTTTCCACTTCCGCTGACTCCTGTCACTACAGTCAGCACTCCCAATGGAAATCTGACATTTATATCGTTCAGATTATGCTCCATCGCACCTTCCACAACAATGGAATAGTCCCATGTCCGTTTCTTTCTCATATAACGAGGTCTTGCCCCATCAAGATACTGGAGGGTAAGCGACCTTTCTTTGATTTCCTCAGAAACCTCATCACCAATCTTTCCGGAGAAAATGATTTCTCCACCATGTATTCCGGCCTTCGGTCCTATGTCTATAAGAAGATCTGCAGAGCGCATTATCTCCTCATCATGTTCTACAACCACAACAGTATTTCCGATATCGCGCAACCTTTTGAGTACAGATATAAGTCTTTCTGTATCACGAGGATGCAGGCCGATGCTTGGCTCGTCAAGAATATAGAGCGAACCCACCAGCGAACTGCCGAGGGCAGTCACAAGGTTTATGCGCTGACTCTCACCTCCTGACAGAGTATTCGACGTTCTGTTCAAGGTAAGGTATCCCAATCCCAC
>JAEIGA010014099.1_pt1 | contig 12154 bp, 29 predicted proteins | sample 9270691 | NCBI WGS metagenome assembly JAEIGA01 (sample SAMN17057246, study PRJNA624740) | gut metagenome | biome: biome; isolation source: fecal sample | host: Bos grunniens | place: China: Xizang | collected 2019
ATTTCTGAAATTTCTATCAAAAACATTTGGATAATTCAAAAAAAGTGATTATATTTGTAATGTAAATAAGAAACATAAACAATTAAAGAAATGGGAAAGACATTTAAGACAACCGATTTGACAGAGTTCAGTAATATGCTTCGTGAGGGCATCGTAGATTTTGAGTTCATTAAGAAGGACGGAACTGTCCGCAATGCGAAGGGAACCCTTCTCGCAGAACATCTCCCCGCTCCGAAGGCTGACAGCGACAGCACACCCCGCAAGCAGAATGAGAATGTGATGGTATACTTCGATATGGAAAAGAAGTCATTCCGCTCATTTGTGAAAGAGAGTTTCGTAGGTGCTTATTAAAGCATAATCATTAACAAAATAATAATTATTATTATGAAAAATCAAGAATGTTCTGTACTTGTTAAGGAGTATAACTCAAACGTTAAAAAGTACAACGAAATCAACAAGCGAATTGTACAGAATAAGTACGAGATGTTTTATCTCTGGAAGTATAAGAAGGATTATCCCGCAGATTGGAAACGCAAGGCGGAAATGCTGTCAGAAGACCGCAACAAGTTGGAGATTCTCAAGAGTAACATCATCGCACTGAAAGCAAAAATCCGTAAGTGTAATGTGGAACACCCACAGAAGTAAGTACTAATTCATAATATACAACGACAATGGGACAGAAATATACAATTAGGCTCAGAGGCACTAACTGCTATTTGAGAAACACAAGCGATAAGTCTATCAACTTTACGACTGACATCAAGAAGGCGAAGGTTTTCGAGAGAGACCCCGAAAAGATGGACATCATTGACAAACTGAACGCTAGGGAGTATAAGGTGAGAAAGGAGAGTCATAAGTCTGATAATATCCGACTCACTATGGACAAGGCAACTTGGCAGGATTTGTTAGAGAATCATTTTTACCAGATTCAGGAGATTTCGGATTGCCGACTCAACGTACATCAGTTCTCATTCTCATTGGTAAAGAAATTCAAGGCAAAGGCAGAATCATATCGCTTGACAGGAGAGTATCCCAACTTTGACTGTGATTACTATGGCGAGGATTTTGAAAGACATAGTGTTTAATTTTTATCCATATTCTATTCGGCGGGAGTAATACCGCTTCCGCCACCCTTTTGAAAATAATAATTATTTTTTATGGTAAAATTAGGCGATGTAATATCAGTTACAGAATCTGACACTGACAGCACCAAACAATATATGATTGCTGAACGATTGACAGATATAGGACGGGAAGAAGATGAAGGTGGCTGGTTATGTATCGAGATGGACGCTATAACCGAAAAAGGTATCGACAACATCACCGCGTTTGATTGCTGGCGTATCACGGATAGATACCTTGCTGTCCAAATGCAACGAGGTGTAATTACAATTTCCAATTAAAACGTATATAAAAATGAAGACTAAAATCACAGTAACAGAATTTGAACACGAAGATTTGGTAGATTTGCTATCAACTGCACTTTATGGCAGTTCATGGTTCGGGGCTGATTACGATAGCAATACACACAAGTCGCTTAAAAATAAAGAGGGCGAATGTTTTGAGGACGCATTGGCAGATATGCTTCTTGCTGGACATAAGATTACCATCACAGATTATTACGCTGAAGGTGAATCATATTCAAAAAAGTGTGTTGGGTTTGATGGTGAAAATGCAATGTATGAAATCACTCTGAAAGATTTCCTAAAGACGGCATCAACGAAGAGAGGTTACAAACTTGTAGAAGATGTGCTGTCAGGAGATGGAGATTTTTGGACAGCGGATGCTTTCTTGCAGCGAGTAGTTTTTGGTCAAGAGGTTTACGGATAAAAGAATAGTTTTCATTAAACTTATTTATATTATATACCTTCATTTTGAATGGATACTGTCGTGATGATAGAATCCATTTTTTTTTTTCAAATAATAATTATTATTTCGTAAAAAGTTGGCTGAAAGCTTGCGGATATGAAATTTAATGATTATCTTTGTAGTGTAAATAAAACAGATAAGCATTATGGCAAGGAAAATTACAAAGAGAAAGGAACGATATAACACAAACAAGGCATCAAAGATTGGTGATGAGTGTATATGTCCTATCTGCTATACGAAGTTTATAAAGAAACACTATGCACAGGCTTTCTGTTGCGGGAAATGCAAAGATGCTTATTGGAACGCAAAGAAAGATAGACACAGAGCAGGTTATTACGAAGAGTATGATAACAAACACCCTGAAAGAAAGGTTAGACGTGTATTGTATTCAATGGATATAATCAACGCTCGTGATGAGGCTGAAATGGAAGCAAGATTGGCATTGGTCAATGACGAAGATTTCAGAAGATATGTCAATGATGATTGCGATGTTTGTGATATACCTAATTGCAGCGTAGATTTGGCAACTATGTATAACAATTATCTATGCCGAGATTACGATATTTGAAAAAATAATTATTATTTTCAAAAAAGTCACCTAAAGATTTGGGAATATAAAATAAAAGTATTAACTTTGTAGTGTAAATAATAAGAAACAATATGCCAGTTATCTATCCAAAGAAAATAAGAATAGCATTAGCATCTATTGATATTGACTTATTAAAAGATGAGATTATTAAACTCGGCTTTGAGTATATAAGAGAAGGCGGGTTCCAACCAAATGACGAACCATTTAAGTTCTCTAATTATATATTCTATACGCATCCTGATAGCAAAATGAGGATTCGTATCGGGCATCACACGGAGTCTTGGTTAAATAAAAGCATATTTGAAATATGCTACTGTCCTGCTGGTATGAACTGGTGGATAGATATAACCCCTGATTTCAGAAAAACACAATGGAGAAAGATTAGTAAAAAATATATTAACAACTAAAATCAAAACATTATGGAAACAAAACTTGAATTGCTATCAATGGAACTTAAAGCAACGATGGAACATGCAGAAGAGGTGTTGAACGAGTATATCGCAACGGCGGTTGAGAAGGCTGTTATGGATGCGTTCGATAAGTTGGACGACAATCAGAAGATGCTGCTTTTGATAGCACTTCTTGAAGATTAAGATATATAAATAAACTACTAATTTCAAATAATAATTATTTTTTATGAAATCAAGAGATAAGAGGAGGATTAGAGATGATACGGTACAGAATAACACATATTATAAAAGAAGCATTTGGATGCGAATGGAAAAATGCACAAATTTTAGAATCTGAAAACCCAATTAGCCGAAAAGAAATCGCAAGACAACTTAACATTGATATTGATAGCATTATAAACGTTGAGGTTGTATGAAAGGACTCAAAGGATTTATAACAATAATTTTTATAATCGCATTGATAGCAAAAGTAATAGTTTGCTGCGAATCTGGCGGTCAGCAATCAAATGAAATATCTGACAGCACACTGGTAAAAAAATATCAATAAATGTTTGGATAATTCAAAAAAATTTATTAACTTTGTATTGTAACAATAAAAACAAACATTATGAGATTTATAGAAACAATTTTAACACTAGCATTTGTAATATGCGTAGTTGGTTGGGTGTTTGAAACAGACTTTTTGCTGTTAGACATACTACTGGTATTTGGATTGATAGCAATACAAATTGTAATACCTTTGGTTTTGCTGATAATCGTAATTTGGGTAATAAAAGAATTGTTTTAATTAACAAAATAATAATTATTTTTATGAAAGTATTTGGAGAATTAATTGTAGCCATTTTAATGGTGGTCGTAGCAAGTTTAGTTGTAGCGTGGGGCTATCAGGTTTTTTGGAATGAAGTTGTATTGAACGTATGGCAGTTGTTCACAACTGGTGATGTGCTTACAACAATGCGTATCCCTTATGGAGCGTGTCTGGCGATTGCTTTCGGAATCAGTATGATTTACAGTAAAAAGGCAGAAGTGAGGGCGGAAACAGTATCTGAAACCGTAAGTCTAGTAATGACAAAATCTATATCAAAGGTGATTATGATTTGCATCACATTGTTAGTTACATCTATCGTATTCTGATAGCACACAGGAGAGTGATATACCGTCGAGTCTTCCAGGAAAGGAATATATTGTTGTGGTGATTTCCGAGTAGGGAATGCGACTCACGGGTGGATAATAACTTTGGAGGCAACCACACTGACCTCCATAACAATCAACCTCAAATACTAGTAAAGACACGTGCACTGTCCGAGGAAGAATGATTCCACTCACTCTTTTTTTATGGCAATTTAGTATTCAAGGAGAAACGCATTTTGCTTTAAGCGAGGCCTCAATTTATAAGGCAAAATGAGAGAGTGGTTCGATGCCCTAATTGTCACTAAATCATAGTTGTTTGTTTTTTGTTATTTTTTAGTTGGAGGAGATGGAAACATTTCCTTCAACCTTTTCTCTAACAAATAATAATTATTTTTATGAAAAAACTATTTTTTATATTGGCATTGACGCTGACAGCAATCGCAGCAAATGCACAGCAGAGAATCACACCTATGATGGACATTACTCACGATGTTTATGATGAGGCTATCGATCTTGTTTTAATCATGACGAGAACATCTCATATTGAGAGATGTGATGGAATCAGATTGGACAATGATTACTTTACAACATACTATGGTGAGATTACATTGACGAGAGAAGGTAGTTCGTCTATCAGGGTTGAGATTGCCGAGTTCGCAAAAATGTTGGACGAACACATTAGGTATCCGAGTCGAAGGAAGTATTGGCTCACTCAAATCCAAACCGAGTTAATCCTTCAAACCGCAGACCTATATGAGTATGTAAGTCGTCGTCTGGTAAGAGAAAACGATATTAAGAATATATGTATTCGTATAGATGAACGAACTGGTGGTGCTTATGTACGAATAGATTTATATAGGTAAAAAGGAAATAATAATTATTTTTTTATGAAAACAAACTTTGTAATTATCGCAGCAGTTGCATTGGCAACATTTTTTATTGGACAGACAATCATGCTTTCAACAGAATTGAAAGCAACTAAACAAAGCCTCATCAATATGCAGCAGGAATGCGATGAGAGAATCCGCATTATTGAAGAGGAGTATTCACAAAATGTAGAGAATCTCGATTCGCTATCAGAATGGGATATGTTTATACTGGCACTAATGAAGGTTGAGTCTAATTATGAACCGACAGCGGTATCAAGTGTTGGTGCAAAGGGATACTTTCAGATTACTCCAATTTACGTAGAGGAAGTAAACCGCGTTCATAAGACAAACTATAAGTATGACGAAGTGGTCAAATCTTTCGATCTGAGTTACGAAGTATTTACACTGATGCAGGAAGCACATAATCAGGAATACAATATGGATGAGGCTCTCCGACTACATAATGGCGACCACTTGTGGTATCGAAAAAGAGTGTACAAAGAAATGAATGCTATCGAGAAGTATGAGCAGATGCGTCAAATGGTCAAGTATGCTGAAGTAATTTAATAAATAATTAAAAAAGAAGTGATTATGAAAAAGATTTTAAGTTTAATTTGTATTATGATGTTTTGCATTGGAATGAGCAGTTGTGTATCATCATCTTATGCTCATACAAATAGACGTTGCTATCATACACACAGTGTTTATTATAGGGACGCACATCGTCATCACAATCATAGACCAAATCCAAATCTCTATCGTTACGAGCCAAGATATAATCCAAATCTCTATCGTTACGAACCAAGGCCAAAGCATCATCCGAAACCACATCCACATCAACATAGACCAAATAATCCAAAACCTGATAAACACAAACCTAATAGACGCTAATATGAATGATATGATAGTTGATACAGTTCTGGGAACATTTATCATAGAGGATTATGGTGATGCTGGATATGACGTAGCAACAAGTATATCTGATAGCGATTGCTTCTATCACATCCCGAAGGGGCTGTCAGAGATGGAGATTGAGATGCTATTCAAGGAAATGAAAGACCTTGAGGATTGATATAAATGAAATAAAATATATGAAATTGCCTTTTAGTGAAACTTGGTTGATAAATTTAGTTTCTTGCCCAGATAGATACGAAAAGATGAAAAAGCAGTTCGAGTATTTTGGCTGGGAAGTTAAAGAACACAGAACTGTAATACATCCTTGGTGTAAAGAAATCGCTCAAAGTTTTAATGCATGGGGGAAAGGGCTTTTAGATTCACCTAACGCATTTTCTTGTACAAGGGAACATTACACTTTAATTAAATCCGCTTACATACGTGGACTTGATTCTATTTGTATTATTGAAGATGATGTATCTTTCAATACAAATAAATCTATATGGGAGGAATACTTAAATAACCTACCGAAAGATTGGGACATTCTTAGAATATGTTCTTTGAGAGGTAAAACTGAACAAGACATTATAGAAGCAAAATATCCTAATACTTTATGGTCTCCTGTACATAATGGAATCTGGGGGACAGGTTGTTACGCCCTAAATAGAAGAGGTATGGAATATATGCTGAAATCAATAGAGATTTTTATGCAGCCTATTGATTGGCCGTTATATTACTATATGAATTTACCAGAAATTAAACATTATTTGCCAAAAATTCCACTGGGACTATGTTTGGAAGATTCTTTGTCAAGTAATATATCTGATATAAATGAATGCAAATTATATTATAATGACATTACAAATGTTTCATTAAACGATTATCGCATTCAGACAGATTAAATATATAAATAATAATTATTTTTTAGATGTTGTTAGAAAACCCTATTTTATTCACGATCGTAATTTGGCTGTCAGTGGAGGCGATCTATTTTATTGTTGATAAGGTTCGTGAGATTTCAGACCGCAGGAGGGAGAGAAATATGAAATCCAATGATATAAATAAAAAATAATTATTATTTTTGTAAAAAACCACCAATAAATTTGGTGGTTTCATTTTTTATTATTAACTTTGTATTGTAAATAAGAAACAACAAACAACTTAAACAAACAATTATGAAAGCATCAGACAAAGTAAACGCATTGCGTGCAGAAATGATTTCTGAAATCGTAGAAAATGTAAAGACTATCTATAAGAAGTCTTATAATGAAACACCTGCTGATGGTAATTACATTCTTGATTTTTCAGATATAACAACACGAGATGTAGCCGTTGTTGTTGAAGATGACTACGGACAGTTCAATAAGGTGTTGCTTGATGGAATCGACGTATCAGAAAATGATATTCATTTCACATCTATTGATGAACTCGGTGATTATTCTGGCGAAATCTATCTTGACCAACTCAATACAGATGTTTTAAGTTGGATAGCGGATATAATTGACGTGGCAATTTGTAAAATGTAACGGATATGTTAGAAAGACTTAAAATTTGCTGGTATGTTTTAACAAGACATACTTACGCAGTATTCTTTTGTTCAAAGAATCTGAAACACAAAGAGTGCTTTACTAAAAACACATTTGATGTATTCGACGAAACTATCGTTGAGTTTGTAGGTAACAATTATAACCTAATTAAAGATAAATAATAATTATTTTGTAGAAAATAACTCCCTGTTTGGAAAGCGAGTGGTGGTATTCGCTAGTAGTGTTCTAACCAGTATCTTAATAACATACTGAATTTAAGTTAGGAATAAAGAACAAAGTTGGTAAGTCACCTCTACCTCTACAAAATAATAAAAAAGAAATCCTATGACGTATAAGCAATTAGCAGAAACATTTAATATGTTGGCATCAAAGAAGCCTAATGGTTTCGTGATGGATTATGCCGAACACGATGAATGGGGTATCTACCTTCAAGTTTTCGATCTTTCACCAGCAGAAATTCGATCGCTCGCAGAGATGGGCTGGTCACTTGGTAGCGACAATGAGTATGACGAAGAGGAGATGGAAGTATGGCAAAATCCCCAGAAGCATACCGACGAGGAAATCGTAGAAGTGTTTAACAGATATAAATCAATTTACAAATACGCATAAACTATGAGCAGCGTTTTTTATAAAAAGTATAAAAGACTGTCAGGTATGACAGTAGTAAGACATATCGAGTCATTCCTTCAAGACCGTGGATGCCCGCTGTCAGCAGAGCAAAAGCGTCAGCTGTCAAATCACTGGGGAGAGAACATTGGAAATTGTGGCGACCTTGGGCTTCCCTTCCAGGCTTATACTTGGGATAAGGTGAAATACAATGGCAACTGGATAGCAAGATTGACATTCCCGTTGTTTGCCCTGTTCATTATTCTGATGACATTTGTTATCCGCCCGATTAATTGGCTCATCAGAGGCACGATGTGGTTCGGAAGAGATTCAAAGATTGAGATTCTCTGCGATAAGTGGTGGATAGCAATCTTCGGAGAATAAAAAATAATTATTATTTTTAATAAATGAAATTCTATGATTTCAAGAGAGGTTCTATTACATAATGGGTTCGACTTCCGCATCTGGGACGATTCTAATTTCCAGAACGAAGAGCATTGGACACCAGAAGGCGAATATACTAAACGCATAGATGGTAATAAGTTTATTACTATCGGTTATAGTAAACTATACAAATGGAATTATGAAATCCGAAACTGTAAGTCGCACATTTTAATATCAGCAGACTGTCAAGATGTCATTTATATCGACAGACTACAAAACCTGATCGATTTGGCGGAGATTGAGTTAATCCTGAAAAGACCTGACAGCATCCCGCTGTCAGATTTCCACAGGAGCGTAGATTTCGCTGTGGTTTTTGATTTTGGGGATAATGATTTCTGCATTCCAATGGCAACTGCTGCCGAATTTTATTGCGATGAGTTCAATAGATTGCTTGAGAAGATTGACCTAAACGAACACATTTGTAACGACTCGAATTACAATAATCTTGTTGATAACTTTAACAAACTATGTAAATTAGAGAACATTAAAGAAGTAATGAAATGTGGTTTCATGTCGGAGCGTCTAAATGGGCTATCAAAATCGATTTGGAAAGATACACTCCATGATCCAACCGAATCGTCTTTCAACAAGATGAGGAGAGACTTGGATTACATTTTCGGAAATGATAAGAAAAAGAGATGGGGGAAAGTTGATGGTAAGTACATTGTCATTGACGAGTTGAATAGACTCATTACTGGCACTCACGAGGAGATTTCGACAGCGATCCTAAAGTATGGAGAGCAACGCGAGAATCCTGCTGCGGAGGATAAGTTCCCAGTTTGGTGTAATGACGAAGTATTGGTCTTGTATATGAAGGACGGATTCCTAACTTATATGTTTAGATAATATGAAAGAAGCACTGAAAAGATTAAACGAAGCGATCGGGGAAAAATTACACAATTTTATAAAGAACGGGGGTTGGTTAACGATCCTGATTATAGCATTCTTTGGAATTGCATCAGCGATCGTATCTCATTACGCAATTATGGGTTTCGATCTGAATTGGTTCATATTCTTTGAGATGCCATTGTATACATTTTGTGGTTGGGCATTTTATAACGTATTCAAAACAATTAAACGTATTAATAAATTATGAGTAAGATTAAATTTTATTTGATAGATTATCCCGCATCCTATGTAAAAGGAACCTTTCATAAGATTCGTAAGGGCATCATTAATAAATGTCGTGAAATGGTTTATAACTATGAGTTCAAGGAATCATTGAATCATAAGATTGAAGATTCGTATTACGAATATGCTGCTTCGCCAGATTTGAGAATCGGCGTATTATGTCCAGTAACAGTTGTATCCAAAATTATGGAGAAGTATTTCGGATTTGAGAAAATTCTGATGCTGCGAATTCATGCAATCGATGTGGACACTCAAAGTGCGGACGCAATTACTGTTACCATCAAACTCAACAGACCTGGATTGCTAATCGGGAAGGCTGGCTGCCATATCGATAGCTTGGAAAAGATGATGACCAAGTATTTCAATAAGAAAACAGATATACGAATCGTTGAAGTTAAAAACGATGTCAATCTACCATTATATCTTTTTTGATAAAAAATAATTATTATTTTATGGAGTGGTTTAAGAAATTAATGGAGAAATGGACTTGTAAGCACGAGTGGGACATCGCAGCAAAGACAATATATTTAGATGGAGATAGATATATGCTCATTTGTAGGAAATGCGGGAAAATAAAAACGAAATGGGTATAAAAAAATAATTATTATTTTGTAAAAAAACCACCATATTATTTGGTGGTTTCATTTTTTATTCGTATCTTTGTAGTGTAAATAAGAACAATAACAACTAAAACAAACAATTATGGCACAGTTCAACAACAGACACTATTACAAGATTGATGTACCTGGAAAAAATGGTTACTCTTTCATGATTTCAACACTTAATCCCCTCAAAAATGAAGATGAGGCTATCGACATTGCTTGGGACTTGGGTTGTTTCAACGACAGAGATGATGTAGACTATGCAATAGTAGATGACCTTGTAGGAGAAAACGATATAAAACATTTTATAGAATGGAAATGTTGCTATCAGTATTAAAAAAATAGGCTGAAAGCTTGCATATATAAAATAAAAGTTGTATCTTTGTAGTGTAAATAAGAAACAAAATCATTAAAGACTATGGCTAACATTTCTAAATTTAGACAGACATTGAAAGACATTCGTGTTGAGGCTGTAAAGGAACTTGTAAGTATTATGAAAAAGCACGACCGCAAAGAGGTTGATACCTACGAGTTCGATGATACACCTATTGTTATCGACAGCAAAGAGGTTGATGACACATGTACTCTCGATACTATCCGAGTAGTAAATGGCACAGAACCATATTTGATATTCGGTTGTTCATCATCATACGACTGCGAAGATGTTACATCAAACGACATTTCTATTGACAATCTGATAGAGATATTGGATTGGGTGCTATCAAACGAAGAGTGGTTATTTGAAAGTGAGGACGAATAAGTCCTCACTACAAAACATATTTATTATGGACAGCAATATGAAATTGAAATTTGGACACCCTTGTAATAATTGTTCTGATATGGAGAAGCCTATTTATAAGGTTAGACCCATACCATTGAACTCGAAGTCAAGAGTAAACTTGGGTGGAAATCATTTCTTTTGGGAATTTACTCAGTGGGGCTATCATTTCTTTTTCGAGCATTTTGATGATGGACATTACGAACTGGAAGTATCCAATAATCCGAGCGACCCATACGATTGGCAACAAGTAGAGGATTGCACTGTAATAACAGATTAAATAATAATTATTTTTATGACAAACAAAAGATTTCTAAACATACTCCGACTTATAGTATTGGTAATATCTGTCGGTTCGGCAATTATAGCATATAGTACAAATAACGACTCCGCCTTCACAGGATGGGTGGTTGCATCGCTGATGACATTAAATTGTTTTGAATAACAAAAAATAATTATTATTTCGTAAAAAGTTGGCTGAAAGCTTGCGGGAATGAAATGAAATGATTATCTTTGTAGTGTAAATAAAAAACAAAAGATATGATGTATTTAGAATGTACTTGTGCAGAGATAACTATTGATAAATGGAACGAGTTGATGAAAGGTGCTAAACCCATTAACTACAAATGGTTACTCAATAAAATAAAGAAGGAACTTCGTTATCTGTATGAGGATTTGGGATTGGAGTATCATAATCCTTATGCAGAACAATGTAGAGTAACCAAGACACATTATATATTGGTATCTTCAGCAACAGAGTATTTTATCCGCAAAAATCAATTATTATGATTAACGTATTTCAATATGCTGCAAACTGCGAAGCGGTATTCGAGCAGTTTATGGAAGCGGTAGGCAAAGAACGTAAGACAACATTCTTCAGCGATTTGAGCATCGCCGAGTGTTATGGAGAAGCCGCTGTAATAGAAACATATAATAATGTAATGCGAGAGTGGAAAGATGACATCACATATATGTGTGAATGGGTCATTTCTCTCAATCAGAAAATCTGGCAGCACTACGGTACTAAAAATGAGAAATTGACAGAATTATACTACGGTCTTTGGCGAAGAGCAGACAACTACTGCTGCAAGCACTTTGAAGGCGAAGAGTTAAATACATATTACGATTACACGGACTAAAAATAATAATTATTATGAAATTCAAGTTAAAAGAATTAGTAGATACTCGTAAAGATGATATTGTAGGACATTTGTTCTTACATTGTATCGACAGAGATTTCGCAAACGCACATAAATTTATTAGTGATGAGGATTTCCACAGCAG
>JAEIGA010014100.1_pt1 | contig 12154 bp, 9 predicted proteins | sample 9270691 | NCBI WGS metagenome assembly JAEIGA01 (sample SAMN17057246, study PRJNA624740) | gut metagenome | biome: biome; isolation source: fecal sample | host: Bos grunniens | place: China: Xizang | collected 2019
AAAAAAAAATTAATAGTTAATTAGAATGAAAGACTGGAATAAAATCCATGTAAACTATATGAGTTTGAATTCCAATTAACTACTTTTCCAAATGAGTTTCTAGCACTTGTTGCATCACTTACAGTCCAAGTATCTCCAATTAATACTTGAGTCCAAACATGTCCATATGTACTTCCACTAGAGAATGTACATGTTCCATGAACATATCTAGCTGCTAATCCTGCAGTCCTATACATAGCCACCAGTAAATGTGAATGATCAACACAGTTTCCGGCTTTGGCATTTAAAGTACCTACAGCACCATATCTAGTGTCATAATAGAAACTATATGAAATAGTATCCCTTACATAGTTAAAAATTGCAGTAGCTTTTTCTAAATCTGTTTTTAAACCACTAGTTAATTTGGTAACTATCTGTTTAATTTGAGAATTATTAACTTGGCAATTTTTTGATGAAGCCAAATATGGTTTTAAATCACTAATAGTGTTTTTAGAGTTTAAACTTTTAGTTGAAGTTTCACTAAGTGATTTGATTGTTACATATGCAGGCATTACATCATTTTCACCATAAAATGCAACAACACGTGCAAATGCATAAACTAAAGGATTATAACCAATAGTTCCTATACTAGAACTTACAGAATCAGGCATCTTGGATTTAGAATCTGCAGTACTAACAATGCTTTTTGCAACAGAAAGATAATCATATAAATTACCGTAACTGTATGTTGATGAAGGGCTACTTGGAGCCGCAACATTTTTAGAATTTATATTTGCCTTATTATTGGATTTTAAATTAACTATAGCTTTAGAAGCCAAATATAAATAATCTTGAATGGAATAAGAAACACCATTTATTTTAACTGTTGAAGGTAATTTATGATTGCTATCAATGTAATCTCTAACGGTTTTAGATGCATCAATAAGTTGTTTAATACTTACGGAATAAGCAACATAGATTTTAGATGATCCGGAAAAAGACCCTTGAGAATATTTTACAGTATAAGTGCCTGCGGATAAGGAACCTAAAGTTGCTTTAGCAACACCACTAGAGTCTGTAGTTCCATAATATGTTTTTCCGTTCACGGTAAAGGTGATTTTAGTATTTTTGATAGGATTATTTTTATAATCCAAAGCTTTTACTGAATAAGATATGCTTTTATCTGGTGTAGCATACAGATTTTCACCGACTAATTTTGTTCCGATAACGGAAACATACTTGGATGCAGTATTTGATTGATAATAACTATTTGAAATAACAGTTTTAATAGCATAATACCCTACATTAAGACCAATAGCCTGTACAGCAACACCATTTGAATCAGTCTTATGAGTATAGGTTACACCATTTATTGTGAATTTAACATCAATATTTTTAAGAGGGTTTCCTGATTTATCTTTTACAGTAACATTATAAACAGAACCATCTTTGTAATTCATTACTAAATCCCCTGCTGACAAACTAGCAGTTTGTTTAGAAACAGTAACCTTGTTTGATCCTTCACAATAATTTAATGAACCTGGAGTCAAGTACTGATATGTAATAGTGTAAGTACCAGGTTTTAGACCTATAGGCAAATAGGCATAACCATTTGAATCAGTCTTATAAGTATAAGACACTCCATTAACGGTAAATTTAATATCCTTATTTGCTAAAGGCACATTTTTATCTTTTAATGTAACGGCAAATTTAGATCCGTCTTGATACACCATATTCAATGCGGAGGATGTAAGCTTTACAGTAGGATCTAATTTTTCTTTAACTGAAATAGTTTTTGAAACAGTGCTTGATTGATAACACTTATCAGAAATAACTGTTTTAATCGCATAATTTCCTATTTTAAGACCAATTGGCTGTTTAGCAATACCGTTTGAGTCAGTCTTATGAGTATAGGTTACACCATTTATTGTGAATTTAACATCAATATTTTTAAGAGGGTTTCCTGATTTATCTTTTACGATAACGTTGTAGGAAGAACCATCGTTATATTTCATCACTAAATCCCCTGCTGACAAACTAGCAGTTTGTTTAGAAACTATAATCTTATTTGAGCCTTCACAATAATTGAATGTACCTGGAGTCAAATACTGATATTTTACAGTATAAGTACCCGGGTATAAACCCACAGGCTGATAAGCATTACCATTTGAATCAGTCTTTTGAGTGTAAGTTACCCCATTAATAGTGATTTTGATATCCTTATTCGCTAAAGGAGCAGCATTATCTTTTAATGTAACGACAAATTTAGATCCATCTTTATACTGCATTTTCAAATCGGAAGATGTGAGTTTTGCAGTGGAATCTTTAACATATAACTTTCCAGATTCTGAAGAACCAGAATAGAATTTGTCCCCAGAATAACTATAACTAATAGAATAAGTACCCTTAGAAAGAACAGGAATAGTTATAGTAGCTTTCCCATTCGAATTAGTCTTAGCAGTTACTTGGTTATTGTTATATTTAAATGTGATTGTTTTACCTTCTATTAAAACACCTTGTGATGATTTTAAAGTTACAGTAAAAGAACATTTAGTATTTGGAAGTATATTTGTGCTAGTGGAGCCGTGTGTAAGAGTAGTACTGTCCTTTTTAGAAATATAATTATTAGACAATTTTTCACCAGAATAAGGATTGACTGTACTAATTACATAGTTACCTGGTGCTAAATTAATAGGTAATTTAGCAACACCTTTGCTATCAGTAGTTTTAGTATAAGTTACACCGTTAAGGGTAAATGAAACTTTAGTGTTTGCTAATGCATCATAATTTTTCCAAAAAGTTACTGAATACTCGGAAACAGGTCCATAGTATTTAGTAACATCACTTCCACTAACGGATGATAATACTTTAACTTTCTTTGAAAGAGATGAAGCTGAATAATTTGAGTTACCAGCAAAACTTACTGTAACAGTATATGATCCTATTGCCAAAGCCACAGTTTTAACAGAAGCAACACCACTGTTATCGCTGACAGCAGAATAAGATTTACCATTTACATTCAAAGAAATTTTCTGATTGCCAATAGCTTTACCATTATTATCTTTTAAGGTTACTTTGAAATAGGTAGCTGATTTTGCATAATGAGTATCAGATACATCCACGTTTGAAGATATTTTGGAGTTAGCAGACACTTTATCATCATTAGAAGCGGACAAAACATTATTATTTGATGTTTTATCACTTTCTACATCCTTACTGGAAGTTTGTACTTGCCCGTAATCATCCTCATGAGTGCTTTTTAAAGCGTCATCAAGATGATTATCTAAATCATCATCATGAGAATTAACTATATTAGTCTCTGAGATAGAATCCTCGCTAGAAACTTCTAATTTATTTTCGACAGATAATGCATTCACATTATCAGTAACTAAATTTGAATCTTCTGTACTTGAAACGTTATTTAATTCTGCCGCACTAACTGCACCCACTAAGAGGAACAGCATTAACACAGCGGATATAAATAATGTTTTATTTTTTATCGAAATTTTTCCACCTCTTGGTTCTCATTACGAAAATTATAAGTAAAATATGATTATACTAAATATATAGTATTTCATAATGAGTGGATAAAGATATATAATTTTATCTTATATAAATGTTTTTAAAACTTAAAAATCTGAAAAACTCATTTAAATCCATTAAATCTTATAAAATAGATAGAAATCATATATTAATTTAAAATAAAAGAACAATTATACTGAAATAACCATAGATAAGATTAAATATCTTAAATCTGATTTAAAATTTTTACGAGCTCATGAAAAATAAAATTTTAAAAATAATGGCTTTTATAAGAAAATTCAGTTAAAATTTATATTTTATACTTAAAATTAATTAATTATTATCTCAATTATAAAAAATAACCCGATAGAAAGTTATAAAATTAAAAATAACTTATTTAAGTCAAAAAAGAAAATTATTTTAAAATCAAAAAAATAGCTGGTTATATGTTATATGAAAAAAATATTTTCAAAAAAAATATCAAAAATATTGATATACATTTTGGATTAACCTATCCTAATGTTTACAGAACTGCAATGTCTTCATTAGGTTATAATATTCTATATAATCAAATTAACGAACGTGAGGATACTTGGTGTGAGAGAATAATTTTTCCTAACACAAATTCAATTGAATCAAATACTCCCCTTAAATATTTTGACATAATAAGCTTTTCCATCCAATTTGAAGAAGACTATTTTAATGTTTTAGAAATGCTGAAACATGCTGAAATACCTCTGAAAAGAAAGGACAGAAAAAACTATGATCCATTAATTATTGCTGGAGGACCATGCGTAACCGCAAACCCCATGCCTTTATCGGATTATATTGATATTTTCATAATTGGTGAAGGCGAAAATATAATTAACCCTTTTTTAGACAAATTTATTGAAACCAAAGATAAAAACTTAAAAAGATTTCTAGAATTACCTGGAATTTACATTCCAGAATTTGACAATAAGACAAAAATCAATATTGTAAATGACATGAATGATGCTTATCACATTACTGAACCAATCATAAGTGAAAGTGATGATGAGAATTACCAAACAATCTTCAACAATTCAATAATGCTAAATGTTTCAAGAGGATGTACAAGGGGCTGCAGATTTTGCATGTCAAGTTATCTTTACAGACCCATGAGAGAAACAGAGTGCCAAAAGCTAATTGATGTTGCTATTAAAAATCGTGAAAATACCGGAATGAATAAAATCACATTAATTGGTGCTGCAGTTTCAGATTATAGTGACTTGACAAAATTGATAAGTGAACTTGAAAGTGAAGGTTTTCAAATTTCAACCCCTTCATTAAGAATTGAATCGATCACTCGAGAAACTTTAGAATCACTTAAAAAAAGTGGACTTAAAACAATTACTTTAGCACCCGAATCAATTGGCAGGTTAAGAAAAGTGATCAATAAGGACATACTGGAAAAAAATATTTTTACAGTAATAGAAAATGCAGTTGATTTAGATTTTAAAATTAAATTATATTTCTTAATTGGCATTCCTGGAGAAACTATGGAAGACATTGAAGAATTATGTATCTACATGAAAAAAATAGCTAATATGCATAATAATATCAAGAATGTGAAATTCAGTGTCAATCCGGTTATTCCAAAACCCCATACACCATTACAATGGGAGCAATATGATTTTAAGGACATTAAAAGAAAAACTAGATATATTCAAAAAGAAATGCGAAAATATAACATTAAGTGCGAAAGTCCTAAAAAAGGACTAGTCCAATATATATTGTCTTGTGGAAATAGGGGCATTGGTGCAATTATTGAAAAATCTTTAACAAAACAGCCTACATTAAAAGAATGGAAAGAATTAATCCCAAAATATGATATCGATGATGAATTACCTTGGAACAATATTGATGTTGGCGTAGATGAAAAATTTTTGAAAATAGAAAACAAACGATTGAGAAATTTGAAGCAAACACCATGGTGTGAAACAAGTCCATGCTATAATTGTGGTGCATGCGAAAAATAATTTCTAGAAAAAAATCGATTTATTAGAATAATAAAAATTATCAAAATAATAATAATTATATATTAAAAAAAACTAAAAAAAATAATAAGAGGAGAGAATTTATGATAAATCCTGCAAGCAGAACAAAATCAATTGAACTATCATTAATTAGAAAAATGTTTGAAGTAACTAATCCTGATGCAATAAACCTAGGAATTGGCGAACCCGATTTTAATGTTCCCGAGAATATTAAAATTGCAATGAAAAAATCAATTGATGAAAATGATACACACTACACATCCAATAAAGGAAACATTGAATTAAGAGAAGAAATCGTGAAAAAATTTAAAAAGGATAATGGAATAAACACCAATCCAGAAAACATTATTGTCACAGTAGGTGCTAGTGAAGCATTATTCATGTGTGCACAAGCATTTATTGAAAAAGGAGATGAAGTATTGCTTCCAGATCCAAGTTTCCTTTCTTATGAAGCATGTGTAAAATTAGCGGAAGGTACAATAGTACCTGTTGACTGTACAATGCAAAATGAATTCAAGTTGAAGGCAGATGATGTTCAAGAAAAAATCACATCCAAAACAAAAGCGATAGTCTTGAATTCACCGTCAAATCCAACAGGCGCAGTTATGGAAAAAGAAGATATCAGAGCAATAGCTGATTTGTCAATGGATAATGATTTCTTAATCATATCCGATGAAATTTATGAAAAGATAATCTATGACAAAAAGCATTACTCTCCAGCAAAATACAGTGATAATGTAATTACTTTAAATGGATTTTCAAAAACATATGCAATGACAGGACTTAGAATCGGTTATTTGACCGCAAATGAATTTAATACTGAACAATTACTTAAAATACATCAGTATAACATTGCCTGTGCAAATACCACCGCACAGAAAGGAGCATATGAAGCATTAACAGGACCCCAAGATGAAGTTAATAAGATGGTCAGCGAATTCCAAAGAAGACGTGATTTGATTGTAAGGCGTCTAAATGAAATGGGATATGAGACCGTTAATGCAGAAGGTGCATTTTATGTATTTCCTAAAATAGAAGACAAAGATTTCGTATTGAAAGCCGCAAAAGCTGGCGTTATAACTGTTCCAGGAGTTGCATTTGGATTAAATGGTGAGAACCATGTTCGCATGTCATATGCAAATTCCTATGAAAATATTGAAAAAGCAATGGACATTCTAGAAGAGCGTGTAGTTAATGGATGAATTTAGAAGCAAAGGTGGAAAAAAAGCAGCAACAGTAGCTATTATTTCAAATTGCTTTTTAACTACCTTTAATATAATTATTGGGTTAACTTCTGGAAGTTATGCATTAATATCTGAAGGGGCGCATACACTATCAGATGTTGCAACAACCATTATTGCCTATGCAGGTTTTAAAATTGGACAAAAACCTGCAGATGAAAATCACCCCATAGGACATGGGCGTGCGGAAGCAATAAGTGGATTAGTTATTGTGCTATTTTTAACTATGGTTTCATATGAGATAATAACTGGAGCATTTGACAAAATAATTAATCCATCATTAATAACAATTCCAGACACTTTAGCAGCATTAATGGCTATTTTTGGAATATTTACAAATTATGCAATCAGTAATTATATTATAAAAATTGGAGAAGAAATAAATAGTCCTGCAATAGTCGCTGACGGGAAACATCAAAGGACAGACATATTTTCATCAGTAGCAGTTTTAGTGGGAGTTGTTGTATCCAATATGGGTTATCCAATTTTAGATCCCGTAATTGGTTTAATAATAGGGTTATTAATTTTAAAAACTGCATATGAAATAGGAAAAGAAAATATAGATAACATCATGGGAAAAATCCCATCAGAAGATTTAATAAAAAGAATAGAAAAAATTGCCAATAAAACACCTAAATCATATAATGCTCATAATATTAAAGTCGATTACTTAGGTTCATATGCTATAGTAACACTACACATTGAAGTTGATAAAAATATGAGCGTTAGCGAATCACACAAAATAGCTCACCAAGTACAAGAAAACATTGTGGAAAAAATTCCTATAGTAAAATCAGCAACAGTACATGCATGCCCTCTTGGATTAAAATACGACCATGACCAAGAAATAGACCAATAAAATTAAAAACGCCGGGACGGGGATTTGAACCCCGGAGGTCATAAGACCATCGGATTAGCAGTCCGACGCCGTACCAGGCTGGGCCATCCCGACAGTTGAAAAAACAAATATAATAAAATATATTGTAAAAACTTATTTATAAACTTAATTATTTTTTTAAATGGCGTGTTCAAAAGTGGACTAATCTCAAAAATATAAGTGATCTAAAAAACCCAACTCCACCCCGCGATTCTACAAGCATTGAATGTTAATAGTAAAGCTGCTCCCTTCCGGGCCTGACCCGTTCCCATATCAAAGATGACTAATTTTTACCCTCCAGTAAAAATCTCACCACCACCAATCCTGTAGGACGAGGTTTCTATGCTGTTTTTCTTAGGCTTATATTCTCTCAAAAAGCCGCCTTTTGAACTTCGACCGCACCAAAGGGGGTGTGTGCTTACAGAGGACCCCTAACCCTCCGGTCTAGCCACTAATAATATATGGCTTTAATTGTATATAAATGTTCGTAAAAAAGTTATTCTTAGAAATCAAAATTTTTACTGGAAAAAAATTAAAAATCAAAATTAACAAATTTCTAGAAAATAATATCATTATAGTAATTTATTAAAAAAGATTAAAATTAAAAAAAATAGAGGGATAATCAATTAAATTAAAAAATTTGAATAATATCCCCATCAGAAATAATGCCAACTAATTTTCCATCTTCAACAACAGGAAGTTGATTCAATATTCCAGAAGATGAATTGTCTTTCATAATATTGATTGCAGTTTCAATATTATCATCGGGAGAAACAGTAACTACAGGTTTAATCATTATTTCTTTAACGCTAGTTCCTAATTCATATTTATCTAAAATTAAATTATGTCCAACATCTGTTGCAGTTATGATTCCAACTAATTTTCCATCTTCAACAACTGGAAGAGAACTAATTTTATTTTTCATTAATTTCTCAAAAGCACATACTACATCTACATCACAGGAAGTAGTAATCACATCAGTTGTCATTATCTCTTTGACTTTTTTGTTTAACATTATTTTCACCTCCAAATTTTTCAAGTATTTCGCATACCATGATATCTATTGTTTCATTAATATCAACATTGTTAATTATACAAGCATTATTAATTTTTGCTTGTTCTACTAAAAAATTTTGTGTTTTTCTAATAATTTCAAATTTTTCCATATATCTTTCAGGAGACCGTTTAACCCAAGGTGGCCTACATCTGGAATAGAATCTTTGTTTATGTGATTCCTCATCATCTACTGTCAAAGTAAAAATGATGATATTGTTATCATCTATTAAGTCCTGCCTAATAAAACCTGGAACAACATGAACTCCTTCAATAATTGTGCTGATTCCTTCTTTAACAGCCCTCTCAATAATGGCTTCAATACCTACATTTACAACCTCAACATGGTCAATAAACCCTTCAATAACAAAATCCATACCATTTGATGGTGTTCTAATGCTTTCATGAGCATCAAAACTAGATTTATGAATTACTGGGCTTAACTCTTTTGGCACTATTTTTCGCATTACTTCACGAATCATGTCAGTGCTTAAAATATTTTTTAATCTTAAACGATTTGCTAGTTCAAAAGCAATTGATGAAGTGCCTACGCCTGATGCACCTCCAATTAGAATGATTAACGGTTTTTCAGATTTTCTTAAAGATTTCAAATTTTCATATTTTTCTGCAATTTTTGGGTCTACCATTTTTAGATAGATTAAAACAACATCCGCCAGATCATGACTAGAAATTTCACCTACATTATCTTCAATTAATTTCGATTCAATATCACCAGCCAAAGCATATGCTCTTTCAGCCCCTATATCTGCAATATTTAACGAACGAGACAGGATTCCTTTAGAAAAGGGTTCTTTGTATTTCTTACCATCGATGTTTCCAGTAACCCAAATCATAGTATCCTCCTTTTAACTAATTTAAGATTAATAATAAATAAAAGTTGTTATTTGATTTTCACAAAAAAATGATTAAAAATAGATAAAAAAAGAAAAAATAGGTGATGAATAGTTATTCATCTAAAGAAATGATGCTAATATCATAATTAGAACCATCTTTAATATCAACTAAGACAGCCCCATTATCTTTAAGCATTCCTGGATTTGCAACATCTGTTGTTGTTCCAATTTTACTAAGTGATTTAGCTTCGTGAATATGGCCGCAAAGGTTTATTTCCGGTTCAAATTCGTGGATTGATTTTTGAATACCTGAACTGCCCACATGTTCACCATTTTCAACTCTATCTGCTTCAGTATTGAAAGGTGGAGCATGGGTAACGAGTATTTTTACTTTAGGAACATTAGAGTTGTAAACATAATCATAATTAGCTAATAAATCATAAACTTCCCTATATATCTTATCATCATCCATTTCACCTGGAGTGTCAAATGGAGTTGGATTGGATCCGCCAAAACCAAATAATATTGCATCGCCATAAGCAACAATATTATTATGAAGACAGAATGCAACATCATTAATAGCATTGCATATTCCAGTAGGGTCACAGTTTCCAGGAATGGCTATTACATCCACACCACAATCGGCAATTTTATTAATAAATGTACCAACAAATTCTAAAGGTCCGAAATTAGTAATATCGCCTAGAATTAATACTAAATCTATTTCATTATTATTTAAATAAGTGTATAAGTTTTCATTTTCTTCGCCATGTGCATCACTAATAGCTAATATTTTAGTCATAAAATCACCATTAATCTTCTAAAAAGAAAGACCCCATCTCTTTTAAACCATTTTGGAGATCTTCTTTATCACCATGCAATTGAACGGTAACATCATCATCAAACTCGATGATAAGACCATTCCATTCTGCAATTTCCTGAACTCTTTCTTCAGCTAAAGGAACCCTTAAATTAATTCTACCAGTAGTTAATCCCGGAGGGGTGTTAACAAGGAATCTTGACTTGGATTTAGGAAATTCAAATAGTTCTTTACCTTGCATAACTTGTTTTAATAAATCAAGCCAGTAATCAGCATACTCTTCACCCTCTTCCTCAGCAATAGTTAAAAGAGTACCTTGAATATTGTTTAAAGACATTTCAGCATTAGCTAAACCATTAATCAATTCTGGATGGGTAGGATCTCTGTGATAAGAACTAATTGTAGACCTTATAATTCCCATCTCAGGGTTAATTCCTTTAGGGATTTCATACCCCTTTTTGCTCAAATCTCTAATGAGCTTATTAAGAACCAACCAAGTTTGTTCGGAAGGTAAACTCATAAATGTCCACCTATGATTTTTAAAGTAGTGTGATTGATTTTAGCATCTGCATCTTTTAATTCCTGTTCAATTTCATCAGTACTTGAGTAGGCATCTAAGAATAAAACATGATGAGTAGATGTACCTGCTATGTTTAAAATAGCCATTTCATCTGTAGGTTTGAGTTCTCTTTTGTCAATAGTTGCTTTGAATTGAACATAAGGTTCATATTCTTCTGGAAGGTCAGCATATTTGAATATGCCGTCTAAAGTTGCTACAAACATAATTACACCTCTTAAATAGTATATACCATTTTATTTAATTAATCATATATAAACATGTTTGCGAATAATTCGTAAGATAACAAACAAAAATATTTTGTAATAAAAAAAAGTTATCAAAAAATGATAACTAAACCTGAAATGTGTTTTCAATACCTAAAAAAAATAAAAAAATAAAAGGATTGAAAAATCCTTAAATCTATTCACCTAATGCTTTTTTGATAGCAGGGGTTGCGTCAATTTTTTGAGCATCGAAAGTTAATTCTTCAGCTGATAATCCCATAGCTAATCCGTATAATTGAGCTAAGTGGAATACAGGAAGTGCAAAGTCAGTTCCGTATCTTTCGTTAACTTCAGTTTGACCTTGGTCAAATTGCATGTGACAGAAAGGACATACGTTAACAATTGCATCTACGCCAGCAGCGGTCATGTGGTCGAGTTTTTCTTTAGTGAAACTAGCAGTTACATCTAAATCTCTTGCTCTTAAACCTCCACCAGCACCACAGCACATCATTTTGTCTTTGTAGTCAACGGATTTTGCACCGGTGATTTCTACAAGGTCATCTAAGATAGATGGGTTTTCAGCTTGATCTTCGATACCAATAGTTTTAGTTGGTTTTAAGAAGTGGCAACCGTAGTGAACAGCTACATTTAAGTCTAAAGGTTTTTCAATTAAAGAAGCTAATTTTTCGTAACCTACATCGTCTCTTAAAATTTGAGCGAAGTGTTTTACTTCAACGGTACCTTTGTATTCTCTGCCGATTTCAGCTAAGTTAGCGTTGATTTTAGCTTTTTTATCTTCATCTTCTTTTAAAATGTGGTTACATTCGAATAAGGAACCGAAACAACCATTACATTCAGTCATGATGTCTGCGCCCATTTCTTCTGCAATTGCAATGTTACGTGCTGCAATGGTAGCCCAGGTGGTTTGGTCAAAAGATCCGAATACACCAGGAGCAGGACAACATGATGCTCCTTCCATGTCTTTTAATTCAATATCTAATGCTTCA
>JAEIGA010014101.1_pt1 | contig 12153 bp, 4 predicted proteins | sample 9270691 | NCBI WGS metagenome assembly JAEIGA01 (sample SAMN17057246, study PRJNA624740) | gut metagenome | biome: biome; isolation source: fecal sample | host: Bos grunniens | place: China: Xizang | collected 2019
ATGTGGAACTGTATGAGTTCATGCCACTTCAGACTTACTTGAATCTTAACTCTGTCGTAGATTTTCCACAGACTATCACGGCCAAGCGTCTGAAAGGTAGAAAATATCAAATCGGAGTGGACTTTTATCATAATGGAAACAAACATTATGATATCAAGAAACTTGAAGTCGCCCTGGATGGAAATGAGCCGAAGATATATGAAAACGTGGATTCGGTATCTTTTGAGCATGTCGTCCATTCAAGGAAAAGACCCGAGTCATTGAATGTAAGAGCATGGCTCAGACTTAACGATGGTGTTTACAACACGACAGTACTCACTCCAAGCAAGGATGCACCTGATCATCTAGGCAAGAATGGATTGAATGTTTCGGTCCGAATCAAATATGAGGAAAAGGCGAAGATTTTCGGAATCCCGATGATCGACCTGGTGTGGCCTTCCTGGATAGAGGACCAATATACAGCAGCAATAGTAGTCCAGACAGTCCTTTTAGTGTTGCTGCCGTTTTTTATTTTATTCTTAGTCTGGCTTTTTTATAGAAAATACAAATATTATACACCGGAGAAAGAAGAAATCTCTTTAGAATTGAAGCAATGGCAAAGGTAGATGTAACTTTTAAGAATGATTTAAACGAACAGGATATGTTTACTGTTAATTTAAATCATAGTAACAGGCATAATGTGCTTGTTCGTTCTGGGCATATAACTATAAGGAAAAGGTTTTTCGACTTTTCCCGACCTAAGGGTATATATCAGTTGGTGATTTCTGAAGCTGTAACCTTGCCTGAGGGCCTGGAGAATCCTTTTGTGCTGAAGAAGGACAAGAGAATGTTCAGTCTGCAATACGAGGATGCCGTCAGTGGTGTGCACGAAATCGATGTCAAAGGACAAAATGTTATCAATTTCAATGTCCAGTTCATACCTCAGAATATTCTTGACTGCAAGTGGAAGGAGAATCGCAGGCTGGTTCGTGATGGGAACACTACTCGCGACGAGGTATTGCCGAATGGACAGCTTAATCAGTTCAGGGTAAGATATACTATTGAATTATTTGATGATAAAGGTACACTGATCTCGTCGACCTCGCAGAATGTAACAATTACGTTAGACAGGCTTAATGATGTGAAGCCAGCTTTCAGATTTATCCCTTCAGAAGAATACAGGGATAATGGTATTATGTATAGTACAGCTCTCGAGGGGCCAGTGCAGGTCGGCACTCTTCGGGTAAGCAATTCAAGCGCTTTTCTGGCTGCACCTGCTATCGATACATCTTTCAAGATAATCGGTAAGATCGGGGATGATGAGGTAGATGGATTGCTGTCTCTTGGTGATCCTGTGGAAGCGGTCAATCATTGGGACAGAGAGGGTTATATGATTCCTGTGGGGCAGGCTAATATCCCTAATCCTTGCTGGCGTTTAGGCAAGAATGAGTTCGAATTGCGGGAACTTGATACTAATAAGTTGACCATAGGGGCGATAAGGAATGAAAGTTATGTGTCCTTTCCTGTAATATGGAATATGGATGCAGTTACTAATCCTGATCGAGATAAAGAATTGACTATTGCTGTCAGATATTTGTACAAGAAGTCTTATGAAGATAGGATGACTGATCCTCAGGAGGATCTTTCAAACGAGATTACCTTTGTACGTAATCAAGAAGAGTTGGAACTTCAGGTAAGTTTCTATGACCATCTGAGTGAACGTCATCCGAATGTCGTGATCAGGTCGAGCTCTTCGCAAGGATATGAGGCTGCACAGGCAGTCAGATATCCGGAGCATGATCCAATTACCAGAAATAATCCGGTAGAGATTTTTATGGCACTGTCTAACACGGCGACTGCAGGCAATGAGCAATCTGCTGTGATAATCAAGGATTTCGTTATAGCACCTCCGGTGATGGATGGATTGGTAGTGGAACTGACGGAGCAGAATGATATTAGGCATTCACTTTTGACTTTCCAGGAAAGTCTAAAGCGCATCAGACAGATGATGGATGGATTGGTAGTGGAACTGACGGAGCAGAAGGATATCATGCATTCACTTTTTGCTTTTGAGGGAGATTTGCTGGACGGTGTAAAGCGCCTCAGACAGAATGAATCCACAACCCTGAAGCTTACCTACAAGCCTGAATATCTTGGTAGGGTCATGCGCAACGGTCAACAGGTGTATTCCGGCCTCATATATTTCCCATACAGCTTCAAGTATGCCTTAGATCCTGATGGCGAATACATTGTAGGAGGGCAGCTTGAATATACAGAGGTAAAGGGTGTAATCGAGTTCAGAGTTGCAGAGATAGCTGCCAGGGAGTGGCTGTGTCTGGACTACGGATCTTCTGCAGTGGTAGGTGCATTTGGAGCCGGTTCGCAGGATGCCACCGGAAGAGTGATCAATAATTTGCTTCCTTTGAAAAATAGGAAAGCGCAGTGCTTGTTATATCGTTTCAACAATCTGAACAATGAGGCAGAGAAAAAGAAAAGAAACGATAACAGTGAATCATCTGACTTTTTGATTGCTTCGACCTCTTCTCTTGATGGTGCTGATATCGAAGCTGCCAGAGGAGTTCGATATACACCAAAGGAATTCGGAAAACATGCGGTTTGTTTTTCGCCTTCATCAGGTATGCAGCTTAGTAATATAAACCACATTCTCCCATGCTTGAAATCCTTGATGGGACACAGGCTCCTTCCCGATAATCTTATTCCAAAGGTGTTGAGAGACAGGGGATTGGCAGAAGTTAAAGTGGATCATATCTTTGAGGTTGTATATAGGCAATTGTTCGGATGTTTTCTTGACGAAGAAGCTACCAAGGCTCAGAAACTGGTGATGTCAGTGCCAAATACGTACTCTCCTGTGCATCTGGAGACACTTAGGAAGATTGCCAAGGAATGTATGCCGAATCTCAGACCGGATTATACGAACTTCATCAGCGAATCCGACGCTGTAGCTTGTTATTATCTGGAACACCAGCGTACATTTTGCAAAAACAGCGGTATAGATCAAAACAGCTTGAGGAATTCCAATGTCTTGGTCTTCGATATGGGAGCGGGTACGTTGGATCTTACCTATTTCCGTCAGTCTACCAATGGCAATGAAGACATTATCAGTATTGATGGAAAAATGGGTGTAAGCAAGGCTGGTAACTATCTGGACTATGTGTTGGCAGACATTATCGTGAATATGATTATTGCAAAGGTCGATGCCAATAAGAACGCATTACATCTTAATGACAGTACTGATGTGAAGAACTTTAAGGATGAGCTTGCGCAGCTTCTTTCTCTCAAGCTTACTCAGGATAAGTATCTGGATCCGTTCCATCTCAAGGACTATGTCAAGAATAGCATCAAGCCTCTTCTGAACAAGCCTCAGGAAAAGTTGCCGGCTTGTCCGAAAATATTGGGTAGGTCATTTGATTCGATATTGAGTGAGTATACGATTGAAGATATCATTTCGAGTGATCAGTTCAAGCGGTTTTTATCAGAGACCACACAGGATGTTTTCAAGCATTTTGTCGCTTTGTTCGGAGATCCTAATAAAGGGATGAAGATAGACGTGGTTATATTTTCGGGACGAATGACAGGTATCAAGACATTGCGAAATGCCGTTAAATCAGCCTTGAACATTTTTATGCCATCGGCAGAAGATGTGGATAACTGCAGATTTGCAGACCTCGCGTCAAAGAAATTTATTGATATCAATGAGGATGTTTCGGATGTAACAGATCTTAAGACTGTGGTCGTCGAAGGTGCCATGGCCTTTTGTACCCGCTTCCAGCGAGGTAAAGGACGCTTCAAGTTCCTCAATACCAATGTCTATGCTTCATACGGTCTGATACTGGAGAAGCAAGGGGGAGGTGTCTCTTGGATACCGCTTATTGATTATAGGACAAAACCGACTCAGCAAGGAAGGGCTATGTCTGCTGACGGCATGACAATAAATCAATATGACACGGATAAATATAAAGCTTCATTCAGACGCAACGATATATCTGATCTCATCGATATGCAGGGCAGAATTGATGGAGCTCAATTGTACAGGATCTATCTGGTCCAGTCTTACAGCTCGAATCCTGCCAGTGATTGGGATAATGGTAACAAGGAGATGATGACTATATTGGAGACATATCAGGATTTCCCTATGGCACCATTAAGCTACAGGATGACTATTGATGCAAACAATGTGATGAAGTTCGTCATGACCGGAGTCAACGACACCCATATGGCCCACGATGACATTAAGAATGATGCATTACGTAAGAGCAATTGGCCGATTTCTTTTGGAGAACAGAATAATTGATAGAATATGAAAAAGATAGTTGTATTATGTGTTTTGGCTGTTATTTTCAGCCTTAGTGCTTCAGCAACAGTGAATGCTGAGGAGAGTGTTGATTCCGTATGCGTGGTGACTGTCTCCAAGGCTGAAGACGGTAAGATGGTTTTTGAGGCTGAGGGCGGATTTGTGGATCCGGCAGATGGACATCCGGAGATTTATTTGTTTACGAATCGTAAGTATATAGAGTTATCTTGCGAAGGTGACATCCAAGGTAATATGAAGTATACAAAAGAGGAAAATGAGCTTAAGGATCTACATATAGAATACTACAAAACAAAAGGATGGGAGAAGCTTAATAGTAAGTGTACCTTAAAGAACAAGATTCGCATTTCTCTCTTCGAAAGTGGAAAAGAGGGTCATTGTTATGTGGACGATACAAAGTTTATTATAAGGAAATGTGCGGTGCTGGATAGCTTGGATGTCACTTTTTCATATCAATATGGCCTCAATGACGAGCCGAAGGACAGTACGATAAAGCATAGATTGCCGGTAGGAGGAGAAGTTACATATGATATTGGGCAATCAGCACGCAACTTCAGCATTGATGTCAGAAGAACAGTATTAGGTAAAGTATCTGAAGTTATTTATGATAATAAGGATACTCTTGCGGTCGGTGATAATTATTTTAAAGGAAAGAGCTTCCAGGGAACACCGGCTGATACGGTTCAGAATATCATAATCAAGTCATATACAATTGATAAGGAATACAATGAAGTGCCGAACACTTTCAGCATTACATTTAACCGCATACAGGAACCAAAAGGATTTTTACAATCGCTGAAAGAACACTGGAAGGATGTGGTGACCTTCGTGTTCATTGCGATCCTATGCGTGGCGCTTGGTGCAATCGGCTTCTTGTTATATAAGCGAAAAGACTCTGATCCGAAGAGTAAAACTCCTAAGGTGGCACCTAAGAATCCGGAGAAAAAAGAAGGTCCTGTATCAGAAGAGGTCGAGATTATAGTTCCTGTGGATGTCGCACCTAAAGAAGATGTTGTATCCCAGGATGTACCTGCTGTAAATGTCGATCAGGAAAAGATGGATATGCTTCATAATTTTGTCATCAAGGTAATGGAAGCTGTGAAACTTGCTCCTGAAAAGATTCTGGAGGCTGAAGCCGGAAAGGTAAATGAGGAAATCGAGAATGTAGCGAAAAGAATCAGCCGTGAGAGAGAAATGTATGAGATGGTAGATTCAAAATTCAGCTCTGAATATCAAACATCTCAAGGAAAGAAGAAAGATGTCTATGAGAGAATCATAGAAGGACTCCAGGAAGATGCAAGATGTGCTGTGTCCATTTGTACTGCGCTGGAATGTGAAATGTCACAAGTCTTGACGAAAATTGAAAACTTGAAATCAGACTCCAGAAAGTTAGATTCCTTGACAACGTATATAGGTAAGAAGCTCGTATTCGAAAATATCCAGACGCCGATAGAGATCATTGATGCTGCGGCTGACCGAATTGCAAATTACAATGAGCTTGCGGAAGAAAATAAGAAATTGAAAGAGGAACGAGACTTATTGAATGAGCAATTGGTTAATATTGGAAGAGAGCTTGAAAATATTAAGCAGGCCAATATCGAAGCACGCGAGATCCATAAGAATAACCGCGAGCTCTATCTGGAAAAGATGACTTCTGTGATTGGTGTCCTGGATGCTTCATTGGAGATGATATCGTCTAATGTCCTTTCAAGTTCGAGCTGTGCGGAGATTGTCAAGGATATATACACTTCCACATCTGGTTTCAAGTCATTCATGACATATTTCCAGAATGAAGATTGGAGTACTTTCGTGAAACTGTCCGATATCCGCGATGCCATGGCTTCAAGACTTCACAATGCCATCGCGTATGAACGCTCATGGGTCAACAGTATCGCCAGATTCCACGCGTATCTTCGTGTGCCGCAGCTTGAAGCGCATCTTGCTGGTTCCGGCGTATCAAAACACGATTTTGAAACCGCCTTCAATGCGATGAATGTTCTATATACAGCATTCTCTGACTACAAGGAACTTATCATTCCGGCTCTGTTTGAAGATGTGTATAATCCTGAGGCTCATGACTTTGATGATCAGTCTGTAGGTAATGTGATCTCAGTTGTATGCAGCGATTATGACTCCTTCAGAGACAATCATTCAAAGCTCTGCGACTTCAACAAGATCGGCTATGTTAAAGATGATGGTACCGTAGTAAAACCTGAAGTATTATTCTAAATATGAAAGACTATTATGAAACTAATGACCGTTAAGATCAATAACAGCATTGATCATATATTGAATTTTGAAGCCGCTGCAAATCAAGCTCCTGCTGAGTTTGTAGTAGAGACTGCCGGTAGGATACCATTATTGGCTTTCTACTACGATGATGATGCGAATGCTAATGATGGAACACCACTCTATTTGTATCAGACTGATAAAGAGGCACTCAGCTTATATAAGGCCGGTCATGATGTCACTCCTGTAAAAGATTCTCAGGCAGAGGCGAATTGTGTCGGATTTACAGTGGATGTGAATTTTACTGATGATGAGTCGAAAGGAGAAGAGACGAATTCAAAGCCTAAAGAGGAGATAGATTGTCTCGAATATGACTGGGACGAAGAATTATCGGATAACTTCTCTACATTCTTTATAAGTCTGCTGAATACTGATATCTGTTATCGCGTGACAGTTAACGTCAATATTACAGTAAATAATAAAGTCCTCAATAGATCCTTTATCGTAAACGTTGCACCAAAATCAAATATTTACGATGCAGTTTTAGACTTTGGATCGGAAGCCTCACAGGTATTTTTATATTGGAGAGATCGCAATAAGATATCAAGAGATCTGTTTAAGATATACCCTGGCTTTAAGGGACTCTTGGGCAGCAGTGAAGATAAAGATCAGAATGTACTGCAGTTTGATAATGGAGATAATTGCCTCTATAAGTCGCATTTTTTTATCCCAAAGGTGATTGATACGACTCTCGAATATAATCCAGCCTCTAGTCCAAGGGATATCAAGTTGCTAAAACAGTATACTCTGATCGATAGATTGCCTGAGATACGTAAGGAATATGTTACTTTGCCTAATGTGAAGATTGCGACTTGTGGAGGAGTAAAAGAACCGGAGGTGTTCTCTACATTGGGTAAGCCTGTTAGGGTTAAGGAGTTCCAGAAGAATTATTTTTATAGAGCCTCTGTGAATTCTTTCGTGTATCAAATATTGGATTATGTCGCCAATAATACTCAGGATGTAAGACCTTGTTTCGTTGTTCTGTATGCTTTGGTACCAAATATATATAATCAGTCCGAGGTATCAGAATACATAAAGTATTTGAGGCACGATGTCAATGCTATCATTGAAGCAGACGAGACGATGAAGGCAGTCATAAAGGGTGTCTGCATATCTTCAGTTTCAGAGAGTGATGCTTCATTCTTGGGATTCTTGTCAGCATGTTCTGCAGAGTCGCTTTATTTATATTCAGGAGAGTATCTTATTATGGATGCAGGAAAGGGAACTTTGGATTTTTCTGTCATTGATTATGATGTGCAGAGATCTCCATCTGTGAAAGGAGTATATCGCTCAGGAATAGTGGGAGCAGGAAATGCCTTAACATATGCATTTCTCTTGAATATTCTTTCGCAGATTTACTCTCAAACTGTTAAAAATCAGGGAGAAAGAGATAAACTCATTAGCTCTTTTATCAAGAATAAAGTCCATAATGCAGACGAGTCTGAGTTATACAAGCTGATGTCGATGGTAGAGGAATTCAAGAAAAGGTTCAATGATGGCATTCTTACTCAGGAATGGATAGGTGGGAAGATTCAGAAGGATTCAGAGTTTGAACTAAGCGGTCTTATAAATCTTCTGGAGCAGAATCTTAAGAACGAAAGTACCTTAAGTGATTATTCCATCGTTGAGGCGATGATGGATAAGATTGCTGCAGATGCTGTCAAGAAATTGTCATATCGTGGGGAAAATGATATTAAGAAAGTGATATTTACTGGACGCGGATTCAGACTGAGAGAGTTCAGGACTGTGATGCTCAATAAGTTGAAGGAACTGAGTGGTTGTGATAGTCTGGAAGAAATTAATATAAGCGAGGACATAGTTTCCATGAAGCATGTATGTCTCATCGGACTTCCGTATCTCAACCATGGCAGTTATGATGGACTGATGGTAGGTAAGCCTGATATCCTGCATCAAGGTGAGGATATTCTGACTAAACATGAGGAGAAGGTAAATAAAACCCATAAGGCTGAGAAGAAGCGTACGAAGTCAGGAAGGGCAAAGGCTTCATTCTCATCTGCATTGCGCATAATTTTCCGCGGTGATGCAAAAAAGAAGAGCGGCAACGATTCTATAACGTCTGTCAATAATGATTATACTAACGGAGTGGAACTCACGGCTAAAAGCCATGAAGACCGAGTGAACATAAGCGGCAACTTTTATAAGGTCATGTCTTTGCAACCAGGAACTTTCCATGTGTTTTTTGACGGTAAAGACTTTTGGGCAAGGCAGGATGAGAAACTTCTTTCATTTGGCCCGTCTGTAGATGTGGAGACACGTATGGCATATGAGTCTATGTTCCCTTATGCGGAGTGTGATACAGCTGAAATCCCTATTCCGCGAAAGCAGCAGGTATCTGCTGACGGAGCGGTCTGCGATATAGTTGAGACATCAAAAACTGTAATAACAGTAAAACCCTCTGATAATGCCAGCTTAGGAATGACAGATGATGAACTTGCTGAAAAACTTAAGAAAAATGAATAATTGATATGGATGAAAAAAAATATCACATAATATTATATGCCGTGGCAATGATTGGAGCCATTATCGGTACATTTGTTCCTCTGATGTTTATCAAGGTGTTGGCAGTTGTAGTTACCATGGCTTCATTAGTGCTGCTCATCAACAAATTGTTGGTAGGTAATCCTATGTTAAAAGATCTGGCAAGGCGAAATGCTGAATTGGAAGAAAAATTAAAGCATTATGATACTTTCCGTGCAGCTGCACAGAGGTGTGTCGTCCTGGAAAATCGATTGGCGTCTTTAGAGGCTATTCCTGAGGTGGATGAAACACAGTCTTTGGGGTTGCAGCTCAGTAGGTTGAATAATACGTTGGTAAATTCTATCCCGAATTTCGAAAGTAAAGGCTATGAGTCACTTATGGATAATCTCTCTCAGGCAGTGCGTGCGGAGGAACTTTTGAATGCTTTCCGCCATGAATATACCCGTCCTTTTATGGACCGGTTGAAACGATCGGAAATTCCTCTTTCTCCTGAGATGGAGGCTGATTTGATTGCAATGATGATGTCTGTCGCGATGAGTGCGGTAGATGTAGCAGAGACTAGTAGGGAGAACATAAATGCGCGACCGGAACAACATCTGACTAAGCATATTCTGTTAGGTACCAAGACCAGAGAGCAGGCATATACCGCGGCCAAGTCCATAACAGACAATCTGTTTGAAACACCCGTATGGGCTAGGACGATAAAAAGTATTGCCCTTAGACTGGGGGTGGCAGAAAAACCTATTCTATATTCCGGATATAAGATTGATCTATAATATAAAGGAACTTGACTTATGAAAAATTTAAGTTTTATAGAAAACAATGTGAGGATGATTAGAACAATTCTTTGTGTTCTCGCAGGCATTGTGCTTTTTTTTGTGCTCCATGCAAATTTTACATTTGGTTTTGTACCGCTTTTCATATTCTTACTGCTTTTTCTGCTCTTCACGATTATAGTCAGGCCAAGCCAGCCCATCGCATATAGTGTTATGGTAATCCTCTTCGGAGGCCTTTCAATGTATGCGTTGAATAATTACATCAATCCTCAGCGCGCTGTCTTTGCCAATAATGACCATCATGCTCTAAGACTTGACGGTATTCGCATCGATGACCCTATTAAAAAAAGTTTTATTCTTGCAGGTGATACCGATAAAGCTTTTTTTGATGATAAGTCATTCAATGGAACCTTAAGTATTGCAGATATTACGGATAGTTCTGTAATACTTAGGTCTAAAGGTTTCACACGTCCTGTTTATAAGAAGGTGTATGGTAAAGGCGGATATTCGGATAATCAGACAGAACTAGTTGCGAATGAAGGTGTTCATCCGCTTTTCCAGGATCAGGTCATTTTGGTCAGCAATACCAAGAATGAGAATGGTAGCCGTCGAAAGGTGAGTCTGCAAATTAAAGAATGTGACTCTGGTAAACGAGGCGTATCAGATAGTTCTTTTTATATTTTTGCTCAAGGTACTTCTTCCAGACATACATTCTTAAGAAGAAGCCTTCCGTTGACCGATATTGCGGCTGATGTTATTCTGGATTTCGATCCTACAGGAATATCGATAATCAGAGATGCGACCGATATGGGATGCTCAAAAGCAGAACTGATTGGTAAGGATGGAGCATATGTGGGGAAAAAATATTCATTCGATATTGACTCTCGCGCAGACCTCTCTGAAATAATCATAGACGGCAGGTCATACAAACCGCATATGTTGAATACGAATATTGAGATACCGCTCAATGTTCCGTTCTATATTGGCTCAGGTTCTAGTAAGACAGAGTCTGTTGTGTTCAGAAAAAGACACGATGGAGATACGCTGTGTCTTGAGTATGAGCTTCCTAGATATCGATATTTGTCATCATTCGAGAATCAGGTCGAGAATACGTTGATGATAACTACTACATTATTCGACACGACATCACCTGACAATCTCGAACTTTCACCAGCTTATACTGACAACATACTTCTTTTTGATTTGTTTGACAAACAGAACAATCGTAATCAGCTCTCTCCGTCATATATTTCTTTTATCAGCGGAGAGTCTTCTAAATTACTCGATTACGATTTTATAACATCGGATGGCCGTAAAAGCAAACAGAGGTCTCTGGATTATATCTGTTCTCAAAAAGACATAAAGTTTTCTAACCTGGATAATCCGTCAGATAGTCTTGCTTTCTATTCCAAGGCAGGACTGATGCATACTGTTTCCACAATAGCAAATCCAGGAGTGTCTTGGATGATGTCCGTGGAAAATTTCAAGGAAACTACACCGTTTTCTTCAAGAAATATTTCATTACTTTTGTTCGCTGTCATAATGATATGTGCTTCAATGTTTCTATATAAGTTAGATTCAAGTCAGCATTATTCATTGATGGAGTTTGTCGCATACCTGATACTTATAGCCTTTCTGACGATAAGACTGTTCTTGATGTGGAGAACCACAGTTTTTCCTCCTGTAAATGCGATTTCTCACTATGAGTTTCAGCATTTCCGTACAGCAGTGCCAATGGGATGGCTGATTGCGTCCTTTGTTGTCTTCATCGTAAGTATATTGCTTGTAAAGATACTCATAGGACGTAGACCGATCAGCAAAACTCCAGATTTCCCTTGGCTTAGAAAGCTATTGACCCCAGAATGGAAGTTGTATGTCGTAATCCCTGTTGTTTATGCAGTGGGATTCTTATCGTCATATATTTTACCAGCTGCAGCTGAGAGAATCTGCAATATTATGATTCCTGTTGCAATAGCAGTTATGTTCGAGATACTGATACACTGGTTACATGGCACGACATATATTCAGGATATCAAGATGAAAGATTCCAAGGACCCGGTAGGAGCACGTCGTAATCCTATACTTATGTCTATGTTGAATCTTGCCATAGCATCTGGTATCACCTTTTATAAGGATGGTGGATATGGCGTGATGTTCCTGGTATTCTCTCTGTTGTTCTTGATTTACAAGTTTTTTGATCTTCGTATATATACTCATCAGAACAAGAATTCACGGAAAGCTACTGTTTGCAAGTATCTTCTTCTTTTGTTTGCAGTTGCA
>JAEIGA010014102.1_pt1 | contig 12153 bp, 11 predicted proteins | sample 9270691 | NCBI WGS metagenome assembly JAEIGA01 (sample SAMN17057246, study PRJNA624740) | gut metagenome | biome: biome; isolation source: fecal sample | host: Bos grunniens | place: China: Xizang | collected 2019
ATAGAACATTTTAAACCATTATTACGAAAACTATTATGTGGAAAATTTTATGCAAAATGCTTGTATTATGTGCGTTATATGCCCATACTGCACATGCGAATGATGTAAAAAGTCTTATTATTGAATTGAGTGATTCCAACCATTTAATCTTAAGTCTTACGGAAACTCCTCAGACAGCCAATTGCGGGAAAAATCTCTTTATTTCATCAAAAGAATTTTCTGGGGAAATGGAGTTTGCCAATGTAAAAAAATTCTATTATTCGCCTTTAGAGGCCTCTTCTAGTTCTGTCGAAAAATCAGACAAGTTAGACATCTCTGTTTTTCCTAATCCTTGCTCAGATTATATTTACATCTCTACGAAAAATGAAAATATAGAGATAAAATGCTATGATGTTACAGGAAAAAATATTCCTTTATCTCAATCTTTTGATGGTCAAAAACATCAACTAAATCTTATTTCTATTCCTAAAGGAACTTATCTTCTCTATATTAATAAACAATCTTTCAAATTCATAAAACACTGAAAACAACCCCCTTCTAAAGTTTATCCCAAACAGATTTTGCTTTTATAAACATAGTTATTGACCTTACGGCGAGTTTTATAATTCACCGCTTTAAATAAAAAAGTAGAAATCGTGGGTAATATACTTTTCGGGAACTTTTGATTTATTTCAATATCTAGGTTTTGTCGGTTGGTCACCGTCCTCGAACTGCTCTCTACGTTCGCTCTGAAACCTACTCGAAATGAATTCAAATATTCTGCAAAATAAATTATTAGAACCCTCATTAAATCTATATCTCATGAAAAAAATATTTTTGACTTTGATTATGCTATTTTATGGATTTTTTGCTCACTCTAACTCCATATATAATAGTATTCAGATTATTAAAACAGATAACACTCAACTCTCCTACCCTATCGCATGGACTGATTCTGTGGTGAGTAACAATAGCATTCAAACGCTATTTTTATCTATCCCAACTTCGGAAATTAAAGAGATAATTTATCCTTATACAATTGCTGAAAATGAGATAAACCTAAGTGCAAATGATAAGAAAAGCTTTTTCAACCAACTCTTTTCTGTCTCCCTTAAACAGAGTAAAAACTATCAACTTAATTGTGATTATACAATTAAATTCAATGAAAATTCGGCAACTTTCATTCTGTCATATTTGACAGATTTTACAGCAATTGTTCCCGAATTTAATTGTTATGGTGCTTACATTTTTGTCAATGGAAAATTGTTTAAAAATGGAGAGGAATCTATCGATTTTTCTAACACTGCAGAAATAAAAATAGTATCCTACTCCGGTGATATTCAAACCTATTCTCTTTCCATCAAAAACTCGGCACTACCACTCGTTACTTTACAATCTACGGAGAATGAAAATGAAGAAATAACCACCGAGTGGAAGGAAAATTTTATGTTTATTACAACAAATGCAAATGGAAAAATAGATTACAATGGATTGTCTGAATTTAGAGGAAGAGGTAATAACTTTGCTCCTGACAAAAAGAATAGATACGGCATCAAACTAGAAAAAAAAACAAAAATTTTAGAGATGCCTAAAGGGAAACGTTGGATTGCACTCCCCTGCGAAAACGACAAATCATTGCTTAGAGCTGAATTAGGATTCTATATCTATAAAAATTTCTTGGGGAGCTGCTGGACTCCCAATTACCGTGCTTGCGAACTGATTATTAATAATACACATAAAGGAAGTTACCTCTTAACAGAACAAATTAGAATAACCGACGAAAGAATTAGTAGCGGACTGATTCTTTCTATAGAAAATGATGCCGATGATGATGACGACTCTTTCATTAGCAAAGTTTCAAAATCATTATTTGTCTTTCAAGACCCCGATGCCGGAGCTATAGGCACACCTATGATTCGTACTCAAGTACTAATAGACAAGTTTGAATCTCTTTTGTACTCAGACAACTCCAATGAAAATAATAAAGCCAAAGAGTTGATAAATAAAGAATCTTTCATTGATTGGATGATTCTTAACGAAATTGCTAAAAACGAAAATGCGTTTTCTAAAGATTGCTATATAAACATCTCTACAGAAAACATAATTTCTATGGGTCCGATATGGGACATGAGCGATTATTTTGGTTTGAAATCCAATGACTCTCACGAAGATTTTGTGGTTATAAACCATGGTTGGGCAAAACAATTATTGAAAGATAAGAGTATCAACTCAGCACTCTCTCAGAAATTCCAAGTAATTTATAACCAAAAGAATGCAATATTAAATTGGATAGACGAAGAAGCGAAAAACAAACTCCCATCAGCATTTTCTAACGAATTATTGCATGACAATTTCGGTGGAAAATCGGATAATTACTCCTCATTCACCGAAGAGTATATGAAAGAAGTTGAACAGTTGAAATTATGGATAGATGCCAGATTTGAATGGCTTAATACAGCTTTGAAGTGAGTTCTATAAATTCACCATTTAAAATTATGAAAGTATTTTACTAAAATTACATATCATGAAAAAATATATATTTACCATTATTACAATTGCAATTAACTTAAATCTTTTTGCTCAAAACAAGATAAATCTTCATGTCAACAATGGAGAAATAATGCAATTTTCCGAATCAGATTTTAACAATAATTCGGATGAAAAAATTCAACTCAAGTTGGAAGATCCAATCTCTTCCATCAAAGAATATTCATTTCCTGCGTCTCAATTGAATAATGAAACAGTATTAGAAAATAGTCAAAACAAATTATCTCGTGTTGCATTTTTGTCTCAAACCAATCCAGCTATTCTGTCAGATGTGGAAACAAGACAAAGTGGAAAGATATTTTATGCTAACATTCCCTATCTAACAGATTCCGAACTTAAAAATTTAATTGCAAATTTTGAGGCAGTTGGCAAAGTTTTTGTCAGTTACGATACCAACACCTCCTATATTCTTCAAACAAGTGGGAAAAGCTGCAATGACTACCTGAACAATAGTTGCTGCGACAACGAAGATTTTGGCACTTTGAACTATATTGTAATGGATGAAAACAATAATGCTAATCACTATCAAGTTTGTCTAAGAAACAATCGTTTACCCGTACTAAAAATCACCGGAAATGGCTCTATCGGAAGCGATTGGCAAGAAAATTATATGGTGGCATTCGATAATTCACAAACTTCATCTAAAATTAAATATAGTTCAAAAAACAAACATTACAAATTAAATTTAAATGATGATTTAAATTCTATTTATGGAAAAACAGGAAATCGTTGGAGATTGTATCCAATTAACTTGGTAAACATGGATAAAACTATTATTCAGGAAAGATTATTTTGTAGCGGTCTTTTGCTTCGTTTAGCAAATGAGCTAATTGATTATAGTTGGAATCCATCTTCATATCCTACAGAATTAATTGTCAATAATAATTATTTGGGGAGCTATTGGCTTACAGAAGAGATTAGGGCCGGAAAAAACAAGGTTAATGACGGAATTATTTTTGAATTGGTTGATAAAGCGGATAATGATGAAATATTTTTCAAAACAAGCAACGGGTTGACTTGCAAACTACATGATTCCGAATTAAACTACGAGGATGAAAAATTTATTAATTCAAAAAATCTGATTGAAAATTTTGAAAAAGAGTTATATTTGCAAGATGGAAATAGTGTTAAATATAAAACACTCCTTGATTTAAAAAGTTTTGCAGATTGGTACATATTACATGAATTGGCCAAAATTGAATCAGAAAGTTTTAAATCAGAATGTTATTTAACCATTACAGATGATAATAAATTAAGAATGGGACCTTTATCACATTTTTACACTCAATTTGGGAATGGAGGGGAAAGTTATGAGGGCTTTGTCTTGAAAAACCATATATGGTTTAAACAACTATTGAAAGATAAAGAATTTCTATCTTTAGTTTTGGAACGATTAAACCAAATTAAATCGTCCAACTTGCAAAAAATCATTTCAGAATTGTCTGTTCAAATGAGGTATCTACTTTCTGACTCTTACAATGAGTTGGAACATTGGGGAAAATTATCCTCTTATAAGAGGGCGGAGAAAGCAGCCTTAGATTTCTACGAAAATTGGGCAAAAAAAAGAATTGAATGGCTTGATTATGCTCTTAACCAAGAATTAAATTTTATCAATAATAACAATCCTAACAACCAAAATTTAATTACTGAATTTAGCTTAAAACAAAGCAATAACAATCAGGCTTTGTTGGGGGATTATAGTGCGACTATTACAAATGACTCGATACTAATTTATGTTCCTTATTTGGTTCATTTTGATTTAGTTCCAACATTTTCTTCATCCGGAAAAAATGTATATCACAATGGCGTTGAGGTATTGAATAATCAAACAACAATAAATTTCTTAAACGAAGAGACTTTTACAGTTGTTGCTCAAAATGGAACTACTAGAAATTATATTGTAAAAATATATAATAGTGGTCTGCCAGTTATCTATATTGATACGGAAAATCATGCCAAAATCACAAGTAAAACAACGTGGATGGGCAATAGTACAATGAAAGTCTATGAAAAAGACGGTAAACTAAATTATACTTCCGGTAACGACTTTATGAACATCAGAGGTCGAGGCAACTCAACTTGGGACGCTTCAGACAAAAAACCTTATGCAATAAAGTTAAATACCAAATCAGAAATTTTAGGTCTTTTGGAAGATAAACGGTGGGTACTTTTGGCCAACCACTATGACAGATCTTTTATTCGTGCCGGACTCGCTTCATGGTTAGGGAAACGACTAACTAAGCAGGATTGGACTCCAAGTGGCTACTCCACAGAATTAGTTCTAAATGGTAAACATGTTGGAAATTATTTCTTTTGCGAGCAAATAAAAATATCTGACGACAGAGTAAATGCCGACTATCTGTTAGAGGTAGATACAAAAGCCAAAACAGCCGGTGGCTACGACGATGTCTATTTTTTATCTTCCACAACTGACAACGTATTTAACATCAAAGACCCGGAAATCACCACCAATGGAAGCGAATATAATTATGTACAGTCCTATATAAATGAGGTAGAAAAAGTTCTTTACGATGATACTAAATATCTTGATTCCAACGAAGGATACAAAAAATATTGCGACTTAGAGAGTTTTGTAGATTGGGCTTTGATAAAAGAATTAAGTAAAGATTACGATGGAAACTTCTTCACAAGTTGCCACATGAATTTGACTAATGGAATTTTAAAAATGGGGCCATTGTGGGATTTTGACTTAGCATTTGCCAATAATCCATTTGCAGAATTATTTGGAGGTGGATTTGGTGGCGGCTGGGGAGGCGGATTCGGCGGTGGCGGCGTCGATTACGAATACTACAACGAACCGGAAGGCTACCACGTATTAGAGGCTGATTGGTTGAACAGAATGATGAAAGACCCGGAATTCCGTGCTCTTTTACTCGAAAAAGTGAATCTTTTGATTGAACATGAAACAGAAATCGATCAATACATAGATGAACAAGCTGCTTTAAATATCAATTCCTTTGTCGTAAACGAAACTCTCTGGAAAACATTGGGAAAAAGTTCTTGGGGATGGAATGGCTCCACGGTGGAATGGAATTACACTGATGCTACCCTTCGAGAACATTATCGAAATGACATTGCTAAAATGAAGAAATTCATAAAAGATAGATTAGCATGGATGAAAAATGATTTACAATAGATTACTTAGAAGCTGTTTAAATTTTATTATAAAATTGATTTTGAGTTTCACTCTCTTTTTTTCGGCATCTTTGAAGCGCTTTTTAAGCTATTTTTACTGTTCTTTTTTGATAATAGTCCACTATTAACTTCAAAAGAATAATAAAAATAATCTTAAAAATCACTCTCAAATATGCTCGAAATAAAATTTAAACAACTTCTTATAAAATTATTTCATAATTGCTAATCACGTTGAATTAGAATAAATATTAAAAACTAAAAATTATAAGACTTAAAAGTTATCTAAAATGAAAAAAGTTTTTGTTACAACACTATTTGCCTTAGTGTTATGTATCTCAAATGCATTTGGGTTAAACTATTCTAATCCGGAAAGCAACAATTATGTGAATGAGTATGGTAAATTGAAGTTAGTGGGCAATCAACTTTGCTCAGAAAAAGGAGAACCGGTTCAACTAAGAGGTTGGAGTACTCACGGAAAAAATTGGCAAGGTTCCAATTTTGATGATCAAAATGACTTCTTAGGAATGAAAAAACATGGAGCTAATGTTGCTCGTATTGCCATGTATCTTATCAGTGGAGGTAGTGAAGATTTAAATTGGGTAAAACAATGTATACAATGGACAAATGAATTAGGGATGTATTGCCTTGTAGATTGGCATATTTTAACTCCGGGTAATCCGAATGACGGAGCCTACAGCAATGCGCCCAACTTCTTTAGCGCACTATCTCAATGGGTAGTTCAAAATGGCTACAAAAACGTATTGTACGAAATTTGCAATGAGCCTAATGAAGATACTGAGGGAACAATCTATCGCCACAATGTATGGAAACAAATTAAAGAATACTCTCAGAAAGTATTGCCAAAAATTGAACAAAACGATCCTGGTGCAATTGTTATAATCGGAACTCCACAATGGGATAAAGCACTTGTTTTCCCGATGGAAGATCCGGTTGGTGAATATAACTTGGGGTTAATGTATAGTTTCCACCACTATACTTGCGACCAACAACAATTTTTAGGAATCTTGTCTTCAGCAGCAGCTTATATTCCTCTATTTGTTACCGAATGGGGACTAAGTACCGATGACGGAGGCGAAAATGGTCAGGTTTGTGAAGATGGTGGAGATAACCTTCTTCGCATCTGTAATGGTAAAAACCTTGGAAATCAACGTATAAGTTGGTGTAACTGGAGCTGGTCTGCCGACTTCCGATCTTCTTCTGCATTAAAAGGTGCTAACAATTACGACGAATGGAATTTAACACAATCCGGACAATACATCAGAAGACAATTGATGAAAGGTGATGTTATTGAAAATAGCTCATCTTCGGCTTACGAATCAGCGCAAAAAATTTATGCTGCAGACACTTCATATATTGCCCTCGAAAAGTATGACAAAGGAGGACAAGAAAATGCATATTATGAATTTGATGACACATGGATCTTTGATATCAATAAAACTTGTAATGCAGGAGGGGAATTCGACCATGATGGAGATTGCGTGGATATAGGTTCTACAACCGAAGATGGCGATGGCTATCTAAACTTAGGCTATATTGTTGAAGGTGAATGGGTAAAATATACTGTTGACGTAGAAAAACCGGGAGACTATTTCTTTGAAACTTATACCAACAATCACACCGACCAAAATGTTATTGCTATTGCTGTAAACGGTAAAAATGGATTGGTTTCTGAAGATGGTAAAGATACCTACAAAGCTCTTAAATTAAAAACATCCGGCAATGGTGATAGTAGTGGTGGATACGATGTTTGGGGTTGGACGATTCCATACGCTCAATATAGCAATGATAAAGAGAAAAGATATGCTGTCCGTTTCGATAAAGCCGGTGAAAACACTCTTGCTATTGCTTTTATGGCATCTTGTGCTGGTTTGGGTTCATTAAAATTTTTACCTATTGAAGAACCAACAGGAAAGAAAGATATAAATTCTTTTGTTGATGATAGTCGTGTTTGGAGTGACAAAAATGGCAACATTTTCTTTATTGCGTCTGAAAAATCATTGGTAAAAATTTCAAACATGCAAGGTGTAACTGTTTATGATGAAGAAATTAATGCCAATGAAGTTACTAATGTAAACTTATCAAATGGTGTATATATCGTATCTGTAATAGGTAATTCTAAGTCATTGTCTAAAAAGGTTATAATAAACAACTTATAGACAATATAGATAAAAAAATCTTAGTAAATTTTTACATAAGAGGCTGTTTAACACCAATAGTTAAACAGCCTCTTTTAACATTCTTCTGACAGCCTCATTCCCCATGGCTTGTAAGAAAATTTCTCTATTTTATTGGTGGCTACATCCATAACTTATAATTCACAAAGAATAACCAAATAGCCAAAGCCTGATACCCACATATTGCTACAATCAACCCAAATGCCAACCACTGCATTCTCCTTCGTTTGGGTTGCTTCCATTTGTCAAATTGTTTGAAAAGCTTTTTTGCTTTATCCTTACGAGATATGAAATAATATTCAAATACAAAAGCCAAAAGAAGTACAACAACGAAAGAATAAAGTGCCAAAGATTTGCTTTTTAACACAATTGTAAAATAGAAACATGGATTAAATCCAAACACACAATTGGATATTACCAATATAGTAACGAAAAAGACACAAAGGGAATACATATTGGCATCACAGAAATAGTCTTTGTACGGATCCATGCTATCTACATAGTCTCCATACCGATTCATAATGTCTTCTGATGAGGTAAAACCTTGCTTTTCCAACATATTTCTAAACCTTCTACATCTATCATATAAAAAAGCATACTGATACTTAATGGGGAAAGTAACAATATTACCCATTGTTTTATACAAAAAATATAACTCCCACAATATTAGAGCGGAGTAATATATAATAAAATTATCCTTTTTCATAATGTTATGGTATTAGATTAAATGCATTTTCAAAAAGATATTCTCCTCCTATGCCTCCGGCAACTCCGCCTGCAAAACCACCTACAATAGCTCCCCAAGGAGGACAAATAGGAGAACAAAATCCTGCACAATACTTTGCTCCTAAAGCCGCTCCTGCCCAACTGCCAACATACTTAACTGCGGCTCGTTGGGTGTTTTCTCCAAAATTTAATTCTGTAAAACCATTAGTATCTTTATATATTCCCTCACCAACACTATAAAGAGAAACTGCGATTGAACCTCCAACACCTACATTCTTAGCCACACTACCCAGATGTTTCAACTGATACGTTTTTACATACTGATTTCCATAAAATCCATTGCCTTTGTATCTCTCTTGGGGTTTGTAATAGTTAAAAGAACGTGATTTACTCGTCAGCCCTACAGAACCACCTTGGTCTATCATAGGGTTGGCTGTTCCACCAATACCATTGGTGGTGTTTCCTAAAATCATCATCTAACAAGACTTATAAAGTGTGAAATTTACTAAATCAAACGCCCCAACTGTCTCGGAAAAGGTCGAAAATGACAAGTGGAAAAAACATTCCTATAGCTATAAAAAGCATAAAATAAAAAACTTTCCACTTGGGATAATTTTTATACAACTCCATATATTTTAAGTATTTCTTCTTGTAAAGAAATAGAAAATAATAAAATATGGCAGGAGGGACTGCATGCAAAAAAACATACAACAAACCAACTAATCTACCTTCCGGAGAAAAATAAGCTCCGCAAAAAAAAGGAATAATTAACATGTTATTAATAACAAAGAAAACCATACCTGTAGGAAATGAAAATGCACAAAACCAAACCAATAAAACATAATTTTCTTTGATAAATGAATCTCCGTTTACGCTACTATTATAAAAACAGAGTCCTCCTATTTTTTTAAGATAATCTATACACATATTGCTAATCTTTAGTATTCATCACTCAAATCATAAATCATTGTCCCTACTCCAGAGACAGCAGTAACACCCAAAATTGACCATCCAACAGGATTTGAAATTAAACCAGCAGTCATACCAATAGTAGTAAATAATGAGGTACTCCCTACTACAAAATCAATAGAACCCCTAATTTTACTTCCTTCTTTCCAATTATCTACTCCACTTTTGATAGTCAATCCAGAAGATATAACTGATACTCCAGTACCTGCCACTCCAAACGCTCTACCTGCTTTCCCTAACCCATCAGTGATTTTTGAACCTGTTCCACACTCTATCAATGCATTCATACCTGTTCCCACTGCATCAAATGAGGTAACGGTTGCGGATGTAGCTGCTAAAAAATTTTCTGTTTTAGAAGTAGTTACTGATGATATTTCATTTATTATCGCATTGGTTGATGCCACTGCATTCTTTGCCGAAGCAACAGCATTTTGCGTGTTCTGTGAAATCGCCGCATAAACATTGTTGACTACAGTCGGGTTGTAGCTTGATGTACAAGAAAAACGAATGTATTTATTACTGGAAACCATTCTATTATTTTTATCACCTTAAAAACAACCACATTGTTAGTACTTGATACCCACATATTGCTACTATCAAACCAAATGCCAGCCACTGCATTCTCCTTCGTTTGGGTTGCTTCCATTTATCGAATTGCTTGAAATAAAAATTCTTTTGCTTTATAATATAATTCCAAAAAAAAAGGCCTATTCCCACAATAAGAAAAAGTGCATAAAACCCGTAAGGTTGTTCTATCTCTTTAGGAGGATTAAATCCAAATATACAATTGGAGATGACCAATATGGTACTATGCACAAAGAATACACAGAGAAAACCCATGTTGGTATCAGGGAAATAACTATGCACAGGATGTTCATATTCCCCAAAATATTTTTTATCTTGAGACTTAGCCCAACTATCAAAACGTATACGAACATCCTCTGAAGATGTAAAGCCTTGCTTTTCTAACATCTTTCTAACCCATCTACATCTATCATACAAAAAAGCATACTGATACTTAATCGGAGAGGTAATTATATCTCCTACTGCATTATATAAAATATGCAATTCCCATAACATTAAGGCACAATAGTACGTAATAATATTTTCCTTTTTCATAATTTTCAAGGTATTAAATCATATCCATTTTCAAAAAGCCATTCACCTCCAAGTCCACCGGCTACTCCGCCTACAAATCCACCTATAATTGGTCCATACGGAGGCAAGTAACTACCTGCCATAATGCCTAATCTTGCCCCTGCTGTTGCTCCTGCCCAACTACCAACAGACTTAACTGCGGCACGCTGAGTGTTCTCGCCTATTTGGTTTCCATCTGTAAGAAAATAGTTATTCACGCCAATTCTTTCCCTATATAGACTAATAATAATACAATAAACTATTTACAAAGTGTTTTTAAATCTGACATTATTATAGTTGTTAGTATATAATTTGTAAAATTAAACAGACAACAACCATAAACAATCAAAAATACTCCGATGAGAACAAAAACAAATTCACCCAAAAATAATACAAATAACACAAATATCGTGATAAAAAAATACCAGAATAGACTAAATATTTTACAAGAAGTAGAAGTTTGAAATGTAATAATTAATTCCTGACTATTTTCAGTTGGTATCACAAAACTCAATGTTGGTTCTTGATGGAAATTTAATAGTGTTACTCTTCTTAATCTTAATATATTTCCCTCCTTTGTTACATTATATTTCGTCTTATTAATAGTATATATTCCATCTCTTTCAAAATTTAGAAACTTGCTACCATCAACAAATATCACACGCTTCCATTTGAAAGGGAAAAGTTTGCCTTTGATTTGATTTATCATGATTATAAATTATTATATGAATCAAGGAATTATTCTTGTATTTGTATTACTAAATGATACTCCGAAAGGCAGTCCTTTAGAATAACCTATATTAAAACTTGACCACGTTTTGTCTTGAGAAAAAGAATATCCAAAGTCTAATGGACCAACTCCTATGGACCACCCATTCCCTTCACCACCATAAGATTAAGCTGTCATCTGTTGCTCGCCCAAATAATTTGAGATTTTCAACCCTCCTCCGACCGATAAATCAAACCCTGTTCCAAAACTTGCAGAAGCAGCAACAAATCCTCCATGCTGTTCCATGTGTCCCAATTCCGCAGAAAAAGTAACACCTACTCCCAAATAAGCAGAACCCGAAAAATAAATAGAATAAGCATCAGAACGGAACAAAAACGAACCAACAGAATACCCTATTCTATCTACACAATCGTCTGCATAAGATAAAGCATTTTGTACTGATGCCACTGCATTTTTTGCCGAAGCTACTGCATTTTGCGTATTCTGTGAAATCGCTGCATAAACATTGTTGACTACAGACGGGTTGTAGGAATAATCTGCAGGCTCGTAGGAGGATGTATAGCCATAGGCGGTGGAACTTGCAGCTCCGGCTGCGGCACTCTGCGCAGATGCTACAGTCGTCTGAATGGAGATTGCCACACTCTCCAACATTTGCTGTATTCCTAAATAAATATTTGCCATCATCTCTGCATAATCAAACATCAAACCCAAGTA
>JAEIGA010014103.1_pt1 | contig 12152 bp, 9 predicted proteins | sample 9270691 | NCBI WGS metagenome assembly JAEIGA01 (sample SAMN17057246, study PRJNA624740) | gut metagenome | biome: biome; isolation source: fecal sample | host: Bos grunniens | place: China: Xizang | collected 2019
CCCGATCTCCGAGTGGGGTATGCGGACCGGCAGTCTACGACTACACGCTCGCAAAGCGAGAGTAACAGCTCCAGACAACCCCTTCGGAAAAGAACAAAAGCTGTGAAGGGCGCAAAAGTGCCTAAATAAAACCAAAGCCCCGAAGGCGAACCTTCGGGGTTGTCTGGAGCTGCTACCCGGATTCGGACCGGGGACCTCATCCTTACCAAGGATGTGCTCTACCAGCTGAGCCATAGCAGCATACCACGAGAATGTTTCCTCGTGACGCACTATATTATAACAAATTAAAAAAAATTTGTCAATACATTTTTTCGCATTTTTCTTAAAAAATATACACAAACATAAAGCAAATAAAACCAAAACATAAAAAACGTGAGATTTGACGAAAGTATTTTTTATTTATTCATTGTATGTTAATGATTTATTCATATTTATTTGCTAAAATATATTAGTCACAAATCGGACCATTAGCTCAGTTGGTTAGAGCTCCCGGCTCATAACCGGACGGTCCAAGGTTCGAGTCCTTGATGGTCCACCAACAAAAGAGAGATAACCCTCGTGGTTATCTCTCTTTTGTTATCGAGCCGCAAGGTTCGGCTTAAGACCGACGGTTTGAGCCGGAGGCTACATAATCAAGCAAAGGCGAGTCTGTGCCTCGCACAAGTGAGCCGCGCGCGGATTGCTCCGCGAGCGTTGCGTGTCAGCGCAACACAGCACATAGTGCCAACACGCAGTGTTGTAGCTCGTAAGGAGTATAACCGGACGGTCCAAGGTTCGCATTCCCGCCGCAGAGCGCGTAGTGCTTGCACTTAAGCGGCAGGGCGAGGAATATTGACGCACTGCGTCAAAATCCTTGATGGATACCCCTCGTGGTTATCTCTCTTTTGCTTTTGGTGTACCACCAAGCCTGACTCGACCTTGTTGTGCGGAGCGCAAAAGGTTCGCATTTCAAGCAAAGCCGTCGGGGGAGCTTGCTCACCAGCGGCAGGGCGAGGAATATTGCCCTATAGGCAAAATCCTTGATGAAAAGAGGTTAGCCCTTGCGGTTGCCCTCTTTTGTTTTTGAGTCATAAGTCTTTGCCCTGGCGAATACCCTGATACCCTCCGGGGCTTTGTTTTTTATATCGGCTTTTGTTCTGTGACTAACTTTCGCTTTTGGTTTTATGGGGGCGCCCGGAGTTGCTATCACGCGCTGTTTGGGGCTGAATTTCGGTACGTATAGTATGTATTGTTCTTGTGCTCCTTTTAGCGATTACTACAATTAAGCAGATATAAGGGTTGTTTGTTAATTTGTTTGGAAAGAAAAACAACGGGGACAGAAGGGCAGTCAAAAAGCAAATAAAAAGAAGAGGTATTCTTAAATATTATTAATTATTTTTACTCTCCCCTTGCTTAAATTTACTTATATGTTATACTAACAATGTATGAATTATTTGACCAAAGGAGCCGTTTATGAAAGATTTTTTTGGTTTTGGTGGATACACGCGCGAGCCGGAAGGGTTTTTGTCCTGGCAACATCTTACATTTGTTACGTCGCTTGTGATCATTATGGTCGCGCTTGCAATTCTTTTTGGACGCAGAAACAGAAACGCTTCGCAGAAGGCGAAGGATGTACCGCTTATCGTCTCGGCTATACTAATAAACTTGCTCGAAATATCAAAGGCAGTCATCGCCTGCTTTCGCTGTGAAGATGCTATGAGATGGCTTTACGAGCTTCCCCTGTTTCTTTGCAGCATACAGTTTTTTACCATTCCCCTGGCGGCGTTCACAAAGGGCAGAATAAAAGAGGTATGTCTTGATTTCGTATTTATTTTCGGCATTCTGGGTGCGTTGCTTGGCACATACGGTGCGGGCAATAATTACTCCTGTTATCCTGTCATCTCGCTTGACAATGTCGTATCCGGACTTTCACACGTAACCTCGGGCTTCTGCTCTCTTTACATAGCTATCTCCGGTATGACAAGCATGAAACGTAAAAATATTCCTTTCTGTTTTGCCATAGTTTCGGCTTTTTGCGCGATATCTTACGCTGTAAATATTGCTATTGATTACAACTATATGTTCCTTATGCGCGGAGACGGAACACCTTACGATATTCTTTATAATCTCGTAAGCGGAAACAAGGTGGCGTATCCTCTACTTGTTATACTTCTCTTCTTTGTATACATTGTAGTGTTCCGATCGATTTACAGTTTTGCAACGCGAAAGAAGAAAAGCGAGGAGTCGGCTGATAAAAGCGAGGAAGCCAAAAGTCTTATTTATTCATAGATTTGCGACACGCCTAATAAATGAAAAGTATACAATATTATTTTTATTGATTACGACGGTTTGGCAGTTTGTAAGACAACGGTGCTGCAATAGAAAAAATCATACCGATTGACGAAGTTGATGAGCAACGAATAAAACGTTTTCAACCTGCATTTTGTAAAAATTTATTTATATTTACAACACAAATAACAAGGCGAGCATTATTATATTCACCCTAAAAGTCAGACGTTTTGGTGTGAATATAATTGATTGGCTCGCTTTTTCTTTTGAAAATTTAATAACTCAGTACTTTTTTTACATTTTCATTTCCGAAATTTACATATGCGTTAGCGGTGATATTACTTGCATTTTATTTCAAAATATGTTACAATTCTTTTTGAAGTAGTTCTTAACACCAAACAACGTTATCAGAAGCAAAAGGAGCAAAAATGGAACTTAAAGAATACCTTTCGGAGCTTGAATATCTAGTAAATATCGATTCCGGCTCAACCGACTGCTATGCGGGAATTGATAGAATTGCGAGCTTCTTTGAAGAAAAATTCAAAGGACTCGGCTGGCAGACGAAAAAGTACGACCTTTCGCCAGATGCGGGACCTACGCTTATCTGCACGAACAGGGAAGCCGAGGTTTACGACCTTATGATGATAGGTCATATAGATACGGTTTTTCTTAAAGGAACAGCCGAGGCGCGTCCTTTCAGAATGGACGGTGAATTTGCATACGGCCCGGGTGTTGGCGATATGAAGCAGGGCGCGCTTCTGATGTATTATCTTATGCGCGATATGCCCTCGGAGGTGGTTGATAAGCTAAGTATTGCAGTGGTGTTTAACTCCGATGAAGAGATTGGCAGCAAATACTCGCGAACCGTTTACGAGGAGTATGCAAAACGCGCGCGTTACGCTTTCGTTTATGAGGGCGCTAGCATTGACGGAACGTGCTGCGCTGAGAGAAAAGGCGGACTTGGCTACACTGTAAAATTCAATGGCGTTGCGGGACACTGCGGCTTCGTCTTTACAAACGGTGCTAAATCTGCCGTTCACGAGATGGCGAGGTGGATTGTTGCTCTTTCTGATATGCAGAGCGAAGAAAAGGGAACGAGCGTGAACGTTGGTATAGCAAAAGGCGGATACAAGGGCAACGTTGTAGCGCCTGAGGCTGAAATTCTCGTTGATATACGCGTGCTTGACAACTCCGAGCCTGAAAGGTTCGATAAGAAGATAGAGGAGCTTACCGCCGCTGCAAAGGAACGCGGTATCGGTGTAGAGATAGAGCGCAGATTTAAGCCTGCTTTCGTACATAGCGACAAGGTGCGCGAGTACGTCAGCCACGTCGAGAAAATAGCGAGTGAAGCAAAAATCCCATTTACACACCGTATGCGCGGCGGTCTTTCCGACGCAAATATTATAGCGCAGTGGGGCGCTGTGTGCCTTGACGGTCTTGGCCCCGAGGCAGGTGACGGACATACCGACGAGGAGAGAATGAGGATTTCCTCGATTGACAGAATGTATAAGCTCTCAATGCTTCTTATTTCTGATTTGGCAAAGAATAAGAATTAGATTTTCTTTGCTTTTTATGCAAAACGCATTTGTTTTTTAAAACTGACAGTAGAGCTTGAGCCTCTATATAATAGGGGGTATACGTACTATAATTTTGATTCGTTCTGCTATGCACCGAGTGAGTCTATCTATGACTGATAGGGGATTTCTCCGCCTCCTATATTGCGGTGATTCTCAAATTCTTTGAGAGCGGAATTCTACCATTTGACAGAAGCGAAACTCTAGAATGTATGAAAATACGCGAGGGAGTTCTTTCGGGAACAGAAACGCCAGGCGAGTAGGTAAATCTCTGATTTTAAGGTGAAATGTAAAGTTATATTTGAAAAAACGCTCGTTTTGCGGCAAAAACACTAAAGGGAACAAAAATGAAAGAATTAAAAGTAGCTATAATAGGCTGTGGAAGAATATCTGTTATGCACACGGCGTCAATATCGACTCTGCCGGGTGTAAAGCTTTGCGCGGTGTGTGATATTAAGTGCGAGCGTGCCGTGGCAGTGGGTAAAAAATATGATGCTCGGGTGTACTGCTCGTACGAAGAGATGCTTGATAATGAGGAGCTTGACGCTATACATATCTGCCTGCCTCACTATCTTCACACAAAGGCAGCGTCATATGCGTTCAAAAAAGGCGTCAGTGTAATATGCGAGAAGCCTATGGATATAGACTACGCGAGTGCCGAGGGGGCGGTTAAGCTTGCCGAGACTTGCGGAGTTCTATACGGGATAATTTCACAGTGCAGATACGGTGATGCGCCGGCACTTGTAAAGAAGAGAGTTTCTGAGGGCAAGCTCGGTAAAATCATATCCGCTCGCTCAACTCTCACCTGGACGCGTCCTGACGAGTATTATGCCGAGAGCGACTGGAAGGGTACTTGGGACAAGGAGGGCGGAGGCGTTCTTATCGACCAGGCAATTCACTCTATTGACCTCGTAAACTGGATAGTGAATTCAGAGCCTCAGAGTGTGTCCTGCTCTATGGCGAACAGAGGGCATAAGATAGTTAAGGTCGAGGACAGCGCCGAGGGACTTATCGAGTATGAAAACGGTGTGAAATACGGCTTCTACTGTATGAACAACTACGGCTGCGACGAGCCGATTGAGATAAGATTTATGTGCGAGGGCGGCAACGTCATCTTTGGCTACAACGATGCTGTGATTGAATACAAAGACGGCGAGCGCGAGGAGATTCACGACGATTATACCTCAAGCGAGGTAGAGGGCGCGAAGGACTACTGGGGCGATAACCACGTAAGGCAAATAGCGCAGTTTTACAGCGCGGTGCGCGGTGAGTGTGAGCTTGAAATTTCGGGCAAGGAAGCCTTAAAGACGCACAAGCTTGTTATGCAGCTGTACGATATCGGCAAGAAAACAATGAAATAACAGTAAGAGAGCAAATCGGCACATTATTCCGAAATGCTCTCTTACTGTTTGTTTAATATAAAATATCACCGCTTTTGAACGTTTATATAACTAAATTTGTAAAAATTTCGTAATAGCAACGCTTGCAAAGCTGACCTGCGCCATCTATGTAGTATATTCTTTGTGCGAGTGGAGTGCTTGCTTTAAAAGGGGTATCCGCGCCGCAAATGACACATTTTTCAATCTCGCCGTTTTCTTCTTTGGGGTTGTCTTTATCTACGGCTTTGGTAGTGTTTTTCATTCTGCTTTCCTCATTTGTGGGTTAAAAATCATAGCCTGATTTGGCGTTTTTAATAATCGTACCGTCGCGTATGACGGAATAAATTATATAAAATTCCGCAGGCAAAACTGCTCTTTTGATATAATACTGTTGTAACATCGGCAAATTTCGAAAAATTTCTCCAATTTTTAACTATAATTATATGATTTCTTATCTTTAACACAATTATACAGTATAAATATGTTAAAGTCAAGACAATTTCTGAACTTTAGCTAATTGCGGAGGCGATATGAAAATTTACGACTATAACGGCAAAAAGAACATTTGCGGTGAGAGAGTGCACGAGGCGAGACGTATACACAGACTTACCCAGAGCGATTTGGCGGCGCGTTTGCAGGTTGCGGGAATAATAATAGAGCGCGACAGCGTTTCCAGAATAGAGATAGGCACAAGGTTTGTAGCCGATTATGAGCTTCGGGAGCTTGCGAAGATTTTGAACGTTTCTGTAGACTGGCTTCTTGGTATAGAATAATTAAAACGCAAAAAACAAAAAATAACCCCCGGCAAGTCATATGTGAGACTTTTTCGGGGGCTTTTGTTTTAATTCTTAAAGTTAAAGTGCATTTCTGTAAATGTGTTTGTTGTGGCAGCGGGAAAATGTGTTTATTATGGCATCTGGGAAAACGTTTTTACAAAGGTATCAGGAAAATGCAATATCCTTGATAACCTCACCCGCGAGAATAAGACCCATAACCGAGGGGACGAATGATATGCTTCCGGGCGCGCGGCGCGAGTCGTACTTTCCTTTTTCATCGCTCGGTTTTGCTGCTTCTTTTGTTGCATCGACGGCTTCTATAGCTTGCGGTGCTTTATTGATATTTCGTGCTAAGTCTGACCCTGTGTCTTGATTTTTCGATGTTTCGGCGCTAAAAGTGTCTGAAATTTCCGCATTTTTGCTGTAAAGTGAGGTAATTGTGAGCTTGTTATCTATATCCGCTGTGAGAGGGTGTGATGTGGCTTCTGCGTTTCGTGCGCTTTGAGTTACAAAAGGCGGCTCATCGGAGTATACGACCTTCAGGTGATTTATTCCTCTTTTGCGAAGCTCTACTCTTACAGCTCTCGCGAGGGGGCAAACCGCGGTTTTTGAAATATCTGCGACCTTGAAGCGCGTGGGGTCAAGCTTGTTTCCCGCACCCATTGCAGAGATGATTTTTACGTCGGCAGCCTTTGCCGTGGTAATAAGCTCAAATTTCGATGAAAGCGAGTCTATCGCGTCTATGACGTAGTCGTAGGAAGAAAAATCAAACTCGCTCTTGTTTTCTTTTGTGAAAAACGCGGTGTGTGCTTCGACCTTGCAATCCGGATTTATCGAGAGTATTCTCTCGCGCGCCGCTTCGGTTTTGTATTTGCCGACGGTGTCGGCTGTGGCGATAATTTGTCTGTTTATATTTGATACCGAAACGGTATCCGAGTCAACGAGAACAAGCGAGCCTACCCCCGCCCTTGCGAGCGCCTCGACCGCATAGCCGCCGACACCTCCAATGCCGAAAACTGCGACACGGGCGCGGCTTAAACGCTCGTATCCGTCACCAAGCATCATTTTAGTTCTGTCAGAAAAATGCTCCAAAATAAAAACCTCCGGGTTTTATGCGGCACCGTGCGCCTGTGATATACAGTCCGAGGGACCGACAAGATGCAACACTGCGCGCTGATAATATGCATTGATTTTATACATATATTTTACCCCAAAATCTGTGGCTTGTCAACTAAATTCTTGACAACGTGCGCCTTTTGCTGTATAATAACCGAGTAGGATAAGAAGTGAGAGGCGTTTGTACTTGGTAACCGTGTGAAAAACGTACATATTGAAGACTTTGCGTGTTATAACTAAACGCCCCGGCAGTTCTTGAATTTTTTTCAGAAAGGTAAAAATATGAAGCTTGAGCTTGTTGCAACCTGCCTTTTCGGTCTTGAACGCTTACTCGGTGAGGAGATTGAGGCGCTCGGTTACGAGAGAATTTCTACGATAGACGGCAGAATTACGTTTCTTGGCGACGAGGAAGCGGTTGCGCTTTCAAACATCTTTTTGCGTTACGCGGAGAGAGTATATATAAAGGTAGGCTCTTTCAGGGCAGAGAGCTTTACTGAGCTTTTTGACGGTGTCAAGGCGCTTAAATGGTCGGATTTTATCGGCAAGGACGATGCGTTCCCCGTAAAGGGACACGCTATAAAGTCGGCTCTTCATTCGATTCCGGACTGTCAGTCTATAGTGAAGAAGGCTGTTGTCAAATCGCTTCAGGACGTGTACGGAATTTCGGTATTTCCGGAGAGCAAAATCAAATATCAGATAGAATTTTTTATACTTAATGACGTGGCAACGCTGATGATAGATACGTCGGGAGTTGCGCTTCATAAGAGAGGATACAGGCGCGATTCGCTCGGTGCGCCGATAAGAGAAACTCTCGCTGCTGCAATAGCGGCAATCTCGCGCCCACGTGAGAACGTTCTTTTCTGGGACCCCATGTGCGGAAGCGGTACTATAGTAATAGAAGCGGCAATGCAGATGCGGAAAATCGCTCCGGGTGTAAACCGCCATTTTGCCGCTGAGGAGTTTTCGTTTATTTCACCTAAGACTTGGCGTGACGCAAGGGACGAGGCTCGCTCGCTTGAGGTGAAGTGCGATTTTGAAGCCTATGCTACCGATATAGACCCTGCTGCTGTGGCTTTAGCTGCTAAAAACGCGACACTTGCCGGGGTTTCTGACACGGTTCGGTGCTTTGTAGCCGATGCGAGAGGGATATCTGCTAAAGAGAGACGCGGCACTATAGTCACAAATCCGCCGTATGGCGAGAGGCTTGGAACCGTGAGAGAGGCAGAGGCGCTGTACCGAGAAATAGGTGAACATTTCCGCTCGCTTTCTCCCTGGCAGGTTTATATAATAACCTCGCACCCATCGTTTGAAAGATTCTATGGCAAAAAGGCTGACAAGGTGAGAAAGCTTTATAACGGAATGCTGCCGTGTTATCTATATCAGTTTTTTAAAAACGAGTATAAGAAGTAAGGACTAAATACACCGAAATTAAGTTAAAATGTAAATTAAAATATACAAAAACACCGCTTTGGTTTAAAATAGACCTTGGCGGTGCTTTGTTGTTTTGTTATTATATGTGTGATTTTTTGAGTTGATTGGATTGTGCTTTGTTTTTTGTTTATTTGGCGACGCTTAGTTGCTTTGGTTTTTTCTTGTGCGGAGTTTTGCGTTTGATATGCTTTAATATACTGTATGGAGAAATATGGAGAAAATGTGACTTGTAAAATGCACGCTGAAACGGCAAAGGTCAATCTACAAATCCAACGTCTGAAAGCGTGGGGAAAAGGGGAACCTTTAACATTCTGCAGGCAAGCGTTGCCATATCCCTCGGTGTTGCATCAAAATCCGCTCTGTACCATTCTATCATCGTATATACGAGTCCGACGAATGCGAATTTGAAAATTTTCTCTCTCGCTTCGTCCTTTTCGCTTGGTAAAAATTTTGTAATTGATATTCTTTCGCCTATCGGAAAATTCACTGTTCTCTCAATCAAAATGCCCATAAGAGAGGATTTGTCAAGCACTGTAAGAAGCTCGCGTTGCTTCATCCAAAATTTGAAATAATCCTCAAGCTCTCCTGTCAGAGAGCGGCGTGTATTGTTGCTTTTGTTAGAGGCAAAAGCATCGTATTCAAGCATTTTGTGGTCGATAAGCGCGAAAAGCGCATCGTCCTTGCTGTCAAAGTATCTGTAAAACGCCTTTCTTGGCATATTCATTTTTTCGGACAGCTCGGTTATGGTTATATCCTCGTAATTTTTTTGCTTCAGGAGTAAAAAAAGAGTCTCTTCTATTTCACGCTGTCTTCTTGTTGAGCTTTCGGTTTTGCAGATTTTATACATAGCTTTCCTCTCGATTACATTCTGAAAATTCGTGGCGGAGCCATCCGAAAAAGGCGTCTTAGAATGTTTTGTGCGAAGCCTTGCGGTGAATAATTATTATATAATTATATAGATAGGTGTAACTGTTATTATATCAAAAACCCCAACACAAAGTCAACGCCATTTGTTGTTTTTTTATCTTTTTTCCATAAAATATATGAAAAATTGTGCAACATTACCAAAAATTTCACATAAAATTCGCTACATGGTGTCACAAAAGTGGCACTTTGGTACTTTTATTTTAATTTGGACTTTGTTATAATTATAACGGAGTTTAAAAAAATAAACAAATTTGGAGGTTTTTATGGCAAAACAAGTTCAACTTGATGAAAACGGCAAGCGCAAGTTTGGCATACGCGACAGTATTGCATACGCTGCCGGTGACCTTGGCTGTAATATGAGCTTCGCTCTCAAGAGCACTATGGCGCTCTTCTGGACGCAGGTTATGGGTCTTAGCCTTTGGTATTCTTTACTTCTTGTAATAGTTCAGGTATGGGATGCAATCAATGACCCGCTTATCGGTTCTATTATAGACTCTGACAGACGCCATTATAAGAAAAACAAATTTCTTTCTTACATATGGTTCGGTTCTATCGGTCTTATCGTAGGAGGAGCGCTTTGCTTCCTTCCTTTCCCCGGCGCACCCCTGTGGGCAAAGATTATTATCTTTATCGCGGGATACGTTGTTTGGGATGCATTCTACACGATAGCTAACGTTCCTTACGGTTCGCTTCTTTCCTTGATTTCCAAGGAGCCGGCAGACAGAGCGTCTCTTTCAGCATGGCGTTCTATAGGCTCTATGGTAGGAAATATGCTTCCTATGGTTATTCTTCCTTTCCTTATTTATAACGAGGACGAATCACTTAACGGTACGATGGTATTTGTCGCGGCACTCGTTATGGGCGTGCTTGGCTTTATCTGCTTCCAGTTTATGATTCGCAATACCGAGATACGTGTTGAAGATGATGTTAAGGTTTCTGAGGAACAGCCTAAGTTTAACGTACTTGTGGCTCTCAAGAATTTCTGCTTGAACCGTCCGGCAGTCGGTGCAACGATTGCTGCTATGGGTATGTTCATCGGTATGCAGGGCGCGGCTACTGCAGTATCGGTAGTGTTCCAGATTTACTTTAAAAACACCGAGATTTCCGGTATAGTACAGATGTTTGCTATGATTCCTATCGTAGTTTTCACTCCCCTTGCGCGTAAGATGGTTACCAAGTACGGCAAAAAGGAGCTTTCAATTATAGGCGCTCTTTGCTCTATCGTAGGCGCTCTCGGTCTCTTTATCATAACTCCCAATAATACGGGCCTTGACCTTGTTCTCTATATTCTTTGTCAGCTCGTTTACAGCCTTGGTCTTGGTATTTATTCCACGGTTTCCTGGGCTATGATGGGCGATGCTATCGACTACAACGAGTGGAAAACCGGCAAGCGCGAGGAGGGCGTAGTTTACTCGCTTCACTCCTTCTTCAGAAAGCTTGCTCAGGGCGTAGGACCTGCAGTTGCACTCGTAATTATGAACGGTCTTGGCTACGTAAACAATGCAGTAGATGAGTTTGGTAATCCCAAGATTGACGTAACTCTTCTTGGTTGGGACGTTGCGGTTAACCTTCGCGTTCTCGTTGCGGCGCTGTTCCTTGTAGCTGCTATTATGCAGTTCGTAGGACTTGCTCTCGTTTACAACCTTGACAAGAAAACTCTTGCAAAGATGAACAAGGATCTTGCTGAGCGTCACGCTGCAGAATCAGAGCTTATTAGCGAGCAAGTATAACTCTAAAAAATGGCTCGATACAGAGCGCGCGGCGCCTGACAAAATAAAGTCGGGCGCCATTTTTGAAAAGAAATATTTACAATATGTTATATAATATACATTTTTAGTTATAATATTCCGTGTTAGAATGTATATTACTTTTAGAAAAAATAACACGGTTAAGGAGAACCAAATGAGAAAGATTACAAAAATTAACGACGGCTGGTCATTCCTTAAGGATTGCGCTGACCCCTGTGCTGCGGGCGAGTTTATATCTGTAACTCTCCCTCACACCTGGAACGCTGAGGACGGCTTTGACGGCGGCAACGATTATTTCCGCGGCAGCTGTCTTTACAAGAGAAATATTAAGGGCGAGGAGCTTGGCGAGGGTATTCACTACCTTGAAGTTCGCGGAGCTAACTCTTCCGCTTTCGTATACCTCAACGGAGAGAAGCTTGCGACTCACCACGGCGGTTACTCTACCTTTAGAGTAAACCTCACTGATGCTCTCAAAGAGGGTGACAACGAGCTTGCGATTGTTGTTGACAACGCTCCTAACGACTTCGTATATCCGCAGATGGCGGACTTCACCTTCTACGGCGGTATTTACCGCGACGTCTATATCGTAACAGTTCCCGAAACGCACTTCGACCTTGACTACTTCGGCGCACCCGGCATTATGATTACTCCCGAAATCAAGGGCGAGGACGCGACTGTTGAGGTAAAGGTTTTTGCGACCGAGCTTAAAAAGGGACAGAAATTCGTTTACACTCTCTATGATAAGGAAGAAAACGAGATAGACAAAATAGAGTCAACAGAGAAGTGCGTAAGCTTTGAAATACGCGGAGTACACCTCTGGCACGGCCGCCGCGACCCCTACCTCTATTGCTGCGAGGCTGAGATTGTTGAGGGCGATGAGGTTCTTGATAACGTTTGCTCGCGCTTTGGCTGCAGAAGCTACGAGATTGATTC